>MDSY01075842.1_pt1 | contig 12174 bp, 5 predicted proteins | sample 811131 | NCBI WGS metagenome assembly MDSY01 (sample SAMN05326643, study PRJNA326480) | marine metagenome | isolation source: seawater | place: Atlantic Ocean: South West | collected 2010
CGGGCCTGTAGCTTAGTTGGTTAGAGCACCCGGCTCATAACCGGGCGGTCAAGGGTTCAAATCCCTTCGGGCCCACTTTTTCACAATAGCCATTTTTATGGCATTTATCTCCCATCTTCCCAAAATAGTTATGAGGGTCACGGGGGTGGGAAGCATGACAGGTGAGATTGTGACCAACTTAAAGCGCGCTTCGTTTCTTATAACATTGTACTTATTTTCCATGCTTTTAGTTGCTGCTCCAGCGGCTGCTCAGAACCCAACTCCTACAGCGGCTATCTCTGTTACCTGCGCTCCAGCAATTATCAATGTAGAAGTTTCACCAGGATCGACTTACTCCGGTTTTACCACTTGTTCGGCCTCCAACCCAACTGCATATCAAGAAAAAATTAGTCTAAATGTGCAGGCTGAAGGATTAGCCACCGCTGCGCCAGGTGACATGTATGTTGGGGCTGACGACTCTGTAGATTTCCAAATTTCAGTTCGAGCTGTTCCTTACATGATGATGGACAGTAGGACTTTAGAGGTTCAAGCGACTGTGCAAGAAATCAACGGTGTGCCACCGCTTAACCCGGCCAGTTCGAAAACTAACATGATTATCAACATCATGCAGTATTCTCTTGTTCAGGTAGAAGCAACAGAACCATTCACTCAGTTGATGCCAAAGACAGACAAAATATTCGAATTCAAAGTCTACAACTTAGGTAACCAACTTGATTTCATGAAAGTAGGAGTCACAGATGATTCAAGAAATGCTCTTGAAGAAGCAGGGTTTACAATCACTCTTCCTGCGGTCAAGAAGCGCGTTGTTCCTGGCCCCGCTGCAGAAAACATCGAAGTGAAACTTAGAACTCCCAAAACTCAAGGATGGACTGACTCCTATTATGTCCTAAACTTTTATTCGTCCTCAGAGTTCCAATGTCTTGAAGATGAATGCCGCCCAGAATCTCAAATGATAACTATCTATGTAAGAGGCGTTTACCTTCCTGGTTTCGAAGTGATTCCGGCATTGTCAATGATTGCCCTTGCAGCGGCCGTTGCCGGACGTCGATTTATCAGCATAGATGACGAAGAAGAAGACTGGCGCGAGTCTGCTCCGGGTCTTTGAATCGAACCAACTCGGTGTCAAATCCCTCTAATCTTTACTCTTGAAGGCGCTTAGTTCATAACTTAAACCACAAGTCACTCAAATTAGGGAGTAAAATGGGTGGACTACTAGATAAGGCAAAGACGAAATCGACCGATGACTCTGAAAAATCAAAAATGTCTAAATCTGATGACCCCAGTGGGCTATTGAAAAAAGCAGAGCCATTATCTTCGTCCTTAAATGACAGCAAAGTCAAATCATCAGTGAAAGTAGACGGGCCAGACATTCCATTAATTCTGAATATTGCTGGTTGGGTCATAATTCTTGTTGGTGCAATATTGTCTCTTCAAGGTGGTTCCTGGGGAATAATTGTTGTCTTGGTTGTTCTTATTGCAGGTGTAGGTTCTTTGGTTCAATCTCAAAGAATGAGTAACAATCTTTCTAAGGCTAAGATGATACTTTCTATCACAGTTGCTGTATTAATTGCAACAGGGCCATATGTGGCATTGATATTAGTTCCTACCAATTCAAATATCGTGGTTACCGAGCTCTCGATTAATGAAACTGATGACACAATCTCATTTACGGTTAGAGGATCTTTTGATTCAGTGGACGCTGAAATAGTTCATGATGGAGATGTTCTGTGGTCAGATTCTAGGTCCACTAAATCTGAAAAAATCACCTTTACTGTTCCAATTGCTGATGTCTTTGTGACCAATGCAATTGACTATCGCGGTGTGGATAACGGTGTATTGGAAGAGTATCAAATAAATGCAGTTTCATCAGAAGGCGAAAAATCTTCTGCAATATTAAATCCCGCTTACATGACTCGGGAAGTAACTGGCGCAGCAGTAAAAATTAATCAAATTGATAAACCAAATCAAGATGGAGTCGTAGAGGTTGTTGGAATACAGGTCGAAGTTAGTTTGGGATTACTAAATCCATCGCATGCTAACCAGGATGGTGGTGGACATGACACAGGTAAAGCTTACTCCATTTCATCAGACTATCAAGTTGATGTGAGAATATACAAAACAAGCTCAAAAACGCTTTGGACTCATGATACCGTTATCGAGGTGAACGGATACTCTGCTACTTGGCAATGCGAAAAGAGCGGTACCGGTCCCAGAAGTGGAACTACCCAACAAACTTGGTTAGGGCTATGCGGGACTGTTGAGGAACCCGGTGCGGAATATATCGAAAAAGATGAATTTTATGATGATGATGGATGTTATACTTTTGAAGTTATTATCACCAACGAAATTTATAGTGACCAACCAGTTACAACAATCAATTCTAATTCTTGGGAACTTGAATGGGATGAACTTGGCACTGACTCATCTTTACCTACCTGCTGAGTGCTGGGAATTAGTGCGTTCTGTCACTTACAGGTTGGTCCTTGAACTAGCAGTTGTATGCTTGATGGCTAAGTGTTGCCTAATCCGCTGATGGTTTTAAATTGCGATTCTCAAGTGTGCTAACACCTTCATCCGGCTTTTGATTACGAACTCTAAGATTTGATTAGATGACTATCTGTTTGGAGTACATGGTTACTTCAGATGGAGGTACAAGACTATTCGAGAACCTTTTTGTGTTTGTGCATAATCAATAAAACAGATGCTATCGAACTTGCAGTTATGCTCCTATGCATTTCTGCGTTAGTGAAGATTGGACTATACAATGAAGCTAGGATTGGTTAAGGATAATATGACTTAACTGTGGTAGTCATATTTCTTATTCTTCTTCATGCAACAATTTCTTTGCTGATATTCTTGAGATCAACACAGCAACAACAATCATAATTATAATTATCGCAGAGTAGAGAACAAGATGGTTATCCTCAGAATCTTCTAGGTTTTTGAAGGAAACTGGTTCAGACTCTGTCCCAATGCTTTGTGATAAGTCTTCAGAGAGTGAGTTGAACATTGAAGGAATAAGAGCTTTGCAATTCAATGTCTTTACACCAGATGAATTAGCATACCAAGTCGTTGCAAGTTCTTTTGATTCTCCTGGTTGTAATGAAACAAACAATGTTGTTACATCTGCGAGGTCATCTCCTTCATAGCATTGTATATTGCTAGAAACTTCCACTGAACCAGTGTTTGATACAGTTACCATGATTCCTAGACCTCTGTTGGCAGTTCCCTTGTTGTCTTCTGGAATTACTGAGTCAACAACCAGGTATGGCAATGGTATGCTTGCGGTGAAGTATGGGGTCGTTGGCGCAGGGTCCAATAATACTGATGAGTTACCATTCCAAACGTTGGCTTTCTCTCCTAAAGTAATCAAAACTGTCGCACTTTCTTGGTGGAGCGTGCCAGCACCATCCAACCATTCAGGCATTCGCAGGTATTTGCTCAAAGTCGGATTGTTATTATTTCCTAAATCGACCTTTCCTTCAGAATCAAGTGTGAGGTCTCCAGTAATTCCTTGGTAACCAAGCCCTTCGAAGTGTACGATTGCAGGAGCATCTTTCAAATTAGTTGAAATAATTCTCTGAGATAGTAATCTTACCCACATGTCAGTTGGTCCGCCAGTTCCACTCATTGTTTCCACATCATAGTTGATGATTGCATTATTGTGGACAATTATATCTTCATAGGTTCTACTTCCGTTGATGGTACTACTCATTGCTGATAATGATCCGTTCTCGTTAACCGATACGGGGCTGCTCCACGATAAAGTGCTGTTCTCAATAGTGCATATTCCGTCACATGTCAAATCAGCCCACTCAATGGAAGCTTGTTGTGATTCAAAGTTTCCGTTGATTATTATGCTGTATGAAGCTTCTGTTTCTTCAGTTCTCAAAACACCGTTATTATGTTCCCATTCATTTGACTGTAATGTATAGATGGCACCATTGCTATCAAATGCTTGAATGGATTCTATCCATACAGGAAATTGCCAAAAGCCCGAGAAGGTGACGTTTACAGGAAGTCCATCAAATTGCAAGTTATAGTCGATATAGTCTTCACCTGTCCATGATACTGTAGTGCTCCCAACATTGACATTGACATTCATGGTGGTAAAGTATTCTTTAGCCATATTGAGCCTTAGCGTGCCAGAATCTACTAGTCCAGTAAAGTTTGGTTGCAGTACGGTAGAATTGTATACTTCCATAAATATCCCATCTGTTGTTTCCTGTGCTAGTAATGCTCCATTTAAGACCAATTTAGATCCAGCGTCCACTACTATCGAGGTTCCGGTGGCTATGGTAATCTCGCTATTGATGGTTAAAGTCGCACCTTCACTAATTGTGACATCACCATTTAATTCTGAATTTGTATCCCACGATTCTGAAGACGATATTACCTGTGTTGTACCGTCTGTTTGAGGCTCTGAAAGTCCAGTTGGCATGAATAAGATTGTTGAAATTATAAAGAATGCCACAATAATTGTTGCTCTACGCATATCGCAGACTAGATGCAGTTATTCATCAAACCTTTCCCTTGATGAGTGGATAACTATGGTTTTAGTATGGCACGTCTTTCCAACCAATGTAATATCCAATTAAGTTGAAAGAACGGTGCAAAATAGGTGTTATAATTATCATAATTAGCATTGGGATTGCCAATTCAAATTGTGAAAGTAAAGAATCGCCTAAGAACAATTGGCCCCACAGAAATACCATGATGGCAAACGGCAATGTGTCTAGTAAGGGTGCTTTAGACGAAATCTCACCCTCTCTTTTTAGTCCCCTGCGGCGCTTGAAAAAGGAGCCAGTACTGTCGCCGACAAGGCAGGCAAAACCCAGGAATGTACCCAAAATGAAGGCAGAAATAGTAGTAGAGCCAATATCAAACCAAGAGTCCTCAAAACCAGTCAATGGATGGGCAAATATTTCAGATTCGACAGAATCAATGTCCGGCACATCTCCCATGGACGCTACGATGATCACGCATAGCAAACCAGATGTAAGAGAGCCACCAATTAATCCATTCCAGGTTTTCCCGTCACCTAGTATGCGGTTGCCATCTTTCATGGTTTTTCCACCATCAATTGGCCATGGTCCATAACCAGTTTTAGGCAGCCATTTGCCCCACATCATAGCAAATGTATTTGCCAAGAAACCCGGTAAATATAGCCACAATGTCATGAGGCTCAAGGAGATTATCCCCATATCAAGTGCTATCTCATTGACTGTTTGCATAGCCAAGCGTTATGATGAAGGCATTTAAAATTTGACAAATCTAACCTACTGTTTTAGCAAAATAGATTATCAATGGACAGCATTGAGGGTTAATTATGGGCGCTCACAAGGTATTGGTTGTTGGTGGCGGTGGCAGAGAGCATTCTTTGTGTTTAGCTTTAACTAATTCAGTCATGGTTGCGGAGTTATATTGCGCTCCGGGCAATGCAGGGACCGCCTCTATTGCCAACAATGTTGATATTTCACCAACCGATGTTGAGGCAGTTGTAGAATTCTGTATTGATTCTAATATCGATATGGTTGTTGTTGGTCCAGAGGCACCGCTTTGCAAATCATTAGCAGATCGTCTTATTCAGGCCAACATAGCATGTTTTGGACCGGTTGCTGAATTAGCTGAGTTAGAGGGGTCAAAGTTACACGCAAAGCAGATTATGAGTGAAGTTGGCGTACCAACAGCAGGCTTTAAAATTCTCAATAATGCCACTCAAATTGATTCTGCTTTGGACGATTTTTCAGAAAATCCGTGGGTTGTCAAACGGGATGTTCTTGCAGGTGGTAAGGGTGTATTGGTGACCAAGAATCGTAGTGAAGCAAAAGATTTCATCACCGATGCTATTAATTCTGATGGCAAGGTTTTGCTAGAGGAATTTTTGCCTGGTCAAGAAGCTAGTATGCTTGTTGTCATGGATGGTTCGGATTTTGTTTGTCTGCCGCCAAGTCAAGACCACAAGCGTGCGTTTGATGGAGATTTAGGCCCCAACACCGGCGGTATGGGGGCGTATTGTCCGGCTCCGATTGTGACCAAATCGGTACATGAGAAGGTGATTTCTAGAATCGTCAGACCAATGTTTGAGCATTTATCGAAAATGACAATTCCGTACCGTGGTGTGTTGTATGTGGGATTGATGATAACAGATTCAGGTGATCCTAATGTTGTGGAGTTTAATGTGAGGTTTGGCGACCCGGAATGTCAAATCACTTTGCCCTTGATCAAAACAGATTTATTCACAATTCTTCATAGTGCTTCTATGGATAAATTATCCTCGTTAGAAGTAGAATTTCATAATGCACATGCGTTAACTATTGTGTTGGCATCAGAAGGTTATCCAAATCAACCAATTAAAGGACGGATTGTTAGGGGTATCTCTGATGAATTGGCCAACATCGGTCTAGAAAGGTCTTGGGTAAATCACGCAGGTACTAAATTAGTGGAACACAAAATCATTGCCAATGGAGGTAGGGTTTTGTCTTGCAGCGCAATGTCAAAAACACTGTCTAGTGCAGCGACTTTAGCCTATGAGTTAATCGAAACAATCACCTTAGAAGGGGGCCATTATCGAAGTGATATTGGAGGCCAAATATTGAGTGTAAATCGTTGACTTATTTTCTTATGTTAAACGCTATACTGAGTCAAAGATAAATCTTCTATCGTGCGTCACTATTAAAAGAGGTTCTCAAGTGGGCAAGTTGCTCCAGCCTTACGGCTGTCGCGAAACACCGATGAGGGAAAGAAAATGGAAGAGAAAACAACAACATTGCGAAACTCTCCAGCACCAATGCTTGGGTGGCTTATTGCACCCCTTGCAGTAATGCTGGCTATCGCAGCAATTATGGTCGCAGGAATTGACTTCGACCTAAACCTAGAAAACATGACGCCGATGCTGCTTGTTGCAGTTGCGGCAATCTTGGGTATGACTCCAAGAGTTGTCAGAGATAACGGTTCCGTAAAACTCTCTTCCTCGGCGCTTTCTCTAGCAACATTGGGTGCAGCATTGGTTGGCCATCAAGCAATTATTCACTTGACTGACCAAGGTGCTTTTATGGCGCTACAATTCTTGGTAGTTGCCTTTGGTGTATTTTTGTTTGATTCAAGAGGTCGTCATGAATTTGCTACAATGCTTACATTTGCGGTAATGGGAATTAATGTCGGAATGGTTGCTGCTGGTTCATACTCCAGTGAACTAGTCACTATCTACACTCACTCAGATGGGTCGCTCCAAGATACTCTAAATCTTCAAAGGCAGGCGCTAGGTTATGTGTTTTTCAGTTATTTGACAATATTTGTCATCCTTGGATTATTCACTGCAGTACTGGCCAGAGGGACACTTAATCCAGCAGGAAAAGAAGGTTGGTTCTCCAAGATTGCTCAACATCAGGGTTCTTACAATAAATCAACTCTACCTCTGCAAATTGCTGCAGCGGTTTGGATTCTAGCACACGTTGGTAGTCTGTATCATTTTGATTCTGTCACTATGGCAGATAAACTGGGCGTTACAGGTGCTGACGGCTACCACGGGCATTTCGGCTTCTGGGGTGCTTTCTTTACTGGCATGGTTGCTATGGTAGTTGCTGGAATGACGGCTGAAAAGTGGTATACTCGTTCGATGTTTATCGGTTCAATGTGGATGCTTTATCTGGTGTCTTCATGGTATGAAGCAGGGATTTGGGAATCAGAACAACTTGAGGGTACTTGGGGTTCACTGATTTGGCTCGGTTTCACATTCTTTATCTGTGTTGGAATATACATGATTTCAACGCACGAAAAATACGGTGGATGGGCAAATTTAGACGATCACGAAGCCAGCGGAGCAAGAAAGTTCTGGGACGCTCATTGGTCTAGTTTGCTGGTTGGAATGGCCTTCTTCTTCGGACTAGTAATCAGAATCCAGTGGTATATTGTTCCATCAATGAATGCCTTTGGTACTGGTGACTGGGACATGACTGGAGGTTCTGATCCATGGTACATGAAGCGTGTTGTAGATTATATCTTAGCCAACAATGCGCACTTGATTTTCGATGCAGATCGTGCTTATCCACTTGGAGGCGTCAACCCACGTCCGCCACTATTCACTTGGTCAATTGCTCTTCTTGCAATGATTCTAGAACCAATGCTTGGTGACGATGCTGTTTGGTATGCTATTCTTGGCCTGCCAGCAATTTATGGTGCACTTACCATTTTCCCTATTGCAACCATTGCAAAAGACAATTTCGGTAAATCCACTGGTGTAGTTGCAGCTTGGTTAATCGCTTTCATGCCTGCACACGTTTCTCACTCCACTTGGGCGCTTGCAGACCACGATGCATTTGTTATGTTGTTCATTTCAATGGGATTCATGTTCTGGTTCAAAGCCATCAAGTATTCTAGCAATGATCGTCTGACTAGGACCTCATCTCCACGTATTTCATCAATTTTACAATCTTATGGTGTTATAGCAAGAGAACGCAGACCAGCAATGGCATTTGCAGTTCTTGCTGGTGTCTCTTTTGGTGTTGCCTCACTGGCGTGGAAAGGTTTCGTAGTCGGACCAAGCATACTTTTCTTGGCTTACTTTGCTCAAGTAGCATTAAACATGTTCCGCAGGAAAGATTCAACTTCACTCAATGCACTGTTCTTGACAATGTTGTTAGCCAATCTTCTAATGGCGTTACCGTTCTATGCTCATCCACAAATGAATCTAGTTCTTGATGGAACTGGATTACAACCGTTCTTGTTTGTGCTAGGATTTACAGTTGCGATAGCCTATGTTACCACTGGCTTTAGAGACAAACCATGGTTGTTAGTTTTGGGAACCTTATTCGTAGCAGCAACAGTATTCTTCATCATATTATTCATCATGAAGCAATTAGAATACAGTAATGCTTGGGATGTTCTATTCACTGGAAGCGGATATTTCACCAAGACCAAGATTTTTGGAACCGTTGCAGAGGCTAATGCTCCTGACCGAGGACAGTTATTCGCTCAACTAGGACCGATCGTATTGGTACTTGCGTTGGCTATGGGATTCTATGCACTTTGGTCTACTTTCAGAAACAAGAATCAGACTCACCTATTCTTTGGAATATGGATTTTCACTGCTTCATACATGTCTTGGACCGCTGCAAGATTTATGTTCAACGCAACACCTGCAGTAGCAGTACTAGGTGCGTGGGGAATAGTCGCTTTGTGGGATAAAGCCAACTTTCGCGGACTTGTTAAAGCATGGAAAAAATTCGGAATCAGAACCCCTGCAGATAGAATTGCAGGTGCTAGAAGAGCAGTATGGAAGACTCCTTCCTTCTCTGCTATTTTGCTAGTCATCTTACTAGTTGGTGGACAACAATTCACCTACGGACTAGATGCTGCAATTCCTGGTTCCGATGAAGGCGAGGATAATATTGATGAAAATATCTACAACATTATCCCAGACGCCCTAAGATGGGAATTAGCAGGATTTTCAGTATTGGATAGTAGTGCATATTCAGGTAATTGGTATCTGGGTTCCTTTGGTTCTGGATTCAACGATTACGGCTGGAATAGTGCCTATGACTGGATGACACAACAGGACGCTCAGATGCCATATTCACAAAAGCCAGCATTTGTATCTTGGTGGGATTATGGTTTCCAAGCTCTTGATACTGGGGAACACCCATCCGTTTCTGATAACTTCCAGTCTGGAATTCCAGCTTCTGGTAACATGTTGCTTGCTAGAAATCAAGCCGACTTGATCTCTATGTTTACCTGGCAATTAGCAACAGGAGATCTGCGGTACACTCAACTCAACACAGGCGACTATGAACTAACTTCAGGGTTTGCCAATATTGTTGAAAACCACATGGATTCAGAACAATACGACTTGTTTGAAACTATTCAAGAAGAGCGTGACAACGATAACATGCGTGAGATAATTGATGACTATGCTTTCACAGTCATCCAAACTAATGAAGCATCACAGATTCAAGAAAACAGTCACAATGTAATGGCCAGTGGGTATCATCGTGTTGATGGAATTGCTGATACTAGCACGCTGTATTACAGGCTATACCAAGATGGTGAGAGATTAGATTGTGACCCAGAAGTTTCTACTTCATGTGTCGATGGAGATTGGAGTGATTTTTCAGATGCCAATGTAACATTCAACAACAATGTAAGATCCGGACAAGAAACTAATTATGAAACTACTCACTACATATTTGGAGATTATTGGTATACCAGCGATTTGAGGGATGAGTTTGGTTCAGTATCTACGCACATTCACCGAGCAAACGCCAGATTAGCGTTAACAGTTCAGTTGTTAAACGATATTATGACCGAATCAGAAATAGTCAATCTGTATGATGACTTAATTGGCATGGAAGGATATTACAAAGTCCAAGACTATGAAGGTCTGCCAGGTGATATGATAGAAAGAGACCACGAGATTAGATACTTTGCTATCGATAATCGATTGTACCCCAAGGCTGGCCGCTATACTGCTGATGCAGCATACAATGGCGAACAACCAATGGGGATCTTTGGTGCTCCAACTATCTTGAGCGGCCAAGACATCTCAACTTTCATGGATGAAACTTATGAGACTTCTCGAGGAGACAGAAACTTTGAGATGACAAGAGAAGAAGTCGATGACGCAATGGTAAACGATTTCCTCGACCAACAAGCAGGATTGGAAATTGATCCACTGTTGGTCAAAGATGTAAGAGTTGATCACAATCCAGCGTTCTTCGAAACAATGTTGGCGAGAACTTATGTTGGATATGGTGCATCTTCGCTAGGTGTAGATACGGCTTTCTCTAACCCTCAACCTGCCCAACACTTCCGTCAAACAGGTTCTCCTGGGTCAATATTGCAAAATGCAGTTCCAATGCCTGGGGCTATGATGAACCACTTTGTTATCTCTAACTGGTACAGCGAAGACGCAAATGATACAATAAATGCCGCTAACACCTTTGTAAAGGTAATGAAGTATTATTCTGGTGCTGAAATCAGTGGCCAAGTTTCTATGAGCGACAACGGTAACCCTCTTCCGGGTGTTAGGCTACTAATCGAAAGAGATGCCTTTTCCGGTGAAGGGGCTGAAGACTTAGACGCCGATACTTATTGGATTCCGATTGGTTACACTGATGCGGATGAAAATGGTGACTGGTCTTTCACTGCACCAGCAGGAAAGATAAGAGTCAGTGCATTTGTAGGTACTTTTGATGCTGAACCTTCTAAGGCGTCAGTTAATGATGGTTCGTATATGCAAAACTTTGGCGACATACTTTGTAATTCGTATGAAGAATATAATTCTCAATACGGAGTTTGTTTGCCTTCCGATAACGGAAGGACTGTGTTTCCAATTACCTCCATACTTGGTAACGTAGCAAACATGACTTGGTTAGGAGAGTCCGTAATGAATGTTACAGGAGAACAAGCAAACCGAACAGCTGATGTGTTGGATACAATGGATATCGCAGTAGATAGTAGCGGTATTTCAGGTCAACTAACTTGGACAGGCGACGATTTGTTCAACAATGAGCCGATAGTCGATACAACTCTGATTCTAAGAAACAACCACGATACATCTGAAGATGTCATAATAATTACCACAAATGGCTCTTTTGAGACAACCGAAACTAGAATAATTCAGGGTACTGGAGAAGCAACGTTCGTAGAAAACGGAACTTTTGAAAGTGAAGGATTAGCCTCCGTTGTTGATTTCCATGGGACATTTACTAGAACAATAAATGATGGAAGGACGTATGTGGCAAATGGTACTTGGAATGGTTCAGGTGACATTAAAGCATCATGGATTGACATTGACACAAATTCTGTGTTGGATTGTGTGGTAAATTCCACCGACTCTTCTGACATATCTATGCCTGAAAATGAAACTGTATGTCTAAAGGATTCAACCGACACTTTACCAACATACATGATTGAAGGAGAGGTACAGGCAAATGGTCGTTTCACCTCAAATGGTGATACAATTCTTGTTCAAGAACACGATGGATCTTACGTTGAAGGAATAGGTCTGTTTGAAGGCAAAGGTACATTCAACGGAACTGGAAGATTTGTTGGCCAAGGAATGTTTTCTGGTCCAATGGTTAATCCTGGTTCATTCTACCAAACTGGAATAGTGCCTGGTGAATATGCGGCATTTGTAAATTTAACAAACGGTAAAGAAGTAGAATTACCTCAAAC
>MDSY01101358.1_pt1 | contig 12174 bp, 13 predicted proteins | sample 811131 | NCBI WGS metagenome assembly MDSY01 (sample SAMN05326643, study PRJNA326480) | marine metagenome | isolation source: seawater | place: Atlantic Ocean: South West | collected 2010
AGCTAAAGATTCTTTATCTTCAGGAGTCGCTGCTAAAATTATTAAAGGTTCTGAAATTGATTCTGAGTTTAATAGTATTGCAACAGCGGTAGCTACCAAATCAGATTTAGCTAGTCCTACTTTTACTGGAACCGTAACCGCAGCAGCTTTAACTGTTTCAGGAACTTTTACTGCAACAGTTGACGGAGGAACATACTAATGAATGGTGCAGCTAAAGGTGGTGATTTTGCTTGGGGCGATTTTTTTCAAGGTCTTTTTGGAGCAGGTACAGGAGCCGCTGGTGCAAGCAGTATTGCTGGCGCAATAAAGGATTTAAAAGATTTAGGTTCGTTTACTGCTCTAGGCGATGACAATATAAAAGGATCTTACGAAATTGGAGATTTAGCTCAACAGGCTTCTCAATTTCAACCTTTTACTATTAAAACAGGTTCTCAACCTAATGCAACAACTATTAAAGGAGAAAAAGGCGGTGGATATAATATAAATTATAGTCCTGACGAACAGGCTCTTCAAAATTTAGGTATGACTACGGGCTTATCTAATTATAGAAATTTACAGGGAGATAGAGACCAAGTTGCAGCTTTATATGATCCTATTAGAAATAGGGCTTTACAAGGCGCACAAGGAATGTTTGATTCTGTTTTAATGGACCCTGCAACAAGAAGTAAAGAATTATATGATTTAATGAGGGAAGCACAGTCTTCAAAAGAACTTGAAGCAAGGTCTGCATTAGATCAACAACTTTTTAACACAGGTAAAGCAGGAATGCGTACTTCAATGTACGGAGGTTCTCCGGAAGAATTGGCGTTTCAAAAAGCTCTTATGGATACTAAGTCACAAACTTTATTGGACGCAATGGCTGGAGCCAGAGCCGAACGAGCTTCTAACATAGACGCTCAAAGAAGTATGTATGATTTAGGTTCCGCTGCGTTAGGTCAACCAAGTGCTTATGAATTTGATCGTTTAAAAGGAATAGGTTCTCATTTTGGATTAGGCTATACTCCACAAGAAAAGGCTCTTGCCGCAATAAGTCCAGCAATTAATCTAAGTTCTATTGCTAATCAGGCTAAGCAACAAGGAGCGGAATACCTTACTGATTCTTATATGTTGCCTTTGTCTACGGAACTGGCCTCACAACAAGCAGTAGCTAATTTATTAGGTTCTTTAGGAACTGGTTTAGTGGGAGGTAGTATCGGTTCAGCCTTTGGTGACGATGGTTGGCTAGGCGCACTAGGCGGTTTATTTGACTAAACACGGTTTAATAAAGTAAATTTTACGGCTCAAGGAGCTAACAATGGCAATAAAAATTTCAGATTCATTATTACAGTCTATAGCTAACCCTAAGTGGAGTGAAGATTTAGGGCGAGTAGGTCAAGGCTTGGCACAAGCTCCTTATTTAGCTCGTAAAGAAGCTAGAGAAAAAGAACGGCAAAGGCAAAAACTTTTAACTTTAAATGCCTATGAACGAGGCTTAAGTAATGTTGATACTACTGCCGATCAAAGAGCGGATGTTTTATCCGGTATGTTACAGTTAGGTACTGAACAAAACCTAGATTTTACTCCGGAAGACATTAATGCTTTAAGAGCCCAAGCACAACAAAATAGAGGCACAACACGAGGATCAGCTTTTAAATCCGCAGTTCTTAAAAAAGCAAGAGACGCTAACAGACCAGAAGACGTTACTTTAATACAAAGTTTAGATCCAATTCAAGACAGGGAAATGTTAATACAATATTTTAGAACGGGAACTTTTGGAGGTTCTGAAAAAGATAATCTTGTTGTTGTTGGAAATAGAATTTTTGATAAAAACAAAAGAGAATTTATTAGTCCTGAAGAAGATAAAAAAGAAGAAAAAGTAAAATTAACTTTTGAAAAATTAGAAAATGGAGATTTAATTGGTTTAAACCCTTATACAGGAGAAGAAGTAACAAGATTTTCACCAAATAAAAATGATCCTTCTGGTGTCAAGTTTATGGCTATTGCAGACGCAGAATATTTTATTAGGGATAAAATTGATCCTGCTATAGATTTTATTAATAAGTCAATCGAATCAAGACGAACTGTTGGTGGCGTTGAATCTGTTCCGTTTAAATATGTTCCTGGAACAGACGAACATACTTTAGTGAATCAATATTATATTTCAATAGCTAGTGATGAAGCGTTTGCTGCTTTAGAAGAATTAAGAAAACAGGCAATGGCTTCCGGAGCTAAAGGATCAGGATTAGGACAAATAACTCAAAATGAATTTAGAGCGTTAAAAGATAATTTAACGGCTTTACAAAATGCTGTTGAATTGCCTCCTGAACGTCAAATAGAATTATTAAATGAAATTCGGGAAAGAAGACTACGAATAGCTAGATTAGCTGGTGGAGAAGATCCAGTAAATGTTGTTGATTGGGACAGTCCAGCTTTAAAAGAAGCAGGATATAGAAAAGGAAACCAAGGCCGTATTTATTATCAATCTTTAGATGGTACACAAAATATTTTAGATCGAGCTACTGGCAATTTTGTTCCTATTAAATAAAGGTAAACACAATGCAAATTACTGATGAAATGAAAAAAGAAGCTGAAATGCTTTTTTCTACGGATAGTGATTCAACAATAAATTCTTCAGAAGATAATTGGTCTTTACAAAAAGACGGCATTACTGAGGAAATAAGAAAAGAAGCTGCAAGGCTTACTGAAGAAAATGCTGTTTTTAAAAACGATCAAAAAATTAAAAAACAAATAGAAGGTATTCAAACAGAAGAACCTACGTTTTTAGGTAACACTGTTGATAGGTCTATAAATCGTTTATCAGACATATATGGTAGAGTTAAAGAAGAAGTTACATCTTCTCCATTACCTATGTCATTATTTTTTGTTCAGGATTTTATTCCTGGTTTACAACAATTTAAAGGAGGTAAAGGAACAACTCCTGCTTCCGTTGCTGCACAAGTAGCTGCGGAGCCGATTGCTTTAACTTTTGATGTAATAGGAAGTACAATAATAGCTGGTGCAGAAAAAGGATTATCTTATGTAGGGGACGAAACTAAACAACCTATAATTGATTTTTTTAGTAAACAAATGGAAACTGAAACTGGACAAATGGCTGTTAATGCTTTGTCTGCTGGAGCAGAAAAATGGGAAGAATTTAGTAGACTGTATCCTAACGATGCGGCTAACTGGACTGCTATGTTTGAATTAGCTGGTGCAGTGCCTACTAAAGCATTTAAAACTGTAACAAATAACGACCTTGTGTTTACTCCTGCCGTTATAGATGAAACAAAAATTCCTGATATTAATGTTTCTGAAGTTAAAAAATTAGCTTTAGGACGAACTGTAGATAAACCACTAGCAGGACAAGATAAATTTTTATGGAATGTAGCATTTAACGATCCTGAAAAAGGAGGAAGAACTTTAGAACAAGCTAAAACCGTAACTGAACCTAAATTTCCAACTTATAAAAAACATCAGTTAGCTACCGAAGAAGAAATAGAAATTGTTGATATACTTAAAAACGCCAAACTAAAAGTAAATCAAACTCACCAAGCTAAATATAATAAACTTCAAACTTATATGGACGATCTTGAACAAAAAGTTATTAATGCTGCTAAAACACACGGAGGATATGATAAATTAAAAATTCGTGAGTATATAGGCAACGCATTTTTAAACAAAATTAAAACAACAACAGATAAAAAAGCTCTTGCTGCACTAAAAGAAGCTGAAGATTTAATGTCTTCTTTTTTTAGAACATTAGATTTAGATGATGAATTTCCGGATACGTTAGACGGATTAATTGCGGCTAGAAAATATTGGGAAAAATCAAACCCTATTGATACTAATAATTTTTCAGTAAAACAATTAGCAACTCATTCTATTCGACAAGGAATTGTTGATTTAACGGAAGAATTAATTCCAGAAATTATACCGGATCAAAGAAAACTTCATTTATTATTAAAAGAAGGAAGATCAGGACAAAGCGTTCACGACATGTTACTAACTAAAGCAGGTCGAGAAAAAGACAAGTGGACTCATCGTAGTCTTTGGGAATTAGGTAATAGAAGAATATTTATGTCTGGAACTGGTGCTTTAACAAAAATTCAAGATTTTTTAGTTAGTTCCGCAATGATTCCGGTTGGTGTAGTACATAATGGTCTAAAAGAAGCAGTAGCGATGACTAAAGGTTTAGAAGGTGTAGCGGCTATTGAATACGCTAGAAGAGAAATGAAAAAAAATCTTATGGAAGAAATAGCTAAAGCTGCTCCCAAAACAAGAAAAGAATGGTTACAGGACGGAGGTAAAGCTGTTGTGTTTGGTGTTATAGATCAATCTGCTAAAGCCTTACAACAGGAGTATAAAGAAGAACAAAAAAATAAAGAAAAAGAAAAGTTAAAAAGTAAACTAGGTAAAAAACCTACAGATCAGGAGCAAGAAATAATTACACAACCTACGCAAACTAGAACCTTTAATAACTCTGGTTTTATACAGCCAGGAATGACTGATCCGTTTACCTTAACAAATCAAAGTGTTTCTTTTTAAGGATTTGATAAATGCCTCTTGTAATTAAACCTCCTGCAACTACCTCTGTTTTTGCAAAAGAAGAGAATATTAAGTCGGCAAACCCTGAAGGATATAGAACGGGTCTGTTTGATTCGTTAGGAACAACTTTAGATTATTTAGGTCGGCCTCAAAATGCGTTAGCAGGAATGTTAGATTTTAATAACGACACTACGTTTTTAGATCGAGCGTATAGAGGATTAACTGGTAAAGAAGATTATGATTATGTAGAAAATCCTTATGCAAACTTTATTTTGGAAGCGGTTTTCGACCCTGTAAATGCTATTCCTTTAGGTATGTTAAGTAAAGCAGGTAAAACTGATTTAGGTTTAGGAGGACAAGGCTCTGAATCCGCTGGTAGATTTATGAGTTCTTTTTCTAACTATATTGATAATTTTTATGGTAAAGCTAAAGGAGCCGTAAACACTCCAAGTGAAATACAGTTAGGACAAAAGTTAATTAAAGTAGGTGAAAAATTAAAAAATATTCCTTATTTCGGTAAAAAGTATATAAAAGACAAGTTGCCGGGTCCTGATTTAATGAGAAACCCAAAACTAATACAGCAAGCCCAAGCTAATTTAGGAGCTAAAGCATTTGGATTTTGGAAAAATTTAAAGGAAGGAACAATATCAGGAATTAAATCTGAGTTTGATCCTATAGCTAGAGCTTTGTATAGGGAAAAAGGAATTAACCTTAATGCTCAAAAAATGGTTAAAGAGTTTTTGGAAGCAGGAGATGATGTAGCCAGAGCTATACCTAAAGCAGTAGCTCAAGTTATTTATAATGCTCACATTGCCGTTCAAGCAGGTAAAAAAGGAGGATTTGATGAGTTAGACCCTTCCATTAAAGGAGTTTTAGAAAAAAGTTTTGTTCGGGGCTATGAAACTTATACTCCTGGATCGTTTTCTTCAATGTTCAAAAAACATCCTGCTTTAAAAAACAACAGGAAAATGAATATAACTGATAGAGAAGCCGATATACTGGAAAATCATATTATTGACCAACAAGGTGTCCCTGATTTAACTGTAATGAAATCTTCTAATATATTTTCTGGTAATCATATTTATGATTTAACATCACAACGTAATTTAAACATACAATTAATAAAATCAGCTTTTGCTGACAACAAAAAATTCAATAATGTTGAAGAATTAAAATCTTCTTTAGAAATTTCTCAAAAAGAAATACGGACAAAACAAAGTAAAGAATTAATGTCTAAAGATATTGTTATTTTAGATAAATTTAATGATCCTGATAATCCTCTTTATGATCCAACGGGAATTTGGATTTTCACTAGCCACCCCGGACAAGCTATTGTTGAAGGAGGGGCAAACTATTTAATGAAAATTAAACCTAATGGGGAATTTTTAGCTGTAATGTCGGACAGACATGATTTTTTTGAAGCAGTGACCGACAGCAAGCTAAACAGTTTAGTAGCAGTAAGTTCTATAGTAAGAGGAAACGCAAAGCATTTAAATTTACCTAAAAAAGCAAGAGACGCTGCTAAAGGTCAGTATACTACCGCTAAAGCTACAGGAAAAATATCAACTGATAATGATGAAGTTTATAAACAATTTAAGGATAAGTTTGAAAAAGTAGTAAACGAATATGTTTCTGTTAAACCTTCTAAGGAAGCAGTAGAGCTAGAAAAAGAACGTCTACGGAATGTTGGAGCAGCAGTAGGAGGAGGATTAACACTAGGAGCAGTGAATAATCCTCGATCAGAAGAACAACAGTAACTACTCAGGTTCAAACTCTATAATACCTCCGTTATTCAAATAACTAATAGCTCCCATAACACCCATAAGTTTAGCCATTTGTTTAACTTCAGCTTCCACTGACTCCACTACTGAAGGATGATCCGCTGTACCACTAGGGCTCTCCGTCAGTACCTGAATGTTCAGCCTATGCCTGTCCAGTTGGTACATACAGGTCTGGGTTATGTTCTCTATGACTTCCTCCTTAAAGCAGGGCTTACCGCCAGTGATTTGCTTAAGTGTCATTTTGTTTCCTCCTGAGATCAGCCACAGCCGCCTTAATAGCGTCTTCAGCTAATACACTACAATGAATTTTAACGGGTGGTAAAGAAAGCTCCTGTGCAATCTCAGAGTTCTTAATGTCCTCTGCCTCACTAAGTTTTTTACCTTTAACCCACTCGGTTAATAAAGAACTGGAGGCAATTGCAGAGCCACAACCATAAGTTTTAAACTTGGCATCCTCTATTACCCCACTGTCATTCACCTTGATCTGTAGTTTCATTACGTCACCACAGGCAGGTGCACCAACCATGCCAGTCCCTACAGCTTTGTCCTTCTCATCAAGTTTCCCTACGTTTCTAGGGTTATCATAATGATCTAAAACTTTATCGCTATAGCTCACAGGCTCCTCCAACACAGGCTAATGTCTGTGCTCCTTCAGTATTGTCCTGACTCTCATCTATGTCCCAATTAAACTCCTTTGGAAAACCCTTGACCATTTTATTGTACTGCTCCTTGGTTATTTCCTCATAAGGTGCTTGCTCATAGGTGTGATCCGAATAAGGTAAAAATGAAATACCTGAGACGGAATCAAAATTGTTGTACACCCAATCCCCGATACCCAAGAACTCATTGTCCCTGTAGTACACTGTAATACTGGGCTTATGTTCACACCAGTGTTCCTGGTAAATAGACCATAACTTTAACTGATCCTTTGCTTTCTGCTCGGAAGCCAACACAGCGTCCTTGGGGGACTTTTTAGGGAAACTGAATACCTTAGTAGAGGGTGACGTTACATCCACCTCAGAAGGCACTCCAGCGTCCTCTAGGACGTTACACAAAGGATCTCTCATGTCAGCCCTGACTCGCCTGATGTAATACTGACTGTACCGTGGGTGAATACCACTGGCACTGTCCACTAACTGGGACACTGTACCACTTGGTTTAACACACGTTATAGCAGCAGACTGTGCAATACCTAGACGCTTAGACCATTCCTTATTAGTTTTAATGGCTTCGTCCCTGAGTGATTGCAGTACAGTAGGCAAGTTTTTATTCTTTAAGTTAGTTAAAGAACTGTCCAGAATACCCGTCAGAGACACTCCCAATAGTGCTTCTTCCTTAGTGTTATCCTCCCAGACTTTCCTTAAGTATCTGAAGTCAGTGAGGGTAGCTTGGAGAGTTCCAAGGATAGTTGCATTTCGTACTTTTCGTTGGAGACTTTGAAATGTATCTGTCGGTCTAACAACGACTTCGGAAAGATTACAAAATTGGTTTGGTCTGAGGATGATTTCCGAACAGGGGTTTGTCCCGAAATCTCTTTCAGCATCCCTTCTACCATTTCTTGCAGCTTGCTTCTGGCTTGCAATACGGCTAAAGATTCCTCTTTCTCCTGATTTTGATTCATATAAACTCCTCCATTCATTTATAAACGCACCAAAGTCAGGCGTTTCAGTGTAACAGGCTGAGTTATTGGACAGACCTCTCTGTGGCTCATCAACCCACCACTGTCCGTGTTTAGCTCTACGAATTCTATCGTCAGTCAGGTTGCTTAAACTAATTAATGCAGACCTTCTGACCCCACCAACCACGACGACTTGTGCAATTTTACAGCAAATATCGTGGCATTCAAGGGACGTAAGCTTTCTTCCAGACGCTCCTTTAAATACTCCCACGGTAAAGTTGAAGAGGTCAACAAGAGGTTCTGGGCCGCTTGCTCTGCCTCCGAAAGTTTTGAGTGGGGAACCCGAAGGTCTAACTCCACTGATGTCCCATTTGGGTAATTGGCCTGAATACAACAACGATACCAATTCCCTATACGATTTCGACCATCCAATTTTTGAGTCTGCAACGTGAATGACGGTATCTGTTTCATGGAAATCCTCCGCTATTTCCGGCAGTTTATTAATGTACTGACGTTCCACACTAAAACCGACTCCTGTTCCACACATTAGTATGTACATCATTTCGTCAAAGGCTCTAGGGTTATCTATGGTAATGTAGGAGCAGTTGAACCCTGCTACATTGTCTCTGTCCAGCGCATCACCAGCGGTCATTAACGCCCTCATGGAAGGCATAATGTCCATGTCCAGGATGGCTTCCTCAAGTTCTTCAGCTTCATTAGCCTTAAACTTAACTCCTCTCTTTTCCCAAAAATTCATGTATCTGCCAACGGTTTCTTCCCATGTTTCCCTTCGGTTTTCAGTGGGTAGATAACGGGCATAGCGACTCTTGTGTATGTACTGTTGATAACTATCCATAATTAAATGTATTCTCCTCTATTAATTTTTTCAAATACCATTCGGCTTTCTTCAGATCCTCTATCCCGTTTTTGTACTTATACCTATGTAGGTATTTAGTTACGTTACCTTCAAGATAGTCCACAAACCCGTCACCAAGTTGCTGTTGAATGTAATCAATCGCCTCAAGTCCACCTTTGTTGTAATGTGGTGGATGATTAACATTGTCTTTTGGTTCTTCCTTCGGAAACATAGTGTTGTCCAATAAACTGTCCGAAGGATGATATAAAGATCCAGTAATAGTTTTAGATTTCTGTGCAGACATTAAGCAGTCCTCCGGTTTATCTGGCCCACGTGATAATCTATTCCACTCTTCCGGTGTAGCATTGTCTATACTCATAAGACTTTACTACTATAGTCCATCAAGGACAAATACCATAAACATATCATAACAAGTATTATGCCCAACGCCATTTTATTATGAAATTTCATAGGTTACTCCCAATAACCGTTTTGGTATTTGTCTGCGATTAAATCTATATCTACTGGCTCATCATCACCAGTAAGCTTAACATCTATATCAGAGTATGAAATATCATCATCCAAATAAGATTTATTCCGATCATATTTAGTTTTATCTTTAACAACTTTTGATCGAAACTCTGGTTTCATAACCATGCTTTTAGCTGTGTGTTTCATTTTTCTAACTCCTCCATTTCTTCATGTATCTTATCTTGTCGGTCAATGAATTTATCTTCAAATCTGTCTAATAATTCTTCAGCATTAATATCCAGTAATAATAGTATATCATCAACTTCCAGACGTTGTAAAACTTTTTCCCTTAATTCATCTAGAGTGTACATAGTTCATTAACTCCTCCACTTCACTTACGGAGAAATACTTGAACTTCTCCTTTTCACACCACTGGGCCATAGTCATTTTAGAACCCTTCCTGACTTTCTTATTTGGATCACTCAGTACAAACACCAGTTCAGCGTCCACCGTGTCCCTGATGGATTTGTACTTTAATGTATCACCTGCCCTAAAGTATCCCTTACATTCAATCATTATGCCGCTGGTGTGTACAAAATCAGGCTTGTACTTACGATAAACAACGTAGGGCACATCAAAAGGTTCATATTCAAATTCTCCTTTGGGAACTACTGTTGCAAATGTTTTTTCCAAACCGGATCTGTACATGTTACGAGATTTCCTGTAATGGGATTTCCGGTACTTTCGGCTCATTTTCTACCACTCCTAAAAATCTTGGACCTGTTGAGTATTTGAAAGCCCTTAAACCAGGCCAACATGACTGCTTGAACTGGCAGTACGAACACCCCATACTTAATTTCATATTGCCTGATGCGCCATCTGGAACCAACTTGTGACAATGTGAAGGGGCCTCGTCCTGCCCACAAACCTTTTTTATTTCTTCTATACGCTCCTCTATATCATAATTGATATGTTCATGCACCGGAGCCTGTGTGTCCTCCATGTCGTACTGAAGCACCTCCAAGTGTCCGTTCTGTTTGTCCATAGCAAGCCAAGCTATCTTGGTGTCACCCTCTGAATGTGCGTATGCCTTAAGCTGTGCCACATAACCAAAAGGATCGTCCAGAGCCAGTGAACCGTCCCTGAACTTTTTAAAGCCATAAGTGCTCGTAGACTTAACGTCAACCATTGTCCCGTCAATACGGCAATCCATGTGGCCTTTAACCCCTGCTACAGTACAGACTTTTTGTTCGTCCTCGACTGTGTGTCCAGCCAGCTTAGTAAGACAAAGTAACAACTCTTCAATCAAATGCCCATACATGAATTTTATTAACGTATGAGGCATAATACGCTCTCTAGGAGCCCTGTGGACAGTATTCCATAAGTAACGTAACCCCTTACCACTGGAGGATAATCTAAGCCCAGCTTTACCGTACTCCCGATTAACAAACTCCTTACGCATTAGTTTTTTTATGTTTTCACCAAACTCCTCTATAGCTTGTTCAGCGTCCACATCCGAAGGTACACGTTTGGACATCATAAGTTTATAAATGTCCTGAACCAATGTATGTATGGTTTTCATTCTCTATGCTCCACCCACCATGCCTTCCTAGTTACAGGATCAAACCCTACTTGACGAACATTTAGCTTTTTCTGTTGGTCTGTACGGGGACGACCTCCATTAACGGGTTTTGTAGTATGAAGAGTTTTTACGTCAATTAAAACAATTTTGTTTTGAGTTGGATTCCATGCAATCATGTCTACTATTCCGTCACTGCCATAATTCTTGAATGCTTCGTACCCTTGGTCCCATAACCAGGTTACTGCATAGAGTTCTGCAAAATCCCCCTTACGGTTTTTAGACATTTCGTCATTAGTGAGTTTGCGACCAGTTGTCTCCAACATGATATTCTCCTGTCAGTGGGCATCTAAGATCAAAATGCAAACCTGCTGCCTCAATGCATGACACAGCTAAGTGACCAAACTTTTCAGCCTGATCCGCTTTAACTTCAGTCTGTATTTCGTCATGGATGTTTCCCACAAATCTATAGTTAATTTTCCATTCCCTAGAAAACTTATCCAGCAGTATCAGGGCTTGTTTCATCACAATAGCACCTGCCGCTTGGAGTAAAGTATTAAGGCTTGCATGCTCTGACCTAATTTGGAGCAGTCGTCCGTCAAGTCCTCTAAGAGTTCCTTCACCTCCTTTTTTTCTAACTCGTTGTTGCAAGTCAGCGAGTGCTGGAGTGGCTTTAAGGAATCTCTGTCTAAGTTCAGTGCCTCGACTTCTACGTCCCCCAACAATGCTTCCCAACTTTTCGTCACCTGCCCCATAAAGGAAAGCATAGATAAAAGTTTTTGATGTGTCTCTATCTGGAAGTCCCGCTGCTCTCTGGTTAGTGCTGTGGATGTCTCCATTTACTATCTCCTCCGTATAAGCTGGATCATTCATATAATGTGCCAACATCCGCAATTCCAGACCGGATGCGTCCACCCCTACTAATTTATGCCCGACAGGAACAGTCCAACAACTCCTGCACTCTTTACCAAAAGGGCTATAGCCAGCAGGTGTCTGTGCCAAGTTAGGCTTGGAGTGTGTCATACGTCCGGTGACTGCACCATTGGTATTAACAAACCCGTGAACCCGACCGTCCTTCCCCATTGCATCGACCCAAGATTGGACCTGTGCAACCCTTTTCTGCACTAGCAAATACTCCGCTATCATCTGTGCTTCAGGTATTCCTTTCACCCTCGACAGTGTAGATTCGTCCACAACGGGCTGGCCTGTTTCAGTAAACTTCTCAGGTTTCCAACCGAATCGCTGTAGATGAACCCCTATCTGTTTTCGGGAGGCGAGGTTGAACGGTACGGACTCTATCCGACTAAACTCTCCACACACATTCTGCCAGCTATCGCCCAAAAAC
>MDSY01032329.1_pt1 | contig 12166 bp, 7 predicted proteins | sample 811131 | NCBI WGS metagenome assembly MDSY01 (sample SAMN05326643, study PRJNA326480) | marine metagenome | isolation source: seawater | place: Atlantic Ocean: South West | collected 2010
GACGGCGAAGTGCCCGCCGTTGTCGTCATCGCCGTGGTGCCAGTCGCGCGAGGCGATCACGACGCCGTAGCGGTCCGGATGCGCCTCCAGGTGCGTCGTGATGCCCGCAGCGACCGCAGCACCGCCGTCGACTCCGAGAGCACCCCCCTCGGTGAAGTCGTTCTGAACGTCGATGATGAACAGCGCGCGCATGAGGGCCTCCTAGTAGTTGGCGAGATTGCTTCCGCAACGATAGAAGCCCGCCACCAGACTGTCGATGGCGTCTTTCGCGTCCGAGCTGATTCCGTCGCGCACCGCCGACACCGAATACGCGATCAGAGAGCCGTCCTTGGCTTCGACGATGCCGGCGAGGCTGTAGGCGGTGGTGATCCAGCCTGTCTTGCCGTACACGTTGCCCCGAGCATCCGCGTTGTCGCCGCCGAAGCGATTCCGCAGAGAACCGGTGACTCCCGCCAGCGAGAGGCCGTCGCGCACGTAGCTGAGCCCGTCGTTGCCCTCCCAGACCAGAGCCATGAACTCGGCGACCTGGGTCATGCTCACCGCGTTGTTGGCACTCAGGCCTGACCCGTCGGCCACGACCATGCCGCTGGTGTCGGCGCCGAAGGATCCGACGGCGCTCGGAATCGCGGAACGCAGCGATGACGCGGATCCGTCGAGCCCGGAGTTCTTGGACACCACGCGGGCGAGCACCTCGGCGAGCGTGTTGTCGCTGTCGAGCAGCATCTGCTTGATCAGGACCGAGACGGGCTGGGACGACACCTCAGCGAGCAGGGTCGCGCCGGACAGCGCCGAACCGCTCGAGGTCGTGACGGTCTCGGCGAGAACACCACCCGGGTCGGCCGCGCGGAGGGCGCTGAGGAACGCCGCGCCGGCGGTCGCGACGGGGTCGGTGCCGCGGGGGCTGACCGCCTTGGTCGGGTCGGCGCGATCACCGTCGACCTGCAGCGCCGTGACCTCGGACTGATAGCCCGTCGTCTGCTCACTGCGCGCCCAGCTGGAGTCCCAGTTGTCGGCGGGGTTCCAATAGGTGGCGTCGAGAATCACCTGCGTGATCGGAACGTCGGGATGCGCGGTCTGGTATTCGGCGATCGCCTGCGCCGCGAGGTCGGAGAGCTTGGCCGCACCCGGGTAGTAGCTCTCGGAGCCTTCCGGGAGAGCGCTCAGCGTGGCGTCGCCGCGCCCGACGAGCACGATCGTGCCGGGCACGTTGCCGTCGACGACCTGTGTCTTCAGCGTGTAGTCGGGACCGAGGACGGCGATCGCGGCGGCCGCCGTGTACACCTTCATGACGCTGCCCACGCGCACGGCAGTGCCGCTGCGACGCGCCAGCAGCTCGACGGAATCGCTCGAGTCGATCAGTGTGGCTGAGATGTAGACCTTGTTGAGTCGGTCGTCGCTCACCTGATCGGCCACCGAACAGGTCCGCAGCAGCACCGAGTCGGCGACCTCGGCGGGCAGCTCTCGCTCGGCGATGGGCTCCTCGGTCTCGATCACGACCGGCACCTCGACGTTGGAGGCGACCGCGATTCCGGTGAACACGGCACCGGTGCCGAGGCCGACGAACGCGACGACGATGGCCGAGATCAACCAGGTCGTCGGATGCGAGCGGATCGCCCCGAGGATGCCCCCGACGAGGCCCGCCCGGGGCGCAGGCTCGGTCTGCTCCGCATCGATCGGCAGCACCACGGTCGCCACTTCGCTGCCCGGCGTCTGGGCGCGTCCGCCTCGGCGCCCGGCGGCCTCTCGTGCCGCTCGGCGGCTGATCGGGGGCTCGTCGCTCACTCGGCCATGATAGGCGACGAGGTCACGAGGTTCTCTCGCGCGACGGTCCGCGGGAACGCCAACGCCGGGGCGCGCGCTGAGATGCGCGCCCCGGCGGGTCTTGGGCGGTCCTAGCAGCTCCCCCAGCGGGCGGCGGCCCGCGTGAAGCTGTAGGGCTCGTTCGGAACACCACCGTGAGTCATGGCGAGGTAGATGCACACGCCGCCGGTGCTTCCCGTGTAGGTCGGCCGGTAGAGCGAGTTGCGGTGCGCGGTGGAGTTCCACCACTTCTGGGCCACCGTGGCGCCGGTGTTGCCGGAGCCGCCCGCGAGGTTTCCGTCGCAGCCTTCGATGGGCTTGCCGTCGCTGCGCTTGGCCGTGTTGGTGTGACCCCACGCGCTCGACGGGTTGGTGCTCGGGTCCTCCGCCATCCAGAACAGGCGGGTCTCCATGCAGGAGTCGTAGCGGAAGTTCGCCATCGGAACCGGGTTCAGGCAGTTGGCGACGCGGATGGCGTTGTACGCCGCGGCGAACGAGGCGATGTCGCTGGTCGTGGTGCCGGCAACGCCTCCGGAGCTGGTGCGTCCGGGAGCCGAGCCGGTGGAGCCGCCCACGTTGGAGGGGCACGAGGCGCCCTGCGCAGCCAGTGCGGCCTGGCGCTGCGCCGTCCCGCTATCGGCGCTCGCGCCGCTCACCACCACGGGCGGCGGAGGCGGCGGAACCGGCTTCTGCGCGATGTGCTCGACGTCGACGCTGAGGTCGATCTTCGGCTTGTCGACTTCGAGGATGCTCGCCACCGGCTGCGTGACCGCGGCCAGCGCGGCCGCCGGATTGGCAGCGCTCTGCCCCTGCACGACGAGCGAAGTCGATGCGATCGGAACCGCGGCTGCCGCGGAGGCCTGCGCCGACTGCGTCAACGCCGGACCGCCGCCGCCGAGAAACGGCAGCGCGACGGTCATGACGGTCGTGAAGACCGCACCGAGTACGACTGGTCGCCCAATAGCCACGCGATCCCCCCCGAGATCTCGAAGTCGCCATCCCCCTCAGAGCGGCGCTGTGATTGGGAGGCTATGCCCTGCCGCGCACCCCCGGCAAGCGAATCCGGGCCCGAACCGCGAGTTTGCCCCCGGACTGGGGGGACGGGAGAAAGTGGAGGTTTTCCCAGGTTGGGGTGGGGTTTCCTGGGTTTCGATACGCCGCTGCGCGGCTACTCAACCCGCAGAATGTGTGGAGCCACCTGTGGGAATCGAACCCACGACCTATTCATTACGAGTGAATCGCTCTGCCAACTGAGCTAAGGCGGCCGGGCCGCGCACAGGATGCGCGGCACGACCTCCGATCATAGTCGATTGCCGAGGCCTCTCGTGCCGCTCAGCAGTTCGGGTCGCTCGCGGGCACCGTTCCATCGATGAAGAAGTCGTCGACGGCGTCGTTCACGCACGAGTTCGACTTGTTGTACGCCGTGTGCCCCTCGCCGTTGTAGGTGATGAGGTGGCCGTTCTCGAGCTGGCTCGCCAGGTTCTGCGCCCACACGTACGGCGTGGCCGGATCGTTGGTCGTGCCGACCACCAGGATGTCGGGCGAACCGGGTGCCGCGATCTCGCCGCGCTCCCGCGTCGAGGGGAACGGCCAGTCGGCGCAGCCGGTGCCGCCATAGGACATCCGCGGTCCGAAGATCGGCGCGGCGGCCTGTAGTTCGGCGGCCTGCTCGCGCATCGTGTCGATGTCGCTCTCGCTCGGGTAGTCGAGGCAGTTGATCGCGGTGAACGCCTCCGTCGAGTTGGAGGCGTAGCTGCCGTCCGGGTTCCGCTCGTTGTAGCTGTCGGCGAGCAGGAACGCGGTGTCGGTGAGGCCCTGCGACACCTCGCTGAACAGGATGTCGAGGTAGGGCCAGTTCTCCTGGCTGTACAGCGGCAGAATGATCGCGATGAACATCGTGTCCGCGCCGAGCTGCCGCCCGTCGCTGTGGGTCAGCGGACTCGCGACCAGCAGGTCGAGCAAGTCGCCGGTGTACTCCATCGCCTGATCGACGGTGCCGGCGAAGGGACAGTCGCTGCGCGTGAAGCAGTCCTCGAGGTAGGCGCGGAAGGCGCTCTCGAAGCCGACGGCCTGTGTGAGGGTCACCTCGAACTCGCTCGTCGCGGGGTCGACGGCGCCGTCGAGCACGAGCCGGCCGGTGGTGTCGGGGTAGAGCTCGGCGAAGGTGGCGCCGAGGAAGGTGCCGTAGGAATAGCCCAGGAAGTTGAGCTTCTCGTCGCCGAGCACGGCCCGCAGCAGGTCGAGGTCGCGAGCGGCGCTCGTCGTGTCGACGAACCCGAGCAGAGCGCCGGTGTGCTCGAGGCAGGCCTGACCCCAGGCGGCGTTCGCCGCGCGCACGGCGGCGATCCACTCGTCGCTGCCCTCGACGCCCGGGATGATGCCGTAGTTGTACTCGTCAAGCTCCGACGGGTCGTCGTAGCAGTCGATCGCCGAGGAATGCCCGACCCCGCGCGGGTCGAAGCCGACGATGTCGTAGCTGGACTGCAGTCGAGCACTGGTCGCGTAGTCGATGCTGTCGCGCACGAACTCGTAGCCGGAGCCGCCTGGGCCGCCCGGGTTGATCAGCAGCGAGCCGAGCTTGGTGCCGGTGGCCGGTTGGCGGATGAGCGCGAGCTCGATGGAGTCGGCCGCCGGGTCGTCCCAGTCGAGCGGCGCGGTCGCGGTCGTGCACTGCAGACCGGTGCCGCAGGACTCCCAGGTGAGCACCTGGTGGTAGTACGGCACGAGCTCGGCCGCGACGTCTTCACCGGTCGGCGTCGAGGTCACCTCGGGCGAGGGCGGTTGGAACCAGCTCACGCATCCGGTCAGCACGGCGGCGGTCGCCAGCGCGACGGCAACGGCCCACGGGGAACGACGGCGGATCATGCGGTCCTTTCGTGCCGGGGCGCGCGCACGGCGCTGACCAGCATGGCTTCCAGGGCAAGCGCGGGCGCGACGTTGCCTTCGATGCGGTGCCTCGCCTCGGCAATCGCGTCGAGGGTGGCGAGCGTCTCGGCCGGCGTCGCCGCCGCGGCGGCGCGCTCCAACTCGGCCATGATCGCCAGGTTGACCGGCTCCAATTCGGCGCCGAGCTGACGCAGCAGCACGTCGCGGTAGAGCGATTGCAGATCGACGAGGATGCGGTCGATGCCGTCGCGCAGGCTTCGCGTGGCGCGCCGCTTCTGGTCGTCATCGAGCGCTTTGAGCTGAGCACGCAACCCGGGCGGCACCGTTCCGCCCGGCTCGATGCCGAGTGATCGCAGCGCCTGATCGCGCTCTTCGGCGTCGCGCTCGGCGGTGATCGCCTCGGCGTCGGCCTTGGCCACGTCGAGCAGTTCGGCCGCGGCCAGCACCGCCCCGGACACCGAGCGAATGCCGAGCGCCACCTCGAGCGTGCGCGCCCTGCGGCTGCGCGCCTCGTCGCTGGTCGCCAGGCGGTGCGCCATGCCGATGTGCGACTGCGCCTCGCGTGCCGCGCGCAGTGCCTCGGGGCGCGCGACCCCGTCGCGGCGTTCGAGCAGTTCGGCGACCTCGTCGATCGTGGGCACGCGCAGGCGCAGCATGCGCACCCGCGAGCGCACGGTGGGCAGCAGGTCGGCTTCGCTCGGGGCGCACAGGATCCAGATGGTGCGCGGCGGCGGCTCCTCGAGCGCCTTCAGCAGCACGTTGGAGGTGCGCTCGGTCATGCGGTCGGCGTCTTCGATGATCATCACGCGGTAGCGCCCGGCCGAGGGCGAGAACTGGCTCGCGGTGACGAGACGGCGCACGTCGTCGATCTTGATGATCACGTTCTCGGTGGCGAGCACCGCGAGGTCGGGATGGGTGCGGGCTGCCACCTGCGCGGCGGTCGCCTCCTCGTCGCCCGGGCGCGCCAGCAGGGCGGCGGCGAAGGCGTAGGCGAGGGTGGAGCGCCCGGATCCGGGCGGGCCGGTGATCAGCCAGGAGTGGGCGAGGCCGTCGCCGGCGGCCGCGGCGCGCACGGTCGCGATCGCCTCGGGCTGCCCCGTCACCTCGTCGAACACGACTCCACGCTAGTCGAGGAGGTCCGACACTCGGTCGCGGATTGCCGCGGCGAGTTCGTCGACGGGGCGGGACCCATCCAGCACCAGGAAGCGCTCGGGCTCGGCGGCGGCGAGTTCGAGGTAGGCGGAGCGCACGCGAGCGTGGAAGTCACTCGCCTCGGCCTCGAGTCGGTCGTAGCGGGTGCGGGCGCCGTCGAGGCGCTCCCGCCCGACCGTCTCGTCGAGGTCGAGCAGCACGGTCACGTCGGGCAGCAGCCCGCCGGTGGCCCACAGCGACAGGTCGCGGATCTCGGTCGCATCGAGCACCCGCCCGGCGCCCTGGTAGGCGACGGAGGAGTCGAGGTAGCGATCCTGGAGCACGATCGCTCCGCGCTCAAGCGCCGGTCGCACGAGGGTCGCGATGTGGTGCGCGCGGTCGGCGGCGTAGATCAGCGCCTCGGCGCGCGGCTCCATCTCGCCGCGGCGGTGCAGCACGATCTCGCGCAGCTCGACGCCGAGGTCGGTGCCGCCCGGTTCGCGGGTGCGCACCACCTCGCGGCCGATGCCCACGAGGTGCTCCTCCAGCAGTGCGGCCTGCGTCGACTTGCCGGATCCGTCGCCACCTTCGAAGGTGAGGAAGAGCCCGCGCACCTCAGCTCTTCTTCTTCGCCGGGGCGCGCTTGGCCGCGGGCTTGCGCTTCGCGGGCTTCTTCGCCGGTCCCTTCGCCCGCTTGTCGGCGAGCAGCTGCACGGCACGATCGAAGTCGACCGCCTCGACGTCCTCGCCGCGCGGAATGGTCGCGTTCGTCTCGCCGTCGGTCACGTAGGGGCCGAAGCGTCCATCGCGCACCTTGATCGGCTTGCCGCTGACCGGGTCGGCTTCGAATTCCTTGAGCGCGCTCGAGGGGCGACGGGCGCCGTACTTCGGCTGCGCGAAGATCTCCAGCGCGCCCGGCAGCTCGATCGAGAAGATCTGGTCTTCGCTCTCGAGCGAACGGCTGTCGGTGCCCTTCTTCAGGTACGGGCCGTAGCGGCCGTTCTGCGCGGTGATGTCCTCGCCGCTCTCCGGGTCCTGGCCGACGATGCGGGGCAGGCTCAGCAGCTTGAGCGCCGTCTCCAGATCAACGGTCGCGGGATCCATGTCCTTGAACAGGGATGCGGTGCGCGGCTTGGGCGCGGCGGCCTTCTTCTTGGGCTTGGGCTTCTCCTCCAGCACCTCGCCGGTGGCCGGGTCGACGACGGGCTCGGCGGCCGGGGGCTCGGGCTCGAGCTCGGTCACGTAGGGGCCGTAGCGGCCGTCCTTGGCGACGATCATCTTGCCGGTCTCCGGGTTCACGCCGAGCTCGCGGTCGCCCACAACGGGCGCGTCGATGAGCTCCTGTGCCTTCTCAGCGGTCAGCTCGTCGGGGGCGAGCTCCTCGGGCACGTTGACGCGGCGCGGCGTCTCGCCCTCACCGGCGGGAACCTCGAGGTAGGGGCCGTACTTGCCGATCCGCAGCGTGATGTCGTCGGAGATTCGCACCGAGTTGATCTCACGCGCGTCGATCTCACCGAGGTTCTCGACCGTGTCCCGCAGACCGCGGTGCTCTCCCCCGCCGAAGTAGAACTCCTTGAGCCACTCCACGCGATCCTGCTCGCCGCCGGCGATCCGGTCGAGGTCTTCTTCCATCTCGGCGGTGAAGTCGTACTCGACGAGCTCGCCGAAGTTCTCCTCCAGCAGGCGCACCACGCTGAACGCGATCCAGTTCGGCACCAGCGCGCTGCCGCGCGGGCTGATGTAGCCGCGGTCGATGATGGTGGAGATGATGCTCGCGTAGGTGGAGGGGCGCCCGATGCCCAGCTCTTCGAGCTTCTTGACCAGGCTGGCCTCGGTGTAGCGGGCGGGCGGGCTGGTCTCGTGGCCCTTCGCCTCCAGCTCGGCGAGACTGAGCACCTGACCTTCGGTCATCGGCGGCAACGTGGTCTCGCGCTCGGCGGCGGCCTCCGCCTCGTCGCGCTCCTCGTCACGGCCTTCCTCGTACGCGGCGAGGAAGCCGCGGAAGGTGATGACGGTTCCGGATGCGGTGAACTCGGCGGCGCTCGCCCCGGCTTCGGCGGCGTCGGCCGGTCGACCCTCGATGGTGACGGTCGCGGTCTGGCCGCGCGCATCCGCCATCTGCGAGGCGACGGTGCGCTTCCAGATCAGGTCGTACAGCTTGAAGTCGTTGCCGCGCAGCGTGCTGGCCAGTTCGGCGGGGGTGCGGAAGACGTCGCCCGAGGGACGCACCGCCTCGTGCGCCTCCTGCGCGTTCTTCGACTTGCCGGTGTAGACGCGGGGCTTCTCGGGAATCGAGTCGGCGCCGTAGAGCTCGGAGGCCTGGGCGCGAGCCGCCTGGATCGCCTGCTGCGAGAGCGCGGGCGAGTCCGTTCGCATATAGGTGATGTACCCGTTCTCGTACAGGCTCTGCGCGACCGACATGGTCTGACGCGCGGTGAAGCGCAGCTTGCGGCCGGCCTCCTGCTGCAGGGTCGAGGTGGTGAACGGGGCGGCGGGTCGACGCGTGTACGGCTTCGACTCGACGCTCAGCACGGTGAATCGCGCGTCGTCCTTCTTCAGGGCGGCCGAGAGAGCCTCGGCGGCCTTCTCGTCGAGCGCGACCGCCTCGCCCTTCAGGGCGCCGCGGTCGGTGAAGTCGCGACCGCTGGCGACGCGGCGACCGTCGAGCCGCACGAGGCGGGCGTCGAAGCGCTTGCCTGCCTGCTCGGCCTCGGCGCCGGGGGCGAGCCCCGCGGTCAGGTCCCAGTAGGAGGCCGAGATGAAGGCGAGCCGCTCGCGCTCGCGGTCGACGACGAGGCGCGTCGCGGCGGACTGCACGCGGCCCGCCGAGAGGCCCGGCCCGACCTTGCGCCACAGCACCGGCGAGATCTCGAAGCCGAAAAGGCGGTCGAGGATGCGGCGGGTCTCCTGCGCGTCGACCAGGGCGGTGTCGAGCTCACGCGGGTTGTTGCGGGCGGCCTCGATCGCCTCCTTGGTGATCTCGTGGAACACCATGCGCTTGACGGGCACCTTCGGCTTCAGCACCTCGAGCAGGTGCCAGGCGATGGCTTCCCCCTCGCGGTCCTCATCAGTGGCGAGGTAGAGCTCGTCGGCTTCCTTGAGCGCCTTCTTCAGATCGGTGACGGTGCGCTTCTTGGCGTCGCTGACCACGTAATAGGGAAGGAATCCGCCCTCGACGTCGATCGAGAACTTGCCGAGCGACCCCTTCTTGAGCTCCGGCGGCAGGTTCTTGGGCTCGATCAGGTCACGGATGTGACCCACCGAGGCCTGTACCTCATATCCCTCGCCGAGGTACTGCGCGATCGTCTTCGCTTTTGCGGGCGACTCGACGATGACAAGCTTCCTGCTGTCTGACACCGGACTCCTTCCGTCCGAGGCACACCATACACATTCGCACCGAGGCTCTGCTTCGCGCCGCACGGCGGCGATCGTTCGCCTGCATGCTGATACTCCATATATAGGTGTCGCTTCCTGCTACGGTCGAGGGAACCTCAACGGGCGGAGCCTCTCCGACCTGGGATTCCGGAGCCCGCTCGTGACCCACTCGATCATCGTGCACCGCGCTGCCCTCGCCGCAGCCCTCGCGCTTCCGTTCGCTCTGTTGACGGCGGCCCCCGCCACGGCGGCCACGGTCACCGTCACCACCTGGGGTGACCTGCAAGCCGCATTCGCCGTCGACGGCGACACCGTCGTCCTCGGCGCCGACATCACCGCCCCCGCGAACCAGAACCTCGCCGTCGACGCCGGCGAGTCCATCACCCTCGACCTGGGCGGGTACGCCCTGACGGTGACGGATCCGAACAACAGCAGCGCAGCGATCCACGTGCCCGGCACCGCCGACCTGACCATCGCTGCGTCCGGGGGCGGCATCCTCACCGCCACCGGCGGCGGCGATGGCGCGGGTATCGGCGGGGGCAGCGGCACGCACGGCGGCTCCGTCACCATCACCGGCGGCACGATCAACGCCACCGGCGGAGCGCGGGGGTCTGGCATCGGCGGCGGATTCAACAGCACGGGTGGTCCCGTCACCATCACCGGCGGCACCGTCACCGCCACCGGCGGCGGCGACCACGCGGGCATCTCCGTTTCCGCATTCCTCGGCGGCGTCATCTCGATCACCGGCGGCACCGTCATCGCGACCGGCGGCCAGGGCGCCGCCGGGATGGGCGGCGACTTCAGTCAAGACGGCAGCACGATCACCATCACCGGCGGCGACGTCGCGGCGGTCGGAGGATTCCGCGGAGCCGGCATCGGCGGCGGCGCGAACGGCGACGGCGGCACCGTCACCATTACCGGCGGCACCGTCAGCGCAACCGGCGGCGACGGCGTTGTCGCCGGCGACGGCGCCGCAGGCATCGGCGGCGGCGACGGCGGCGACTTGCCGGGCACCCTCGACGTGCAGGGAACCCCGGATGCGGGTGCCGCGACCGACGGCGGCAACCCGAACGCCGCTCCGATCACCAACTCCGTCGAACCGGCCGGCGTCGGCTACGCCGCCACCACCTCCACGGTGGGCACCGGCGGCCAACTCGACCTGCGCTTCCACTACCTCTTCGCCCTCGACCCCTCGGGCGGCACCGGCCCGACGAGCGTGACCGTCAACGACGGCGACACGCTGCCCGGATCCTCCACCCCCGCCCGCGACGGCTACGAGTTCACCGGCTGGACCCTCGGCGGCAGCCCCTACGACCTCGCCACCCTCGCGACCGGGCCGATCACCCTCACCGCCACCTGGGCCGCCGTGCTCGCCGCCACCGGCATCGAGGCGCTGCCGCTGCTCAGCGGCGCCGCGCTGCTGCTCGCTGTCGGCGCGCCGCTGGTGCTCCTTCGTCGGCGTGCGACCGCCTGACGCCGAGCGCAGGGAATCAAGATGACCCGGCCGTTCCTGGCACCCGCTGCGGCACTCGCCGCCGCACTCGCGCTGCCCCTCGCTCTTCTCGCCGCCGTCCCCGCCTCGGCCGCGAGCGTCACCGTCATGACCTGGGTTGACCTGCAGACGGCGTTCGCCGTCGACGGCGACACCGTCGTGCTCGGCGCCGACATCACCGCCCCCGCGAATGAGAACCTCGCGGTCGACCCCGGCGAAACGATGGTGCTCGACCTGCACGGCCACACCCTCGCCATCGCCGATCCGGGCCCCACCCTCGCAGCGATCGAGGTTGCGGACGGCACCGAGCTGACAATCAATGCGACCGGCGGCGGCACGCTCACCGCGACCGGCGGCAACAGCTCTGCCGGCATCGGCAGCGAGTGGGGCGCGAGTGCTGGCACCATCACCATCAACGGCGGCACCATCAACGCCACCGGCGGAGCTGATGCCGCCGGCATCGGCGGCGGCAACCTCGGCGACGGCGGAACCATCACCATCAACGGCGGCGACATCAGCGCCCAGGGCGGAGCCCGCGCCGCCGGAATCGGCGGCGGCGGCGGCCAAGCCGGCGCCGGCCGCACCATCACCATCAACGGCGGCGACATCAACGCCCAGGGCGGAACCCTCGCCGCCGGAATCGGCGGCGGCGGCGGCGACTTCGCCGACCTCGGCACCATCACCATCACCATCAACGACGGCGACGTGACCGCCATCGGCGGCGACTTAGGCGCCGGAATCGGCGGCGGCAACCTCGGCGGCACCATCACCATCACCATCAACGACGGCGACATCAGCGCCCAGGGCGGAGCCCTCGCCGCCGGAATCGGCGGCGGCCAAGCCGGCGCCGGCGGCACCATCGCCATCAACGGCGGCGACGTCAACGCCCAGGGCGGAACCCGCGCCGCCGGAATCGGCGGCGGCAACCTCGGCGACGGCGGCACCATCGCCATCAACGGCGGCGTCCTCAGCGCGCGCGGCGGCAGCAACGGCGCCGGCATCGGCGGCGGTGGCGTCGGCAGCAACGGCGCCGGCGGCGGCAACGCCGGCGACGTCACCATCACCGGCGGCGACGTCACGGCCACCGGCACCAACGGTGGCCCTGGCATCGGTTCGGGCGCGGGCTTCGCCGGCGATATCGTCACCGGCAGCATCGTCCTCACCGGTGGCACGATCGCGGCGACCGGCGGCACGAACGGCGCCGGAATCGGCGGCGGCGACAATACGACGTGGGCTGGCTTCCTCGACATCCAGGGCACCCCGGATGCGGGTGCCGCGACCGACGGCGGCGACCCGCACGCCGCCACGATCACCAACAGCGTCGAACCGGCGGGCGTCGGATACTCGGCCGTCACCGCGACCGTCAGCTCCGGCGGGCAGATCATCGTCGGCTTCCACTACCTCGTCACCTTCGACGCGGCCGGCGGCAGCGGCCCGAGCAGCGTGACCGTCAACGACGGCGACACCCTCACCGCGCTGACC
>MDSY01006268.1_pt1 | contig 12164 bp, 9 predicted proteins | sample 811131 | NCBI WGS metagenome assembly MDSY01 (sample SAMN05326643, study PRJNA326480) | marine metagenome | isolation source: seawater | place: Atlantic Ocean: South West | collected 2010
CTTGATAATTTCCGGAAATTAACTGGCTTTGGCTGGAAGAATTTTTCATCACAAACAAGCCGCTCTCAAGATAAGGGGCAGGCTGAATGTGCGCGGTGTTTCCTTGATGCAATTATGAAGGGCGCGCCAGAGCCGATCGCGTTAGAAGAGCTTCTAGAAGTTGCACGCTTCAGCCTTCATGCTGCTCATGGCACTTCATGATTTCACAGGTTCTGCTTTATTTCCATACGCTAAAATATCTCCGTATTGGACAGGTATTCCATAGATTATGGCGGGCGCGGCCACGTGTGATTCCTCCCCTCAACGATATACCCTCGCTCAGAGCGCCTGCCGCGCCATTATGCGAGCCAGCCCCAAAACCTATTTCCATGACAGGGGCACGCACATTTAGGTTTCTGAATTATGAAGATAGCCTGCCAGCCTCAGATGACTGGTCAGCTCTTGGTGACGGGTTGCTCTGGCGCTATAATTTAAATTATTTTGATGATTTAACAGCTGTTCAAAATGCTGAACGGCAGGACTGGCATCTCAGTTTTATCTCTCAATGGATTGCCAGTCAGACGTTTGGCTCTGCTGTAAGCTGGGACGCTTATCCAACATCTTTGCGTCTTGTAAACTGGATAAAATTTCATCATGGGGGCGTAAGGCTAACCCCTGAAATGCAGGCTAGTCTGGCACAGCAGGCTCACTGGCTAGCGCATAATATTGAATGGCATTTATGCGGCAATCACCTGTTTGTTAATGCAAAAGCATTGCTTACGGCGGGGTGTTTTTTTGACGGTCCAGCAGCAGAAAGCTGGAGTGCCACAGGCATTAAGATTCTGGATACAGAGTTGGACGAGCAGATCCTGCCAGATGGCGGGCATTTTGAACTCAGTCCCATGTATCATGCCCTCATTACTGAGGATATTCTGGACCTGATAGCATTAACAGACTGTTATCACCTTCCTGCATTGCAGCAGCGCCGCGCAAAGCTGGTACAAAAAGCATATGCTATGCTGAACTGGCTTCAGCTCATGTGTCACCCTGATGGTCAGATCAGCTTTTTTAATGATGCATCATTTGGCATTGCACCGGAACTGGACGCGCTTATAGCCTATGCCAAGAGGCTAGGGCTAAAACAGACCAAGACAGCAGATATGCCGCTGAAAAAATTACCTGATAGTGGCTATTACCGCATTGATAAGGGCCCCTTTACGCTGGTGGCTGATATGGCGGCTGTTGGGGCAAGCTATATACCGGGCCATGCCCATGCTGATACGCTGAGCTTTGAGCTATCTGTCTTTGGTGACAGGGTTATTGTTAATGGCGGTGTGTCTACCTATCGTCCTGGGGCGCTAAGGATGGCAGAACGTGGCACGCACTCCCATAGTACGGTCTGTATTGAGGGTCAAAATTCGTCTGAAATCTGGGGCGGGTTTCGGGTGGCGCGGCGGGCACATATTCATGATGTTATTTGTTCGCACACAATTAAGAGTATTTCACTTGAAGCCAGTCATGACGGTTATGCTAGATTAGCAGGCCATCCTAATCATCACCGGCAGTGGCATTGCACCCCATCAGAATTAATTATCAGCGATAATATAAATGCTGATCAGCTTTCTGCTGACACTAGGTTTATCTTGCACCCTCAGATTACTGTCAGGCAGGAGAGTGAGGATAAATTTATCCTAAGCTTGCCGAAGGGAAGACATCTTTTGATGGAACTTTCACGTGGGCAGATAACCACAGCTGATTATGCAATTGGGTTTGGCACCCGTCTGCCGACCCTTGCGCTGGTTGCTGCTTTGTCTGAGGGAAAATCTTGTGTAAAACTTACACTTATGGAGAGTGTATAGATTATGCATATTTTGTTTCTGACTGATAATTTTCCGCCGGAATCAAATGCGCCGGCCAATCGGACTTTTGAGCATGCTCGGCAATGGGTAGCAAGCGGGCATAGGGTGACCATTATTACCTGTGCGCCTAATTTTCCAGATGGCCAATTATTTAAAGGCTATAAAAATAGGTGGTTTCAGACTGAACAGATGGACGGTATTACCGTCATTCGTGTCTGGAGCTTTATGACCCGAAATGCTGGGTTTATTTTACGGCTTCTCGATTTTCTCAGCTTTATGTTTAGTGGATTTTTGGGCGGATTACGTGTTCGTGATGCTGATATTATTGTTGGAACATCGCCGCAATTTTTTACTGTCTGTGGCGCTTATTATCTGGCAAAGGTAAAGCGGCGCCCTTTTGTTTTCGAAATGAGAGATATTTGGCCAGAATCTCTGCAGGCTGTCGGAATGTCAAATGCTGGCTTATCTGTTCGGCTTGCCGCCCCACTGGCAGACTATCTATATAGACGGGCAGACCATCTGATAGTTGTCACCCATTCCTTCAAGGCCTATTTGCAAGACAGGGGGATATCTGGGGAGCTTGTAACTGTTATTCCAAACGGCGTTGACCCGGATATGTTCTTCCCCATCCCGGCCGATATCTCATTACAGCAAGAGCTGCAGTTAGAGGATAAATTTGTTGTTGGCTATCTTGGCACACATGGTCTGGCGCACGGGCTTGAGAGCGTTGTTGAAGCAGCGCGCCTTGCAGGGCAGACAGATGATTTAACAGCTGTTCATTTTATCACTGTGGGGGCCGGGGCGCAGTTTGATAGGATAAAAGCGCTCGCCTCAGATTTGGATAATTTTACCATGGTTGGTCAGGTGTCTAGGGCGCATATTTTACGCTACTGGTCACTGCTAGATGTGAGCCTCATTCATCTAAAAGCATCACCTCTATTTGAGAGTGTTATCCCTTCTAAAATGTTTGAGGCAATGGCAATGGGCGTGCCGCTCCTCCATGGTGTTGGAGGAGAATCAGCTGATATTGTTCGAACAAGTCGGAGCGGCATTTGCTTTGCGGCTGAACAGCCAGAGGCACTCCTGTCTGCTATCAGGCAGATTGCAACAGATAAAGACGCCTATCAGCAGATGAAAACTAGTTGCCTTTCATCTGCGCAAAACTATAATCGGGCAAGTTTGGCTGACCGCATGGCCGATTGCTTGCAAGGGGTTGTAAATAGTCATGACTAAAAAGGTTCTTATGATTTTTGGAACCCGGCCTGAAGCTATTAAAATGGCTCCTGTATTCCATGCCTTAAATAAGATCTCCGATTTGTCTGTTCAGGTTTGTGCGACAGGTCAGCATCGTGAAATGCTGGACCAGGTTATTACATTATTTGATATTCCTATTACCATCAATTTGCAGGTGATGACAGAGGGTCAGGACCTGTTTTCTTTGACGTCTTTATTACTGATGAAATTGCGCCCAGTGCTGGATGATTTTTCGCCAGACTGTATTCTTGTTCATGGCGATACGACAACATCAATGGTGGCGGCATTAGCAGGATTTTATCATAATATTCCGGTTGGTCATGTTGAAGCAGGCCTTAGAACAGGGAAGCTTCGCTCACCCTTTCCAGAAGAATTCAACCGCCGTGTCAGTGGTATTATTGCGCAATGGCATTTTGCCCCAACGCAGATAAATAAAGATAACTTACTTGCTGAACGGATAGATAAAAGCCAGATTTTTGTTACAGGAAATACGGTTGTTGATGCTCTTCATCAGATGCGTGACCGCATAAATGAAGATAACAAGCTGAAGACTGCAATCCAGAAGCAGCTTGTGCAGCAGCTTGATTTTGATCCAAAAAATTCTGAACGTATGATATTGCTGACATGTCATCGCCGAGAGAATTTCGGTGAAGGGCTGACCCAAATCTGTTCTGCTGTGAGGTCTCTTGCAACTTCACATCCAACCACCCACTTTATCTTCCCAGTGCATTTAAACCCAAATATTTCAGAATATGTTCATGCCACACTTGGCTCGATGAAAAATGTCCATCTGCTAAAGCCTGTTTCTTATGAGGTTTTTTGCTATCTTTTGGATGCAGCTTATTTGGTGCTGACAGATAGTGGGGGTATCCAAGAAGAGGCGCCGTCTCTTGGCAAGCCGGTTCTGGTTATGCGCGAAAATACAGAACGCCCAGAAGCTGTCACGGCTGGCACGGTGCGTCTGGTTGGCGCTGATAGTAATCGTATTATTGCCGGTTCTGAAGAATTATTGACCGATAGTGACATGTATAAGAAAATGTCTCAGGCTCATAACCCCTATGGAGATGGAAACGCTTCTATGCGGATTGCAGAAATCATCAGGAGATCTTTAACGTGAAGAACTCGCATGTCTGCATTTTGGGACTGGGCTATATTGGTTTGCCAACAGCAGCAATATTAACAAAGCATGGATTCAGCGTGACGGGCGTTGACCCGGACCAAACAAAAGCAACGATGATTGCTGCCGGACAGAGCCCTTTTGATGAAGACGGGTTAGGCCCGCTTATAGCAGATGCAACTCAGAAAAAGCGGCTTATTATTGCGGATATCCCACCGGCAGCAGATGTCTATATCATTTGTGTTCCAACGCCCTTTAAGGCTCAGGATAACGAAAATACTTTATTGCCGCACCCTGATTTGAGCTTTGTTGAACAGGCGATAGACTCTATTTCGTCCATTGCACCCAAAGGTGCACTGATCATTCTGGAATCAACCTCTCCAGTGGGTACAACTAAATATATTGCGCAGCTTTTTACGCAAGCCGGCCGGGATGCGTCCCTGTTTAGTTTTGCCTATTGTCCTGAGCGTGTCCTACCGGGAAATATAATTCAGGAACTCGAAGAAAATGACCGTATCATTGGAGGGCTTGATAAACAGGCAACAGAGCGAACCTGCTCGTTTTATAGCTGTTTTGTAACGGGCACAGTCTGGCCCTGTACAGCGGCAGTGGCTGAATTATGCAAGCTGGTTGAAAATAGTTACCGTGACGTCAATATCGCCTTTGCAAATGAGCTTTCACTTATCTGCCATCAGCTTGATATCGATGTGCGTGACCTGACAACATTGGCAAATAAACATCCCCGTGTGTCTATCCTTGAGGCGGGCATTGGCGTGGGTGGTCATTGTATTGCTGTTGACCCATGGTTCATTGCGTCAGAATTTCCGGAAAAGACACAACTGATTCAAACTGCCAGAAAAGTTAATCTGGGAAAAACAAGCTGGGTGATTTCACAAATAACGCAGTCAGCTGAGATGCTGGCTGAGCAGCTAGGCAGAAAACCTAAAGTGGCATTATTCGGTCTGGCCTATAAGCCTAATGTTGCTGATTTAAGAGAATCACCTGCTGTGGAAATAGCCTATGCATTGCATCATTCTGGTCACAGCGTTATCTGTGTTGAGCCGCATGTGCAGAGCCTTGATGATTTGACATTATCATCTACTGAAGAGGCATGTCAGGCAGCAGACCTTTGTGTAATACTTGTTAAGCATGACCAGTTCTGCGCCCTAGAAGAAAAATTACAGCCGTTTCATATTAAGCTAGATTTCTGTGGGTTGCTCCAAGTGTTACATAAGCAAGTATTACATTAAGGCGAGGTGCTAGATATGTTTGGTCAAACTTTTACAACTGATATTATGCTGATTAGCCTTTTGGTACTTGGCATTGGTATTCTTATCATTTTAACGAGGCCTCTTCATCAGTCGTTCACCTCTGACCGAATAGAAAAAATTCAGGGCCTTCACCGGGTGCCTGTTCCGCGTATCGGGGGGGTGTCTATCTTCATTGGTATTATTATTGGATTATGGTTTTGGAACTTAGGACACGGGATTACAGGATGGCTCCTGTTGGCCTCTGCTGTACCGGTTTTTTTATTCGGTGTTGCAGAAGATCTTCACTTCAACATTTCGCCTGCGGCACGGCTGTTTGCTGCTATTATTTCAGGAGTGCTGGCAGTATGGTTGCTCCACGCGTGGTTACCAGACATTCGTGTACCAGTTTTTGATGAGATTATGAAGTTTGCTCCCGTTGGTATCTGCCTCACGATATTTGCCTCAACAACAATGGTACATGCTTATAATCTGAGTGATGGGCTGAACGGGTTATGTTCAGGCTTTGCTCTGATTGCCCTTTTGGGGCTGCAGGCAATCGCACTTGCCGTAGGCGATGCTGAAATTGCTGGTATAGCTAGCCTTGTAATGTTTGCTGTTGCAGGCTTCTGGGTTTTGAATTTTTTCACAGGTAAAATTTTTCTCGGAGATGGCGGAGCTTATCTCCTTGGACATCTCGTTTCGTGGCTCTCTATTTTGTTGAGCGCGCGTCATCCTGAGGTGTCGCCATGGGCGTTGTTTTTGAATACGCTGGTTCCAATTACAGACACTATTTTAGCGATTATTCGGCGGCTTCATTATAAGCAAGCGCTAGGTGAGCCAGACAGGCAACACCTGCATCATTTAGTCTTCGATTTTCTGCGCAGCAGATGGCTATCACGTTGCACCTTGTGGCAACAAAACAGTCTTGCCGCCGGTGTTATTTTGGTGCTGGCTGCTACCTGTTCAGCGACAGCCTACCACTATTCAGGTTTTACAAACTCATCTGTTGGTTTTTGCATCGTTTACGTGCTTATGATAGTTGTTGTGATGCGTATTTTAAAACCCTATTCATCCACTAGATTTGAAAAAAGTAAGGTCCTGTAGTGACACAGAGAATTTTGGTTACTGGTGGAGCTGGGTTCCTTGGCTCTCATTTATGTCGGCGCCTGCTTCAGGACAATAATGATGTGCTATGCGTGGATAACTATTTTACGGGCAGGAAGCAAAATATTTCTGATTTGACAGCTCACCCGAATTTTGAGGTGATACGGCATGATGTTACATTCCCTTTATATCTTGAAGTTGACCAAATATATAACTTGGCCTGCCCAGCCAGCCCTATTCATTACCAATATGACCCTGTGCAAACAACAAAGACGTCGGTCCATGGTGCAATCAATATGCTTGGATTGGCAAAGCGGGTGAATGCTCGCATTCTTCAGGCCTCTACTAGTGAAGTATATGGTGACCCAGAGGTGCATCCTCAAACTGAAGACTATTGGGGGCGAGTAAACCCTATTGGCATTCGAGCCTGTTATGATGAAGGCAAGCGTTGTGCAGAGACGTTATTCTTCGACTATCACAGACAGCATAATGTAGACGTAAAAGTGGTGCGTATTTTCAACACTTATGGACCGAATATGAATCCTGATGATGGGCGCGTTGTCTCCAATTTTATTGTTCAGGCGCTCAAGGGTGATGATATTACAATTTATGGTGATGGTATGCAGACACGGTCTTTTTGTTATGTTGATGATTTGCTTTCTGGCATGGTCGGAATGATGAATAGTAGGGATGGATTTACAGGGCCGGTTAACATGGGTAATCCAAAAGAATTCACCATGCTGGAACTTGCCGAAGAGGTTTTAAAGCAGGTTGGAGGGGGCTCTAAGCTAGTTCATCTTACCTTGCCAGAGGATGACCCTAAACAACGAAAGCCTGATATCAGTTTGGCGCACTCTGAACTTAGCTGGGAACCATCAATTAGCCTTGCCGACGGGCTTGTTGATACTATTCAATATTTTAGAAAAGTTCTAGAAAACTAATCTCTTAATAAATAGCTTGTTTTGATGGATAGAAGCAGAAGAGCCCATAAAGTGGCTCTTGCTGGTGGTGTTTAAAATGAAAGATATAATGTCAATTTCGTATCAGACGCCTTTGCGTGATATAATATCAAAACTATTTCATGATGCTAAAGCCGCGCTTGCTGAGGCATCTCGGTGGGAAAGAGGCTTCCGGATATTATGGTTGCTTGGCCCGTTTATCCTATTGATTGAGAGAAGCCCTGCTGATGCCTGGTTAACTATATTAGCGCTTGCCTTTGTTATTCGCGCAGTCATTAAACGAGATGGAAATTTTTTGCGTGCATTTTGGGTGCGAGCCGCTTTTTTATTCTGGGGTATCTGCCTTCTTTCAGCTGCTCTTTCCATTATTCCAGCCTATTCATTAGGCGAAGCCTTCATCTGGATACGATTTCCGTTATTTGCCATGGCAAGCGTCTATTGGCTTGGGCAGGATAAACGGCTCCTATATGCCATGTTTATTTCAACAGCTATAGGCATGATGACTATGACTGGTATTCTAACCGCAGAAATTCTCATTATGGGCGTTAAAAGTGGGCGTCTATCTTGGCCTTATGGTGATTTAGTGCCGGGAAACTATTTAACGAAAGTAGGGTTTCCTGCCTTTGCTACTCTGATTGCTTTGGCTGTCTCACCTTATAAGTCTGTGCGGGGCTGGGCATCACTTGCCTCGCTGATAACCGTTATTATTTCGGTGATTACTGGCGAGCGGATAAATTTTATTTTGCGCGCCTGTGGCGGAATGTTGGCAGGCATGATGTGGCGTCCCAGCATTTATCGGTACGGCGCGCTTATTCTTATGGAAGTTCTTGCTGTTATTACAATCTTTATCGTAACGCCAAATACGGGGCACCGTTTCACTAACCAGTTTATTAGTGAAATTCGTGTTGATGAAGAAAGCCCCTATTATAGAGTCATGTATGGGGCGGTCGTTGTCTTTGAAAAGGCGCCGATTTTAGGGATTGGGACTGCAAATTATCGTATTCTATGCACTGAATTAACCCAGCATGCCCCTGAAGTAGATTGTAATGCCCACCCCCATAATTATTATCTTCAGATACTAGGCGAGACGGGTATAATTGGCCTAATTTCTGGCTCCGTCATGATAATATCTATTATCTGGTTCTGCTTTGTAACGGGGGTGCGAGGGCGAGCCAACGTTCTTGCTGCAATAGCCTTTATAGTACCACTTGGATTATTTTTCCCAATTCAAACAACTGCTGATTTCTTTGGTCAGTGGAATAATATTTTCATGTGGAGTGCGATTGCCCTTGCGCTGGCAACCCGCAATCTTGTGGTGTCTGATGAGAAGACATTTGAAGAGAAATAAGACGATAACGCACTAAAAAAGCCCTCAGATATTTCTGAGGGCTTTTTTGTTGATAAGTAAATCAAGAGGACTAGCTGCTAATTTCGGTAAGTATCTGATCAAGTGATGATTTTGCATCACCATACAGCATCCGCGAATTATCTTTGAAGAAGAGTGGGTTTTCGATACCTGAATATCCACGACCCTGCCCACGTTTAGAAATTATGACCTGACGGGCCTTCCAGACTTCAAGCACTGGCATGCCGGCAATTGGGCTGTTAGGGTCTTCTTGTGCAGCAGGGTTCACAATATCGTTAGCACCCAGAATAATGACGATATCTGTATCATTGAAATCTTCGTTGATTTCATCCATCTCCAGAACAATATCGTAAGGCACTTTTGCTTCTGCTAGCAGGACATTCATATGTCCTGGCAGGCGTCCGGCAACAGGATGAATGGCAAAACGGACCGATTTGCCGCGATCCCGAAGACGGCGTGTAAGCTCAGACACAGCTGATTGGGCTTGTGCTACCGCCATGCCATAACCTGGCACAATGATGACCGAACTTGCTTCTGAAATATCAGACGCAACAGATGCAACATCGGTTGCAATCATTTCGCCTTCAACTTCCATCTGCGGTCCGGTGCTTGTGCCCCATCCCCCAAGAATAACCGATAGGAAATTTCGGTTCATAGCGCGGCACATAATATAGGATAAGATAGCGCCAGACGCACCAACAAGGGCGCCTGTTACAATCAGCAAATCGTTACCAAGCAGGAAGCCTGTTGCTGCAGCTGCCCAGCCTGAATATGAGTTCAGCATCGAGACAACAACCGGCATATCAGCGCCGCCAATTGCTAGCACCAAATGGGCGCCAAAGATGAAGGCGATGGCTGTCATCGCCCATAATGTCCACGGCCCAGCATGATTAACATACATTGCCCCAAGACCAATACAGGCAAGCATCATGATAAGGTTTAAGGCATGGCGTCCTGGCAAGGTAAGCGGCTTGCCATTCAGAATACCTGACAGCTTACCATAGGCAATCACAGACCCTGTAAAGGTTATCGCACCAATAAAGACACCGACAAAAATCTCAACTTCATGAATGATAAGTTCAGCACCCATTAAGCCAGCCGGCGGGTCCATGTCAGAATTGACACCGATGAAGACGGCAGCAAGGCCGACAAAGGAATGTAAGGCGGCGACGAGTTGCGGCATGCCCGTCATTTCAACCCGCATGGCAATAATTGCGCCAATAATCGCACCAATACCAAGCATTGGCAGAAGCCATGTAGAGATCGTCACGTTCGGGCCCAATATTGTTCCTGCAATCGCAAGTGCCATCCCGATAATGCCATACCAGACGGCACGTTTTGCTTTTTCCTGATTAGACAGGCCGCCAAGGGCCAGAATAAACAGAACGCTTGATGCAATATAAATCGCTGTTACAAAATTCACGCTCATTTTATCTACTCCCTAGCTTTTCTGGAACATTGCCAGCATGCGGCGTGTCACCATAAAGCCGCCAACAATATTGATCGTTGCAATCAGCACCGAAACAGCCGCCAGAATGCCGACTATCCCGCTGGGTGAATCAATTTGCAGAAGCGCACCAATAATTATAATGCCGGAGATAGCGTTCGTAATCGCCATCAACGGTGTATGAAGGGCATGGCTCACATTCCAGATAACCTGAAAACCAACGAAACAGGATAGCGCAAACACAATGAAATGCTGCATGAAAGCTGCTGGCGCATAACCGCCAAGCAAGGCCATGAAAAGTCCACCAACAACAAGTAAGCCGACCTGTCTCCGCCCAGATGCCCGCTCAGCTGCTAAGGCTGCTGCTGCCTTTTCCTGTGCTGTTGGCTCAGGTGCTGTAGGGACTGATGCCTGTTTTCCAATCGCCTGAATCTTGGGTGGCGGCGGTGGAAACGTAACATTACCCTGATGCGCGATTGTTGCGCCGCGGATGACATCATCATCCATATTAATATTTAAAACACCGTCGTTTTCAGGTGTCAGATCATCAAGCATATGACGAATATTGGTTGCGTAGAGCGTTGAGCTCTGAGCAGACATGCGGCTTGGGAAGTCTGTATAGCCAACAATCTTTACCCCATTATCTGTCTCTATAATTTTATGAGCAACAGTCAGATCGCAGTTTCCGCCCTGTTCCGCTGCAAGGTCAACAATAACAGAACCAGGCTTCATCAATTTGACCATCTCAGCAGGCCATAATTTAGGAGCAGGACGTCCCGGGATAAGGGCTGTTGTGATGACAATGTCAATTTCAGGCGCTTGCTCTCTGAACAGCGCCATTTCTTTTTCAATAAATTCAGGTGAGGCTGGCTTTGCATACCCACCATCACCAGAACCATCTTCATCAAATTCGAGCATCAGGAACTCTGCACCCATTGATTCAATCTGTTCTGCTACTTCAGGCCTAACATCAAAGGCCCGCACAATTGCGCCAAGCGATTGTGCTGTCCCGATAGCAGCAAGGCCAGCAACGCCCGCCCCGATAACCAGAACCTTGGCTGGCGGCACCTTGCCAGCTGCCGTAATCTGACCTGTAAAAAAACGGCCAAAATTATTACTGGCTTCGATAACAGCACGATATCCGGCGATATTAGCCATCGATGACAGCGCATCCATTTTCTGCGCCCGACTAATACGTGGCACCATATCCATTGCAATAGCGCTTGCACCAGTAGAGGCCACAGCTTTCAGGGCTTTCTCATTTTGGCCGGGCCAGAAAAAACTGATCAGCGTTTTATCGGCTGATAACCGTTTAAGTTCGGCATCATTCGGGCGCTGAACCTTGATAATAACATTTGCAGCTTTGAAAAGAGCAGTAGCGGTTGCTGCAATTTCAACACCGGCTTCTGTATATGTATCATCCGAGAAACCAGCGGCCCTTCCGGCGCCTTTTTGAATGATGCAACTATGACCGAGCTTTGCGAGTTGTCGTGCACTATCCGGGGTCAGCGCGACACGCGCTTCATCAGCTGCACTTTCTACAGGGGCACCAATTTTCACACCATCCTCCTTGAAAAACCATGAATTAACGAGATGTTTAATATAGTCGGATCAGACTACAATCTTTAAGCTCTCGCTGTCACCACAAAACCTTTATAAAGAAGGCTTTGTGGTATTTACGAATAGAAAGAGCCTTAAGTTTGTTCTCGCAGAAGAAAATTTGTTTTTTCTGTCGCCATTTTCTTTTCGCAGACTATATCACGTGGGTGAGCATTATGGTGACGAAGTTGTTCTGAAAGGGTATGGGTCGATGGCTGATTATAATAATA
>MDSY01043336.1_pt1 | contig 12163 bp, 6 predicted proteins | sample 811131 | NCBI WGS metagenome assembly MDSY01 (sample SAMN05326643, study PRJNA326480) | marine metagenome | isolation source: seawater | place: Atlantic Ocean: South West | collected 2010
ACGGATACGCATTTTATCCGTTGGCAACAAGTTCAACGTAGCACTTGCCATAAATTGATCACGCTTATCATTAGCGCCGGGTTTAGTTGGATCCGCAGCTCCTACAGGTTTCCCAAGTAGAGTTGCACTCTCATCATATGGACCATCACTATTCAAATAACGTACGGCTGCATAATAAGTTGCGCCAGGTGCTCCACCACGAACAGAAGCAGAAAGAGTATTGTTATTACCTTTATCGTAAAGCCAGCCCACAAAAGGAACTGAAATTACTTGATAAGGTTGTAGACTGCCACTAACGTAGTCAGGAAACAATTTTTGCATACGAGCAGCAGTTGTTGCATCGCGAGCAAAACCTGAGTTTGGTTTCCATCTATCTTCATCAAAAGAGCTAGTCATTCTACTGTATTCTACAGAGAATTCAGGTTTTGAGATTGCACCTTGTTTTGTAAAAATTTGTATGATACCATTCGCTGCTTGAGTTCCATAAAGTGATGCAGCTGCAGCACCTTTCAGGATTTCAATACGCTCAATAGCATCTGGGTTGATTTCATCTAGGCGAGATGGAGTTCCACCAGGGCCTACGCCACTAGCAGAGTTATCCACTCTTACGCCATCAATATAAACAACGGGTTCATTAGATTGTGATAACGTTGAAGTTCCTCGGATACGTATTGACGCACCTTCACCGTTTAAACCACCATTTGGTAGCATAACAACGCCTTTTTCACGACCTTGAAGAATGTCCGAAAAGTTAGTAATCGGAGCATCTTCTAAAGATTCCATGTTTACCACACCCACTGAATTTCCAATTTTAGATTTTTCTACAGCTGTACCCGCGCCAGTTACGACGACTTCGTTCAGGTTCAGAGCAGCAACAGATAAAGTAAAATCTGCAGTTGCGGAACCATCAGCTGGAATATCTACATTCATTGATTTACTTCCGTAACCAATGTAATTGGCATTCAATCTCTGAGCACCTGCAGGTACCCGACTAATGGAGAATTCACCATTTACATCCGTAGCTGCACCTAAGTTGGTACCGACTACAAGGACGTTGGCTCCCACTAGCGGATCCCCAGTATCAGTGTCAGTGACACGACCAGAAACAGAACCTTGCTGCGCCATGAGGAATGAAGACATTCCTGCAATTAGCAGAAGATTAGTTACCAGTCTGGGAATGCTAAATTTATTCATTAAGCCTCCTAAGGTTAATTGTTAATTCTGGAGTATAAATAAAGCGCCCAGCTATTACTATAACTGGAATTTTTAGGTATACCCTCCTATAACAGACACTAAGCGTAAGTAACGGTATAAGTCAACTAATAATTATAAAATAATAAATTAATTGTTTTTTATAATTCAATTGAGTGAATCTCCACAAGAATAACTAAATTATATATATGAGTCTTTGGTTGAGAACATTAATTCGAAACCCTTTTTTCCAAGTTATTGCTGGCATTCTTGTTACAATGATTCTTGGAGGATTGATTTTGCAATGGCTTGAGCCAGGAGAAATTTCAGAGGGAAACACACCTTTTTGGTGGGCTATTGTAACAATGACAACAGTTGGATATGGTGATTTCTCTCCCAAAACTCCTGAAGGTCGATTATTTGCTGTATTTATTATGTTCATTGGGATTTCTCTGGTATCCCTTCTCACAGCATCGATATCGTCAATTTTTGTCGCACAAAAAATTAGAGAGGGTAAAGGTTTGGAAAAATTAAACTTAGCTAACCATCTTGTGCTTTGCGGTTGGAATGCAAATGCAGAAAGTGTAATTGATTCAATACAAAATCTTAATAAAAATCATGTAGTAAAAGATTTGGTTTTGGTCAATGACTTAAGTGCTGAAGAAGTAACATCGATAAAAAATAAATATCAAACCATGAATATACACTTTGTTGCTGGCGATTTTACAAATGAAGAAACATTGGATAAGGCGAGTATTACTGATGCTAGTACAGTCATTATTATTCCAAATGGGTCAAGCTCAGAAATTGCTACTCATGATGAAAAAACTATATTCGCTACATTAACTATTAAAAGTATTGATACATCAATAAGAGTGGTAGCATATATCCTACACCGTGAAAACCTAACCCATATTAAAAGAGCTGCAGCAGATGAAGTTGTAGTCAGTGATGATTATAGTGGTCACTTATTGGCTTCGCATGTTATTGAGCCTGGAATTCCTCAGACCGTAAACCAATTAATGGACAGTAATTCAAATGGTCGCATTAAAAGAGTTCTAATCCCCGATAAATATATTGGGCAGAATTACGATGAATTATTTGATTATTTTAAAAAAGAAGATAACGCAGTATTGATTGGCATATGCACTGAAGATGAAAATTTAGGAATCGGAGCAGTTTTATCTTCTGACGCATCTGCGCTTGACGCATTTATTGAACGAAAGCTAAAAGAAGGTGGTATCTCACTAGAAGATCAAAGTAAAGTTCATATTAATATCAATCCTGAAAGAAATTATATCATTCAAGATGGTGAACAAGCAATTATAATTCCTTGAGGTGACTATGAATAACGAACAATTAAATAAATTTCAAATTTTTGAAGATCTCAGTGATGAAAATCTCAGTTTATTCCACGATATTTTAAAAGTAGTTGAAATAGAAAAAGGAAAAAACTTTATAAATGAAGGAGATCAAGGAGATAGTATTTATCTTCTTTTAAAAGGTGAGGTTCAAGTAAATCAGGTTTTAACTCTTTCTGTTCATAAAAGTGAGGTTGATAAAAGAGAGAAGGCGATCATATCTCTCTCTAGTGATTCTCATCCTCAATTTGGTGAGATGTGTATCTTTACTGAAGGGGATCGCCGTACAGCTAATGTTCGTGCACAGTCCAAATGCAAATTAGTAAAAATAGAAAAATCACATTTAATTGAAATATGTGATAAGTATCCGGATATTGGATATAAAATAATGCGAAACTTAGGTAGAATTATATCTGGTAACCTTGTTAAAGCAAATGATAATGTTCTCAAATTGACTACTGCATTCAGTTTAATTTTAGATCGGTAGTAAACTAGATAATTTTGATTTAAATCCAATCGATGTCAGCGCCACAACTTGATAAAACCTATAACTGGAATAAGCTGGAAGAGCGTTGGTATCAACATTGGTTGAATAAAAAATATTTTCAAGGGAAGACTTCTTCAAGAAAAGAATCTTATTCTATTGTAATTCCTCCCCCGAATATCACAGGCAAACTAACGATGGGTCATGTATTAAATAATACTATACAAGATGTCCTTATACGTAAAGCAAGGATGGAGGGCAAAAATGTTTGCTGGATACCAGGGACTGATCATGCCTCTATTGCTACTGAGTCTAAAGTCGTTCAACATTTAGAAAGTAAAGGGATTGATAAGGACAGTCTTTCAAGAGAAGAATTTTTAAAACATTCATGGGAATGGAAAGAAAAGTATGGTGATATAATCATCAATCAATTAAAAAAATTAGGATGTTCTTGCGATTGGGATAGACAGCGATTTACTATGGATGAGAATTATTCCCGTTCTGTTCTAAAGGCTTTTGTCGAATTATATGAAAGAGGATTAATTTATAAAGGTAATCGTCTTGTAAACTGGTGTCCTTTGTCAAAGTCTGCAATTAGTGATGAAGAAGTGATACATAAGGAGAAAAATGGCAAACTTTGGTACTTCAGCTATCCAGTTAAAGAGACAGAAGATTATTTAATTGTAGCAACCACTAGACCTGAAACAATGTTAGGAGATACTGCAGTAGCAGTAAATCCAAATGATACTAGATATAAAAGTTATATTGGGAAAAAGGTTATTTTGCCTCTGGTTGGTCGAGAAATACCTATTATTGCAGACGATTACGTAGATCCTGATTTTGGAACAGGTTGCGTAAAGGTTACACCTGCTCATGATCCTAATGATTTTTCAATGGGTGAGCGACATAATCTTGAATTTATTAATATTATGAATGAAGACGCTTCAATGAATTCGAAAGTGCCAAAGAAGTATCAAAACTTACCTCGAGAATCTGCTAGGGAAGCAGTTCTGTCTGACATGGATTCTGATAAAAAACTGCATAAAGTTGAAGACTATGCTCATAATGTTGGTTATTCTGAGCGTGGTAATGTACCTATTGAATTCTATTTATCTGAACAATGGTACCTAAAAATGGACGAATTGGCAAAACCAGCTTTAAAGGCTGTTAATTCACAAGAAATAAAGTTTTATCCAAATCATTGGACAAAAACATACAATCATTGGATTAATAATATAAGAGACTGGTGTATCAGTCGTCAGCTATGGTGGGGACACCAAATCCCAGTATGGTATCACAAAAACGATATCAAAAAAATACATGTTTCTATTGATGGCCCAAAAGATCCACAAAACTGGAAACAGGATGAAGATGTCCTTGACACATGGGCGTCTTCCTGGCTGTGGCCATTTGCAGTACATGATTGGCCAGAGGATAATAAAAGTATAAAATCTTTTTATCCGACGAATGATTTAGTTACAGGGCCTGATATAATTTTTTTCTGGGTTGCCCGAATGATTATGGCGGGACATTTATTTATGAATGAAAGTCCATTTAAAAATGTGTATTTCACATCAATTCTTAGGGATGAATCTGGGAAAAAATTTAGTAAGTCATTAGGAAACTCTCCGGATCCTATAGAATTATTCCAAGAATATGGAACTGATGCTGTCAGGTTTGGAGTAATGTTGATGGCTCCTCAAGGTTTAGATGTTTTATTTACTAATTCTAGATTAGAAATTGGAAGAAATTTTATGAATAAACTCTGGAACGCTTCACGGTTTGTTCAAATGAATACAGATGTAGGTCTTGTATCAAAGATTGATTTAGCTAATATCGAGCTTCAGGTGCCTGAGCGTTGGATATTGAACCAATTAAACCAAACAGCTATTAAAGTTAATCATCAATTTGAAAGATTCCATTTTAATGAAGCAGCAAAATTAATTTATGAATTTACTTGGAGTGATTTTTGCGATTGGTATATTGAAATTGCTAAAACACGTTTTTATGGAGAAGATCCTGAGGAAGCAAGTGTAGCAGCCGCAGTCTCAATCGAGATTATTAAAGGTATACTCCGTTTATTACATCCATTTTCCCCATTTATTACGGAAGAACTCTGGTCTTATTTTAAAGATAGTAAAGATAAAGATCTTATTGTATCATCATGGCTAGATGGAGATTCTTCTCAAAAAGATGAAGATGCTGATGAGGCATTTATCGTTTTAAAAGAAATTGTAACATCCGTTCGAATGATCAGGAGTGGAATGAACGTGCCTCATGGTAAAAAAGCAGATTTAGTAATTAGAAATGCAAATGGAGATAAATCAATAATTAATTCTTTTGATAAAATAATTAAATCACTTGCAAATATAAATACAATTACAATTGGAAAAGATTTGGCTAAGCCAGAACAATCAGCTACTGCAATAGTAAAAAAAATGGAGCTATTTGTTCCATTAAAAGGATTAATAAATTTGGAACAAGAAATTGCTCGTTTATCAAGGAGATCTGATGAACTAAAGATTCATTTGCATGGAGTTCAAAAAAAATTGGCAAATGAAAATTTTATTAATCAAGCTCCAAAAAATGTTGTTGAACATGAAAAGAAAAAACTTGAAGAAATGACGGAGGAATTTGAACTCATTAAAACAAACTTGGATATTTTGAAATGAAAAAAATACTTATAAGTATAATACTTACATATTTATTAAATGGTCAGTCAAATAATGCTGTAATCACAATGTATAAAGATCAAATTGCGCTGATTAAACAGCCTGTATCATGGGCTCTTGAGTCAGATCAAAAAACTATTACATGGGATTTACTTCCTGGTGGTATTATCAAAGATTCGCCTTTCCTTTCCTTAGAAAATGCTACTATTAAAATGCAGCGGGTTAACCAAGATGTATTCCGTTTTTCAAACCGACTATATAATTATTTGGGTGAAACAATTGATGTTGAATTGATTAATGGTAAAGGAATTTCAGGAACATTGATTGAATTAACGGACAGAACTATCACCCTTCAAAGAAAACGTTCTATTATTTCTTTTAACCGAGATAGGGTAGATTATATCAATGCTCCTGGATTAATTGAGAATATCGTTTATAAGCCATCCATTACATGGGATATTTCATATGAAAATCAACCAATTCAGATTGAAGGAGATTTAATTTACCTATCAAAAGGATTTGATTGGGATGCGATCTATCGACTGATTTTAGATGAATCTGGGAATCAAGCTGAATTATTGGCAGAAGCCTATATTAAGAATAATAGCAATTTGAATTTTGATAACGTTGCTATTCAATTAGTTGAAGGAAAATTAAAACAAAATGGATTAATTAATCGTCCTCCAGTCATGATGAGGACATCACCTCAGGATGAACAAGGTCTTAATAATGAAAGATTAGGAGATTATCACATATATGAATTGAACGAACCTATTAATCTTTTAGCAAAAGAAAGTATTACCACTCGTCTTTATCCATCTAAAATGATTTCTTTTGCAAAAACTTATTTATTTGAAAATGATGAAAGGGCACAAAAAGAAGAACCTTTAGCTATTGAGTATCAAATATCCAATTCAACTAAAAATAATTTAGGTGTACCATTGCCACAAGGTAAAATCCAGCTTTTTCAAACTACTCCTAGTGGAAAAATTGAATTTGTTGGAGAAGATGAGATTCGTCAAGTTCCAAAAGGTGCCACCGCTACAATTATTTCTGGTAGAGCATTTGATGTGATTGGTAAGCGATCGGTTGTGAATTATGATCGACAAAGGAAAAGTGAAGAAGGTTCGATAAGTATTACAGTGACCAATACCCTACCTCAAAATATTAAAGTCCGTTTAATAGAACATATATATGGAGATTGGGTCATTCGAAATGCATCAACTAATTATCGTAAAGAAGATGCATCTACTATCCATTTTTCGATTAATATCCCAGCTGATGGATTTTCAACTGTAACCTATACATATCGAAAGGAATGGAAGTAATTTATTTTGCCTGAGAAGGCTTTAACTCTTTTATCTCCAATTGAATCTGTTAAGGGTTTTGGTTCAGCTCGAACTGAAGCTCTATCTAAATTAAAAATCAATACCGTTGGGCAATTTTTAAATTACTTTCCTCGTAAACATCTTGACCGTACAACGGTAACTCCAATATCTAAGCTCAAAAAAAATTTTCATTCAACAATAATTGGTGTTGTAGAAGCGTCTGACCTTCGTCAAGGAAAAAGAAGGAAATATTTTCAAGCAATTCTATCAGATGGTACTGGAATAATAAAACTGACCTGGTTTAATGGAGCAAACTATATTAAAAAATCTATTAAGATAGGGGATCGTTTAGCAGTAAGTGGTAAGATTGATTTCTATAATGGGTTGCAAATTATTCATCCTGAATATGATAAGCTCCAAGAAAATGAAGATCCTCTTAACTCTGGTTCAATTATACCTTTGTACTCTGTTTCTGCTGAATTAAAAGAGTCTGGCCTCGATAATCAAAGGATACGTCGATCAATTAAATTAATATTTGATTTATTAATAGAAGTTCCAGATTATTTTTCAGATAGCTTTAAAAAAAAATATGGATTAATAAATCTTGATCAAGCAATTAGAAATATTCATTTTGCTGATTCAACAGATAAGCTAAATAAAGCAATTCATCGTTTGAAATTTGATGAACATTTTTTTTTGCAAATATTAATGGCTTTAAGAAGGTCATCGGTTAAACAAATAAAAACAAAACCCTTCAAAAAAATTGGTCCTTATCTAAAAATTATTTTAGATAATCTTGATTTTGAATTAACTGTATCTCAAAAAAAAGTTATAAAAGAGATTAAAGATGATATGGCTCGATCATATTCTATGAATCGCCTTCTACAAGGAGATGTAGGTTCAGGGAAAACGATTGTAGCTATTTTAGCTTCAGTTATAGCCGTTACCAACAATGCACAGATAGCGGTTATGGCACCAACTGAAATTTTAGCTAATCAACATTTTAAAGCTTTTAAAAAACTACTTGATAATATTCAAGTCACGTGCGCTACTTTAGTCGGCGGAGCACCAAAGAAAGAAAGGAAGTCTATTTTAAAAGGACTAGAGAATGGCCAAATAAATATTATAATTGGAACACATGCACTTATTCAGCAAGATGTAAAATTTAAAAAATTGGGTTTAGTTGTTGTTGACGAGCAGCATCGTTTTGGAGTTATTCAACGAGGGAATCTTATTTCAAAAGGTTTAAATCCACACTTATTAGCGATGACAGCGACACCTATACCAAGAACTTTGGCTATTACATATCATGGAGATATGGATGTTTCAATTATTGATGAAATGCCGAAAAATCGTATCCCAATAATTACCAAAGTTGTAGATCAATACAGGTTAAGTAAGGTTTATTCATTTATTCAAGATGAAGTAAGTGAAGGCAAACAATGTATGGTAATTTATCCTTTAGTTGAAGAAACAGAAAAGTCTGATCTGGCCGCAGCAGTTGAAATGCATACCTATCTATCAGAAAAAATCTTCAAAGATTTAAATGTAGGACTCATTCATGGAAGAATGAAAAAAACTGAAAAAGATTCAATAATGAATGCATATGCCAACAATGAAATACAAATTTTAATATCTACAACAGTAATTGAAGTTGGGATAGATATTCCAAATGCGACTGTTATGGTTATAGAGCATGCTGATCGTTTTGGCTTAACTCAGTTGCATCAGTTACGAGGACGTGTTGGGAGGGGAATTAATAAGAGTTATTGTATCTTAGTATGTCGAAAAATTACTGAAAATTCAAAAAAACGTCTTAAAATTATGGAGTCAACTAATGATGGATTTGTAGTATCAGATGAAGATTTGAAGATTCGTGGACCTGGAGAATTTTTTGGTATTAAACAAAGTGGTTTTATAAAGTATAGAATTGCTGATATGATAAACGATGGTCCAATATTAAGAGAGGCAAGAAAAGCTGCATTTGGCATAGTTAAAGAAGATCTAAATTTGGAGAAATCGGAAAATTCATTAATTCGCAATTACTTTATTAATGAATATCAAGATAAATTGCATGAAACAAATATTTCTTAATTACATTACATCATTCGAATTATTCATAAATCGGATGTATTTTCATCGGCTATTTTTGAAACATTATTAATTAGAATGAATTAAAGTTACTTAAGAGGAGAATTATGTCTGAAGAACAAATGAAAAAAGAAGACCAATTATTTATCCATTTAGTAAATACATTTGTCCAGAGCGCATGGATATCTTTAGGGAAGGTTAAAAGCCCTGTGTCTGATACATTAGAACGAAATCTTGAGCAGGCGACATATTATATTGATCTATTGGATATGTTACAAACTAAGATGAAAGGAAATCTTAGTGAATGGGAAGAACAATATATCATCCATAGTCTTAGCGAATTAAAACTTAATTTTATTGATGAACAAAAAAAAGGTGATCAAGAAAATAATTCAAAAGAGGAAAAAGTAGATGATGCTATCGATAAGAATAAAGTTTCAAAACCTAAAAAAAAGGTAAAAAAAACATCAAATAAAAACCCAAAAACAGCAAAGAAAAAATCAAAGTAGTCTAACATTGATACATCCTGATTATATCCGATTAAACCGTATCTTTGCTTTTTTAGCACTTTCTGTTTCATTTTTAGTTTATTTATTTACGATGGCTGATACAGTTCCTTATTGGGACTCTGGCGAATTTATTGCCACATCATATATTCTAGGAGTTCCTCATCCTCCAGGAAGCCCACTGTATTTAATCATTGGACGAGTTTTTTCTATGCTTCCCTTTAATCCAGATATTGCATTTCGAGTTAATTTGATTTCTCCAGTTGTCAGTGCCTTGGCAGTAATGTATTTATATTTGTCATCAGTAAAACTTATTTCAAATTACCGCGGTAAGATTCGAACGCAGGTGGATTCAATTATTACTTTTGGGGCATCATTTATAGGTGCACTTACTTTTGCCTTTACTGACTCTCATTGGTTTAATGCAGTAGAAGCTGAAGTATATGGTTTTTCTACATTTTTTACAGCTATTGTAGTATGGCTTATACTTCATTGGATGGAAAGAGCAGATGAAGAAGGTAATGAGAGATATATTCTTATAATTGCGTATATGATTGGTCTTGCTACAGGTGTGCACCTATTAAATTTATTAGCACTTCCATTCATTGCCTTAATAATCTATTTCAGGAAATTTAATTTTTCATATAAAGGGTTTCTAATAACTACGGTAATTACTGGTATTGTTTATTTAATCATCAATACGGGTATTATAAATGGTATGCCAAAGTTAGTAAGTGCAATTGGGCTGAGTTTAGTTATTGCATTATGTCTCTTGATTTTTGGAGGAATGATTTACACAATTAAAACTAAAAAATTTCAATTCACTCTTCCTCTTTTATCAATCGTTTTAATTTTGATTGGTTATTCCAGTTATGCTACTATTTTTATTCGCTCTGGTCAGAAACCTGCTATTAATGAGAATGATCCTTCAAATGTTACTAGAGCCATCGCTTATATGGAACGGGAACAATATGGGCAAATGTTTCAATTTCCACGAAGATATGATGGCCTGCCCCCAAAACATGAAATTGTTGGTCGTCCTACAAATGGGCGAGATTACTCATCAGCTCAAGAACGTAAGTATAAAACATATCGTTTAGATAAACAGTGGAGTTATTTTTGGAGTTATCAAATCAAAAAAATGTATTGGCGCTATTTTTTATGGCAATTTGCAGGTAGAGGAGCAAGCACAGATCCTTATGTTACACCATATGGAGCTAATACCAATCAAGATGGGGTGAATTGGTTTCAGTTTGGTTTACCGCTAGCATTTTTATTAGGTCTTTGGGGGATGTTTTATCATTTTCAAAAGAATAAAGAAGATGCATTCTCTGTATTCAGTTTATTTCTAATGACGGGATTAGCAATTATAATATTTGTTAATCAAGATAATCCTCAGCCAAGAGAACGAGATTATTCATATGTAGGTAGTTTTTTTGCTTTCTCGCTTTGGATTAGCATTGCTATTGCTACAATTGGGGATCAGATTCGAAGATTTTTTCATGATAAACCTGTGGCAAAGCAAGTATTAATCGTATCTTTTTCTATTCTTCTATTTGCTATGCCTGGTATGATGTTGAAAGCTAATTATCATGAGCATGATAGGTCTGACAATCGTCTCGCATGGGATTATAGTTATAACATATTACAATCATGTGAGCCCAATGCTATTCTATTCACTAATGGCGATAATGATACATTTCCTTTATGGTATTTACAAGAGGTGGAAGGGATAAGAAAAGATGTAACAATTGCTAATTTAAGTCTACTAAATACTGAATGGTATATACGTCAGATTAGAGATTCTCGCAAAAAAAATTCTAAGAGTAAAAGCCAAGAATTAGAAAAATTTATAAGTATGAATAATTCTCAAGTTATGGAGATTGCATCAGGCCTGCAGCCTTGGGAGTCAAGAAATGTAAGAGTTCCTGCGCCAAAATCTAATAAAAATGAAAAAGGTTTTATTGAGTGGACAGTAAATCCTACTTATGCTGGAGCGGCATTAATGGTTAAAGATATGATGATCTTAAAAATTATTTCAGATGCCCAATGGAAATACCCAATTTACTTTGCAGTTACGGTTCCCGCATCAAATCGTCTTGGCTTAGAGGATCATATAGAAATGGAGGGCCTAGTTTATCGTTTAAGACCGTATACTGTTGATCGTCGAAATCCCATTAATGAGCCACGGATGTGGAGTAATCTTATGTCTGGATTTGGATCCGAAATTTGGGAGAAAGATATTGAAGCAAAGGAATGGAAAAAATTAGAAGATGAAGTTTGGTCTAAAGAATTTAAGCCAGGTTATCTTTTTAGAAACCTTGGCCGTAAAGATGTATATTATTTCCCGTCGACTAATATCAGACTTCTTCAGAATATGAGAAGTGCATATATGCAATTAGCTGCTTTTCATTATATGGGATTTAAAGATTATCAAAAATCTAATGAACAAAAATCAGAGGATCACCGTAAAAAAGCATTAGACGTCTTAATTAAAATGCAGGATAACATTCCTGAAAAAACAATACGT
>MDSY01026317.1_pt1 | contig 12161 bp, 10 predicted proteins | sample 811131 | NCBI WGS metagenome assembly MDSY01 (sample SAMN05326643, study PRJNA326480) | marine metagenome | isolation source: seawater | place: Atlantic Ocean: South West | collected 2010
CCTTCAAGATATAGCCCAATAGAAACAAGAAATAGAAAAAAACAAAATAAAGCTTTATTTTTAATCGGTGGAGATGGCTCTGGTTATAAATATACTATCGATGACTGGAGTGAGTTAGTAAGAAATATAAAAAAATTAAAAGAAGAATCCAGTATCAGCCCAATTATCGTTACGTCAAGAAGAACTAGCAAAGCTCACGAAGAATTTCTCTATAAACAAACTCGTACTTTTTCAAGTAATTCTTCCTTATGGTTTCATAAAGGAGGCGCTAATGTTGATCTATCAAAATTATTTAAACAAGTTGACAGCATTTTTGTGACTGAAGAAAGTTCTACGATGATAACTGAAGCAATATCTAGCGGCTTGCCAGTTTGCAGCTTGTATCCCAGGTATATTAAATCATCTAGACTTTTTAGCGATCAGATATCAAAATTAAAAAGTATGAATTTTATTACTAGCATTTCTTTTAAATCAGAACTAACTCACAATACTCTGGATAATAATTTAAAGATTATAGAGATAAGGAAATCTTTAAAAGAAAATATAATTAATAGGATTAAGTAATGAAAAGTCTTTTTTGGTTTAGAGGAGATCTAAGGTTGGATGACAACCCTGGATTAAGGGCTTGTTTTGAAAATTCTAAAGAGATACATGCAATTTATATTTTTTCAAAAAAACAACTCAATTTACATAATGAATCAAATGTTAAGATAGATTTTCTAATCAAAAACTTAATTTCTTTAGAATTAGGCTTAAAAAATTTAAATATTCCTTTAACTATAATTAATAGTGATGGTTTTGAAGATGATCCATTGGTCATTTCCGAAGCCGCAAACGAGAGAAAATTAAAAAAAGTTTTTTGGAATAAACAATTTGGTGATGACGAGACACAAAGAGATATTAAAACTACTGATTTGCTTAATAAACTTGATATAGATTCTGAATCTTTTCATGATCAGGTAGTATATGCCCCAGGGACTCTAAGAACTGGGCAAGATTCACCTTATTCAGTTTTCACCCCTTTCAAAAGGAAGTGGATAGATAACTTTGACATGAATTTTCTTGATATTGATTATAAGTATGAGAAAAAAAACTTAACAAATATAGAATCGAACTTGAATAATTTTGATTTTGAAAAAACTCATCAGGCCGATATGAATCTATGGAAAGAGGGTGAAGAAGAAGCTATAAAAAGAGTTAAAAACTTCCTAAAAGATAAGGCTATAAACTACTCCAAAGATAGGAATGATCCTATCATTGACGGCACGAGTAGAATTTCTCCATATTTAGCACTTGGAATTATTTCACCTAAAAGATGTATTTTAGAAGCCCTAAAGGCAAATAACTTTGAATTCACTTCTGGACATATTGGGATTACTAAATGGATTGATGAGATTGTATGGAGAGAGTTTTATAGAAATATTATGTTTTCATTTCCAAAAGTTAGCAAAGGGATGCCTTTTCAGGATTATTCAAATTCTATCCAATGGCGCTTTAATAAAGATGAGTTTGAAGCTTGGAAAAGTGGTCATACAGGTTTTCCAATTATTGATGCTGCCATGAGGCAATTACTTCATCAGGGATGGATGCACAATAGGTTAAGAATGGTTGTCGCAATGTTTTTTACTAAAAATATGCTTCACGACTGGAGGTTGGGTGAAGCATATTTTATGCAAAATCTTATAGATGCTGATTTTTCATCTAATAATGGTGGCTGGCAATGGAGCAGCTCTACTGGAACGGATGCAGCACCGTATTTTAGGATATTCAATCCAATTACTCAGTCTACTAATTTTGACAAAGAAGGATTATTTATAAAAAAATATGTACCTGAACTCAAAGAATTAGATAAATCAGTAATTCATAACCCATCCACAGAGCATAGAAAATATTGCAAATATCCAAATCCAATTCTTGATTTAAAAGAATCCAGATTAAGAGCTATTGAAGCTTTTAAACAGGCAAAAAGCTAATCAAATATTCATAGTGAACTTATATCTTCTTATGTATACTTTCTGTAGAAATTAATTTTATAAGGCGGTTGCATGACAACTTTTTTAAGTGATTTAGAGATAGCGAATAATGCTTCAAAAAAACATATTAGCGACATAGCAGGTAAAGTTGGAATACCTGAAGATGCGTTGATTGTTTATGGTAACGATAAGGCAAAAATCAATTATGATTTTTTAGATCAATGCAAAAATCAAAAAAATGGGAAATTGATATTAGTTACCGCAATCTCTCCTACTCCTGCAGGTGAAGGGAAGACCACTACTAGCGTTGGCCTGGTTGATGGACTATGTCATATTGGTAAAAAAGCAATGATATGTCTTAGAGAGCCAAGCCTTGGCCCTTGTTTTGGTATGAAGGGTGGAGCTGCTGGTGGAGGATATGCTCAGGTAATTCCGATGACAGACATAAATCTTCACTTTACAGGAGATTTTCATGCTATCGGAGCTGCTCATAATTTATTATCAGCACTTATTGATAACCATATACATTGGGAGAATGATTTAAATATTGATCCAAGAAGAATTACTTGGAAAAGAGTCGTAGACATGAACGATCGTTCATTAAGAGATATCACTTGTGGTCTCGGCGGAACTGGAAATGGAATCCCTCGTCAGAGTGGTTTTGATATAACTGTTGCTTCAGAAATTATGGCTGTTTTTTGCCTGGCTAGCGACCTTGAAGATCTTGAAAAAAGAATTGGTAATATTGTTTTTGCATATACTAGAAAATTAGAACCAGTAAAAGTAAGTCAACTTAATGCTCAAGGTGCTTTAACTGCTCTTTTAAGAGATGCTTTTCAGCCAAATTTAGTTCAGACACTAGAAAATAATCCAGCTTTAATGCATGGCGGTCCTTTTGCTAATATTGCTCATGGCTGTAATTCTGTTATTGCCACTAAAACTGCATTGAAATTAGCTGATTATGTAGTAACAGAAGCTGGATTTGGAGCAGACCTAGGAGCTGAAAAATTCTTTGATATTAAATGTCGTAAAGCTGGTCTCTCACCTGATGCAGTTGTTTTAGTTGCTACAACCAAAGCATTGAAAATGCATGGTGGGGTAAAAAAAGAAGATTTGAAGGAAGAGAATATAGGAGCAATTCAAGAAGGTTGTAAAAACTTAGCAAAACATATTGAGAATATTAGTCAATTCGGTGTTCCAGTAACGGTTGCCATTAACGAATATTACACAGATGCAAAAGAAGAACATCAGGCAATAATAGATTTTTGTGCTGATATAAGTGTAACTTGCAAGATATCATCTCATTGGTCCGATGGTGGAAAAGGAGCTGCTGATTTAGCTGCACATATTTCTGAACTAGTTGATTCTAAAGAATCCTCTTTTAAAACCCTATATGATGACAATATGTCTTTGTGGGATAAGACAAGATATATTGCTAGAAATATATATGGAGCTGAAGAGATCCTTGCTGATAAAAAAGTCAGAAATAAATTTGCTCAGCTTGAGAAAGAAGGCTACGGAAAATATCCTATATGTATGGCAAAAACTCAGTATAGTTTTTCTACCGATCCATTATTAATGGGCGCTCCAACAGGTCATGATGTCCCAATTAGGGAAGTCAGACTATGCTCTGGTGCAGAGTTTATTGTTGTTGTTTGTGGTGAGATTATGACAATGCCAGGTTTGCCACGAAAACCAGCTTCAGAAGCTATTGGTATAGATGAAAATAAAAATATTGAAGGCTTATTCTAAATAGTTTTAGAACCTTTAGTTATGTATAATTGGGATCGAAAAAAAATAACCAATTGGAACTTTAAATGAAAGATAAATTAAATTTTTATATAAATGGCGAGTGGATTGAATCTGAGTCTAGTGAAAAGATTGAGGTCATTAATCCTGCAAATGAAAATGTAATAGGTCATGTAACTGCAGGAACAAAAAAAGATGTTGATATGGCAGTCAGCTCAGCTTTAAAAGCATTTGAGACATTTCAATACTCATCAAAAAACGATCGAATTGAATTATTAAATAATATTATTTCAGAATATGAAAACAGGTATCAAGACTTTGTTGATACGATAACCGAAGAAATGGGTGCTCCTATTTGGCTTTCAAGTAGAGCCCAAGCATCAACAGGCATTAAAAATCTTAATGAGACATTGGATGCACTTAAGGAATACGTATTTGAAAGAGAAGAAGGCGATTATATTTTAATGAAGGAGCCTATTGGTGTTGTTGGTATGATTACTCCTTGGAACTGGCCAATGAATCAAATAACTACAAAAGTCTCAGCAGCATTAGCTGCAGGATGTACTATGGTTTTAAAGCCAAGTGAAATATCTCCTTACTGTGGAATGCTTTTAGCTGAAGTTTTTGATAAAGCAGGAGTTCCTAATGGTATTTTTAATTTAGTTAATGGTTATGGGCCTGTTGTAGGCGCAGCACTTTCTGAGCATGAAGACATTGCCATGATGTCATTTACTGGCTCTACAAGAGCTGGTATTGCTGTTGCTCAAGCATCTGCTGTATCAGTAAAACGCGTTCATCAAGAGCTCGGTGGCAAATCCTCCAATATTATCTTAGATGATGTTGCAGATCTTGAAAAATCAGTTAAGGGTGGAGCAGGACATTGTTTTTTAAACTCAGGTCAATCATGCAACGCACCAACAAAAATGCTAGTTTCTGCTAAAAATTATGATAAAGCCGTTGAAGTTGCAGCAGCAACTGCCAAGAGTACTACTGTTGGTGATCCTCATGGAGAATTTAGAATTGGACCAATAGCTAACAAAACTCAATACGAGAAAATATTGAGATTAATCGAATTAGGCATAGAAGAGGGAGCAACACTTGTAGCCGGAGGCGTTGATAGGCCTGATGGATGTGATAAAGGATATTATGTTCAACCTACCGTTTTTGCAGATGTCACAACTGATATGACAATTGCAAATGAAGAAATATTCGGTCCAGTTCTCTGCATCATTAAATATGAAACAGAAGATGAGGCAATTAGAATTGCCAATGATACTGAATATGGATTAGCTGGATATATTCAAGGCGAAAAAAATCATGCTCATAAAGTTGCTAAGCAAATTAGAGCTGGCCAGATTATTATAAATGGCGGAGCTAAGGGAACAGGAGCACCATTTGGGGGTTATAAATCCTCAGGAAATGGAAGAGAGCATGGGGTCCATGGCTTAGAAGAGTGTCTTGAAACTAAAGCTGTTATTGCGCCTTAGATCTAATCTAGTAGATCAGGTTCTTTCTTTAGAATCATATCAAATGCTGGCTGATAACTAGCCCAAGCTGCTATATCATTTGCGATGAAGTTTCTTGTTTTAACTGCAGTATCATGAGGAATTAATACTGGATTACCTGCAGCTTCGGCCAAAAGTTGTGCCTGACAACATCTTTCCATAGACATATAGAACCATAGAGCTATATCAACAGAGGGACCGGTTGTTAATATTCCATGATTTTGGAGAATAATAACTTTTTTATCACCCAAAGCTTTAGCGATCTCATCTCCTTCATCAACCTCTTCTACAACTCCAGAAAAATCTTTATACAGACCTTGAGTTTCATAAAATGCACAGGCATCTTGAGATATAGGATCAAGAGGCTTGCCTAAAGTGGAAAAAGTTCTCCCATATATAGAATGAGAATGAGCTGCAGCATTTACATCAGGTCTTGCAGCATGCAGCCTAGAATGAATTGCAAAAGCTGCGACATTTACATCTTTATCGCCCTGAACAACTTTACCATCGTGATTTACCAAGATTAAATCAGAAACTGAAATTTGAGAAAAGTGAACTCCCAAAGGATTTACCCAAAAATGATCAAGAAACTCTGGATCTCTCAGGGTTATATGACCCGCAACCCCTTCATTAAAACCAAAATATGCAAACATTCTAAAGCCAGCAGCTAATTTTTCTAATTGATTTCTTCTAAGCTCAGCAACATTAGCAAACTCAGTCATTTCGAGACCTTTACCTTTAACAGGAAGCCTTCCATCTAAAATATCTATCTTAATTGGTGTAACATTTGCCATCCTATATCCCCCTAATTACCATTAATGTTAAAATAGCTTAACAAAAAAAGGAATAATATGAAATTTAGAATTGAAAAAGATAGCTTAGGCGAAGTTAAAGTACCTCAAAATGCATTATGGGGCGCTCAAACTCAAAGAGCATTAGAAAATTTTACGATTAGTGGAATTAAATTTGCCTTCCCTTTTGGCAGATCATTCATAGAGGCACTTGGAATCATAAAATACTCAGCAGCTTCTGCTAATAATAAATTAAAACTCCTTCCAGCAAATAAAACTAAAGCAATTAAAATTGCTGCAAAAGAAGTTGTAAGCGGAATATACGATGACTCTTTCCCTTTAGATATTTTTCAAACTGGTTCTGGAACAAGCACAAACATGAATGCTAATGAAGTTATTGCAAACGTTGCTTCTAAAAAATCAAAGTTAAAAATTAATGCTAATGATGACGTTAACATGAGCCAAAGCTCAAATGATGTCATTCCAACTGCAATATGTATTAGCGCTCTTTTAGATATGCAAAGACTTTTATTACCAAATCTAGATTTGCTTATCAAGACTATTGATAAAAAAATGAAAACAACTAAAGGGAACGTTAAGACTGGAAGAACTCATTTAATGGATGCTATGCCAATTGATTTTTCTCAAGAACTTTCTGGGTGGAAATCTCAACTAGAATCAGTAAAGAGAAATTTAATTACTGCTTCAGCAAGGATGAATGATTTACCACAAGGCGGAACTGCAATTGGAACTGGAATTAATAGCCATAAAGATTTTTCTAAAACTTTTTGTATTGAAGTTAATAAGCTATCAAAACTTAAAACTAAATCAGCTAATAATTTCTATCAAGGTTTAAGTAGTGTTGATAATGCTGTCGAACTTTCCTCTGCATTAAAAAATTTAAGTATTATTTTAATGAAAATATCTAATGATTTAAGGTGGATGAATAGTGGTCCTTTAACAGGTTTAGGTGAAATAGAACTAGAAGCTCTTCAACCAGGCAGCAGCATAATGCCAGGAAAAGTTAATCCAGTAATACCAGAAGCAGTTGCTATGGTATGTGCTGATGTGATTGGTAATGATGTAACTATTACTATTGCTGGTCAAAGTGGAAACTTTCAGCTTAACGTTATGCTTCCTGTTGTTGCATACAACTTGATTAAAAGCATTAATCTTTTAGGAAATTCAATGCCTTTATTAGCCAATAAAGCTATCAAAACATTTAAAGTTAATTCTAAAAATATTAACGAATCTTTATCAAAGAATCCAATTTTAGTAACTGCCTTAAATAGAATAATCGGTTACAGCAAAGCTGCGGCTATTGCTAAAAAGGCATACAAGGAAAATAAATCAATCATTGATGTTGCTCATTTAGAAACAGGAATGAGTATAGCTGAGTTGAAGAAATTACTAGATCCTTCAAAACTAACTAAAGGTGGAATAGGTGACTAATCTTTCAACAGAATCTTGTGAAGCATGTCGTATAGATGCACCCAGAGTGAATGAATCTGAAATTAACATACTCATATCTAAGATTAAAGATTGGGAATTAATTACTGATCCTATTGACCAGCTCAAGAAAGTCTATAATTTTCCAGATTATAAAAGCGCTGCAGATTTTACTAATAAAGTTGCAGTTCTTGCAGATAATGAAGATCATCATCCTACAATAACTTTAGAATGGGGAAAGGTATCAGTTTTATGGTGGTCTCATAAAATTAAAGGCCTTCATAGAAATGATTTTATTTGCGCAGCTAAAACTGATAATTTATATCAAGAAAAGTGAAAAAAATTACACTTATCTATTCAGGTGGTTCTGACTCTTTTACATTATTGCACCATGCTTTAAATCAAAACTTCATTGTTGATTGCATAACGTTTAATTATGGGCAGAAACATGTAAAAGAAATTGATTTTGCTATAAGTGTTTGCAAAGAGCTAAATTTAAAACATACCCTTATAGATATTGGCGATCCTTCTGCTATCTTCGGCTCTTCATCTCTGGTTGATAGAGACAATAAAATTCCTTATGGAAGTTATAAAGAAGACTCCATGAAATCAACAATTGTACCCAATAGAAATATGATTTTTATTTCATATGCCATTGCATATTCGATAGCTAATAAAATTAATGAAGTTTGGTACGGAGCTCATGCTGGAGATCACTTTATTTATCCTGACTGTCGTCCAGAATTTTTACAATCTATGGATGTCGCTGCTGGACTATGCGATCCTTCAGAAGTTTCTGTAAAAGGACCCTTTATTAACTTTAATAAGGGACAAATATTTAAGATTGGCATTGATCTTGGAGTAGATTACTCAAAAACATGGACTTGCTATGAAGGACAGGAATCTGCATGTGGAAAATGTGGATCATGCGTTGAAAGATTAGAAGCATTTGCTGATAATAATACAAGCGATCCAATTAATTACAAATAATGTATTCAATTAAAGAGATTTATAAAACTATCCAAGGTGAAGGTGCACAAAGTGGGCGGTCTGCTGTTTTTGTTAGATTTACTGGTTGTAATTTATGGTCTGGTAAAGAAATGCATAGAAGCTCTGCGATCTGTCAATTCTGTGATACAGACTTCGTTGGAACAGATGGTGTTAATGGGGGAAGGTATCCCGGAGAGGGCTTAGTTAAAAAAATTAGGGATATATGGGCTTCTGATGAGAGAGGTTATATTGTTTTTACTGGTGGAGAGCCAATGCTTCAACTTGATGAGGAATTAATATCGATATGCAAAGAAAATAATTTTGAGACTGCCATTGAGACCAACGGCACTATTAAAATTGATTTTGATATAGATTGGATTTGTGTATCTCCAAAGGCCGGAAGCGATCTATTAGTAAGTCATGGTAATGAGCTTAAGGTTGTATTTCCTCAGCCAGAATTTAATCTAGATCTTCTAAAAGATCTTCCTTTCGATCATCATTTTCTGCAACCAATGGATTCTGAGGAAACAGAAAAAAATACTAAAGATGCCATCAATTATTGTCTTAAATACCCAAAGTGGAAATTAAGTATTCAGCAGCATAAATTGTTAGGAATTGATTAGAACCTTTTTTTTCTCTCTAGTCTTAGTTATAATCCAACATGGACAAAGTAAAATCAAAAGCACTCACGTTTGACGATGTACTTCTTTTGCCTAGGTATAGTGATTTCATTCCTAGTGAAGCATCAACAGAAACTCAACTAACAAAAAAAATATCTATCAAGATACCTCTTCTTTCTGCAGCTATGGATACTGTGACTGAATCAAGAATGGCTATTGCTCTAGCTGAGGCCGGAGGAATAGGAATAGTTCACAAAAATAACTCTATTGCAGAGCAAGTTGCACAAGTTAAAACTGTTAAGAAGTATGAGAGCGGAGTTGTAAGAGATCCTACAACCATAAGGTCTAGTAAATCTATAGCTGAATTAAAGCAACTAACTGATGAATTAAATATTTCTGGTATGCCTGTTGTAGATGATGGTGATCTTAAAGGAATAGTTACAAGTCGAGATTTTAGATACGCTGATGATATGGATGCCGCAGTATCATCAATCATGACGCCAGCAGAAAAGCTCATAACCGTGTCCGAGGGAACTGATCAAGAAGAAGTTAAAAAACTTATGTATGAAAATAGAATTGAAAAAATTCTAGTAATAGATGAAACAGGTTCTTTGAGTGGATTAGTTACTATGAAAGACATAGAGAAGTCAGCTGAACATCCCCATGCAACAAAAGATACGTCAGGTAGATTGAGAGTCGGGGCTGCGTTAGGAACTGGCTCAGATACTCTTGAAAGAGCCAAAGCACTTAATGAGGTAGGTATAGATTTATTTGTTATAGATAGTGCTCATGGACATTCTAAAAACGTTCTAGATACCATTAAAGTGATAAAAAAAGAATTTTCTGATATTGATATCATTGGAGGAAATGTAGCTACACCTGAAGGAGCTATTGAGTTGGTTAAAGCTGGCGCAGATGCAGTTAAGGTTGGAATGGGCCCTGGATCAATATGTACAACTAGAATAATAGCTGGTATCGGTGTTCCTCAAATCACGGCGATTTTAACTATTAAAGAAGCTTTAAAAGGTAGAGATATAGGAATAATTGCTGATGGTGGAATAAGATTTTCTGGTGATATTTCTAAAGCAATAGCTGCAGGAGCAGATACTGTGATGCTTGGAAGTTTATTTGCAGGAACCGAAGAGGCTCCTGGAGAAGTGGAATTATTTCAAGGAAGAAGTTTTAAAACATATAGAGGTATGGGTTCCATTGGAGCAATGACTGAACGACAAGATGCTAATAGGTACTTTCAAGAGGATGTTGATTCTGAAAAGTTAGTTCCAGAAGGTATTGAAGGCCGAGTTCCATATAAAGGATGGGTTATTAATGTTATCAATCAGCTGATTGGAGGTTTAAGGCAAAGCATGGGATATGTTGGTTGCAAGACAATACAAGAAATGCAGATTAATAGCCAGTTTGTAGAAATTACAAATGCTGGTATGACTGAAAGTCATGTTCACGATGTAATGATCACTAAAGAAGCCCCTAATTATCAAAGAAGCTAATTCATAAAATAATGTGACAAATTTAGCTATAAATAAAAAGGAAATTGATACTATTTTGGTATTAGATTTTGGCTCTCAATATACACAGCTTATTGCTAGAAGAATTCGAGAAAGCAATGTTTATTCTGAGATATTACCTTGGGATATTGATGAAGAAAAAATAAAAGCTATAAATCCTAAAGGGATTATTCTATCTGGTGGACCTGATTCAGTTACTAATAGTTATACACCGAGAATACCTCAAGCTGTATTAGACATGGACATACCTTTACTGGGAATTTGTTATGGAATGCAAACTTTAGCCGAACAAATGGGCGGTCAGGTAGTTTCAGCTGACCAAAAAGAGTTTGGCCACGCTGAACTAAAAGTTCATATGGAATCTATATTATTTTCTGACCTAGATAAAACTTTGAATGTTTGGATGAGTCATGGCGATCAAGTCCAAGACTTACCTGATAATTTTGAATTAGTAGCTTCAACAGCTACAGCACCCATTGCTGCAATGCAGCATTCATCAAAACCTATTTATGCAATTCAATTTCACCCAGAAGTTACTCATACAGAAGAAGGGCAGATAGTTTTAAATAATTTCATCTTTAATATCTGTGATGCAAAGTCTGATTGGAAGATGAATAATCTTATTAGTCAAAGAATAGAAGAAATAAAAGAACAAGTACAAGATAATAAAGTTCTTTTAGGTCTGTCAGGTGGGGTTGACTCTTCAGTCACTGCCGCATTATTACATCAAGCAATTGGCAAAAAACTTGTTTGTGTTTTTGTGGACAACGGATTACTAAGAAAGGGTGAGGCTGATGAGGTGATGAATACCTTTAAGGATAATATGAGTTTAAATGTAATTAAAGCTGATAGTGAAGAGATTTTTCTTAGACATTTGAAGGGAGTTGAAGATCCTGAACAAAAAAGAAAAATTATTGGTAGAACTTTTATAGATGTATTTGATGCTGAGGCAACAAAAATTAAAGACGTTCACTTTTTAGCACAAGGAACTATTTATCCTGATGTTATCGAATCATCAGGGTCAGAGTCAAAAGAGTCAAGAGTTATAAAATCCCATCATAACGTTGGAGGTTTGCCTGAAGAGATGAAAATGGACTTAGTAGAGCCCTTAAGAGATCTATTTAAAGATGAAGTAAGAAGGATGGGAGTTGAGTTGGGCCTTTCTGCAGAAATGTTAAATAGGCATCCTTTTCCAGGGCCTGGATTAGGCGTCAGAATACTTGGAGAAATTACCAAAGAGAAAACATCAGTTCTCAAAGAGGCTGATCATATTTTTATTCAAGAACTAATCAAAGCTGATCTTTACGATAAAGTAAGCCAAGCCTTTGCCGTCTATCTTCCAATTAAATCTGTCGGCGTAGTAGGTGACGAAAGGCGCTATGCAGAAGTAATAGCATTAAGAGCTGTTGAAACAGTTGATTTCATGACTGCTAGATGGGCACATCTTCCTTATGAATTCTTAGAACATGTTTCTAGCAGAATCGTAAATGAAATAGAGGATGTAAGCAGGGTGGTTTATGACATTTCTAGCAAACCACCAGCCACTATTGAGTGGGAATAA
>MDSY01157984.1_pt1 | contig 12159 bp, 9 predicted proteins | sample 811131 | NCBI WGS metagenome assembly MDSY01 (sample SAMN05326643, study PRJNA326480) | marine metagenome | isolation source: seawater | place: Atlantic Ocean: South West | collected 2010
CCAGCAACGCCATCGGGCTTGAAAAAATCAACGGGAAGGAAAAAGCCTTGTTCCAATGCATGGAGCTCCTGCAGGAGTTCGCGAGCGACGACGAGGGCGAAACGGAAGTGGAGGCGTAATTTTTTGCAGTCGGGTTCTTCGCGGCTCGCTATTACCGTCGCGGGGCCCGATAAGATACTCCGCCGCGTGTGTTTTTGATCGCGACGGAGACAGAAGGTAGATTTACTTTTCATCAAAGCGTACACAGCTTGAATCATTTACAAACACTTTCGTTTGTCTCTAAGCTGTCATCCTTGTCATCCTAGTTATTTCTCCCTCAGATCACCCACTATAAAAATGAACAGAAATTGCGTCGGCGTAGTCGGCGCGTCGAGCGGAACCTCGCAATAATTCGCGTTTACAGTCCCGCCGTCACGTCATACCAACCTGCCGCGCTTTTCCTTTCTTTTCCTCAGACTATTTAGAACCCTGAATCGTACTCTGCATCTGTCTCTGCTTTTTCGTTCAGCGCCGTTTCCACGTCGCGCGTAATTGTTTTCAAATCAAATGCAGACCCGTACGCCTTTATCGGCACGCCGTCCGCCCCCACTAAAAACTTGGCGTAGTTCCACGTGATGTCTTTTGATTTGCCAGCTTTCGAGTTCTTCAGGAACGAAAACACGGGGATCGTTTCGGGACCGTTGACGAACGTCTTGGAGAACATCTTGAACCCAGCCGTGTGTTGCGGATCCGGAAACCCGTGACTCTCCGCGAACTTCAAAATCTCTGCATCACCCCCTGGTTCTTGCCCTCCAAACTGGTTACACGGGAACGCCATGATTTCCAACTCGTCTTCGAATTTAGCGTGCAAAGCCGCGAGCCCCTTGTAGTTGCTCGCGGCGAAGCCTCACTCGGACGCTACGTTCGTGACTAACGTAACCTTGCCGGCGGCGTAACTCAAATCAACCTCAGCGCTGTCCATGTCTAAAGCGCTTAGGGTGTACAGACCTTCAGGTTTAGGGTCATCTGTAGTGTCGTCGTCGTCGTCGTCGTCGGAAGCTTCTTCAGCTTCTTCGGAGGTTTCAGTTTCTTCGTCATCGTCGTTGGTAGATTCTTCAAGCTCATCGGATTCTTCGTCATCGTTCTCCGCGTCAAACTGCGAGTCTTCCAAAGTCTCATCATCCAAAGTCTCATCCTCGATAGTCTGGTCATCCTTCGTCTCATCGTCCATAATGACCTCATCCGCCTTCTCCTCAACCGTCTCCTCGTCATCCAGCACCTTGCCCATTCGTCCCACCTCCGCGCGCTCAAGCACGCGCGCGTTGTGTGACATGACTCCCTTTTTTTTCCTGGGCATCGTCGTTTCGTGTAAAGCTCCCACGTCTCCTAGTTTTGGATACTCCGCAGCCACATCTTGTAGCTTAGTTTTCAACCCGCTCACCGCGTTTTTGACGCCTTGCATCGACGCGAGAGTGCCCTGTCGCCCTTCACCAGTGGCACCAGCTCGCCTTGGCGTCACCGCTACCGGAACACTCTTGGGATCGATGTGAGGATGCGTGAATAGCGTAACCATCAGCACCAAACACATACTTATGATCGCGGCGTACCGCCCGTAACGCGCCGCCGCCCGTAAAGGCGCCACCGCGCCTTTGGGGTTATCGCTACCCATAGTCGACACGCGAAGGTACCGCCCCCGCGCGCGTCTCGCTGTGTCTAGTTGCTCATAGGAGGCACACAGAGTCGGAACGCAATCGGCACCCCCGCGGCCTGTCACCTCTGAAAATCCAAATCGGACGGACCAAAAGCAGCCGATACAACGAGTTACTCTCGAATCAATCGCGTCGGCTTTTCGGGGCGTCCACCGCAATACGCAAAGTTACGACTTTTCAACTTTGCGTCTTTGTCGCACTTCGTGGCGCGCGAGACGTACAGTGACGAGGGAGCTGATCGTGCGTGATGGGAACAAAGCGATACTCTCACGGTAGGGTGAAATGTCAGTGCAAGGAGTGTAACCCTTGTCCCCACGGCAAGGTGAAACGCAGGTGCACGGTGTGCAGCCCCTGCCCTCACCGCAAGGTGAAAAGCGACTGCCGGAACTGCGACTCGTGTCCTCACGGCAAGGTGAAACGCTGGTGTGCGTTGTGCACCCCCTGCCCTCACGGCAAGCTGAAAAGCAAGCGTGGGGTGTGCAACGGCTATCCTCACGACAAGGTGAAAAACGACTGCATATCGTGCAGTGTGTGCCCCCACGGCAAGCAGAAACGCAGGTGCGCAGAGTGTAAGAAAGGAGGCGGGTCAGCCCGAGATCAAGCAGGAGCCCGAAAGCAAACAAGAGCTCGACAGCAAACTCGAGCCCGAAATCAAGCAAGAATCCTTCACCATCCGCGGCTACTTCGGCATCGGCGAGTAATAGGTTAGAGAAGAGAAGAGACATTGTGGATTTCAGCTCAACACGAAGCTATATCAACTACTATTATACCTACTTTTCTACACTGGCACCCTTCTCCTATCCCCCTACCCCTCCATCCCCATGCGCACCATTTCCGCCCGCAGCTCTGCGAGCTCGTCGGCAGTGACCGTCCGCAAATGCTGTAGCAGCACGTCGCCGCTCGGCGCCCCAAAAACCGCCGCCGCCGTCCTCCGCGCCGCCCCCGACAACGCATCCGCCTCCTGAAACGCACGCTGTGGGGTCAAGTTCTCAGTCATCATAGTCTTGACGAATTGCGAGGCTTGTTGGTCATCCAAATCAGTGGAGTGTTCAGAGTGTTCAGCAGAGTTTCCGTACCCCGATGTTCCAAATCCCTGTTCAGACTGTTTACCCATAGACTCATCAAATCCGTTTCCCTCGTCTCCGAAAATCCCGGGGGCGTGCCCCGTCTTGGCGATATTCTCTTCGCTCAAGCTAGTGTCACCGGATTCATTTTTCTCTCGTCCTCGTTTCGATGCTTCCTTACTCTCTATTTCATCATAATACCACACCGTGAATGAGTGCCTTGACCGAAAACTGGGCAACACTTCGTGCGGGGTTTGGTCCGCGTAGAACATAGCGATACGTCCACCCACGGGCGCCACTTCATTTCCAGTAGTATCGGTAACGTCGTCGTACACTTTCAGCGACCCGCCGTGCTCCCCGCGCCAGTCCTCGTTTAAGTAGCATAAAACGGTTAACCTTCGACCATCCCTAGCCGTATTGTCTACGTGCTTCACGAACCGCGATGAACACCCCGGGTACTCCGCGAGCATGGCGTGCGTGCGGTCGGCGAGGTTGTCGAGACGCGAAGCGGTGGGTGGATTAATTCCAGACTCGTTACCCATACGTTTCGCATCACCCATACACCGTTTGGCATCACGAGCCATGTGGTCCAAGACCAGCGTATCAATCGCTTGCAACGTACTCGCCAAATAAACAAACCGCCCCGCTTCGATCTGTTCCGGGTCCATCCAGAACACGCGGTCGCCGCGAACACTCTTGACGGAAATTTGCGCCCCCGCGTTCTTTTTCCCCAGCCAAATCTCGCCCGGCGTGTAGAAAGGCGCCACGTTTCCAATTTCGTTCCGCACCACTCGTACCGCCTCCGTGGTGATGAACTCACACGTGGCCCAGCCTTGTTTGTTTAACTGAACCGCCAACTCATCAGCCATGTCATCCAGCTGTCCGACGCTCTTCGCGAGCCTCACGTTTTGAACAAGCGGGAAATTAAAATGGTTCGTCGGTTGGTTTTTTTGCTTCTCAGCCTTCGCCTCTTTGCGGCGCCGGCCGTCGCTTTTCTTGCGGCTTCGGGTAGTGGTTGAGCTTGTTTTGGCAGTCGTCGTGCCCGGACCGGGGCTGTCATGCAAAGCAGTGGCATGAACAGTAACAGTGGTGGTCTCTAGAGCAATTAGTCGGACGTTCAAATCGTCTTTTCCGAAATCCACTCGGCCCGTAGAGTCAGCGCCGAGCATCGATAAATACTCCACCAGAGGATTTTCGGCAGAGTCGTCCTGGTTTGCGTCAAGGTCATCTTTAGGAGAGTCTGTAGCACCTTTAGCATCTGTAATTGTCGTGCTTGTATCTGCTACAAGTGTATCTGCTACGAGTGTATCTGCACCTACATCTGCAATTCCGTCTGCGCTTTCTCTTTTTCGTTCCGGGAACCGAACTGTTAGGACCATCTTCTTCTTGCTGAACTTGACGGATGGCGCTGCTTCGGCATCGGCCTCCTTGGGCAAAGCTATCTCAGTGCGCAACGTTTCGGGTATTTCACGACCTTCGTTCCGTCCGGATGTCGTCGCAAACACGGACAACCGTTGTGTGTCAGCATCACCCAGCACCTCAGCCATCACGTCGCTCGCTGAACGCACGCCGGGCAAAGAGATCGTGATTTCGAAACAACGCGCGTCGCTGTGTTTGCCATCTGAACCCCCGACGGAATCGGCATCACTCCAACGCGTCGCCAACACAGCCTCTGCCTCGACCGGTGCCATGCCGGCGTTCGCTAAGCGCGCACAACGCGAAGCGAATGCGCGCGGAGGGTCTGGCGCTCGTTCCGTTCCTCTTCGTGTTTTCGATCTGGTCAAGCCAAGTTTTCGTGTTTGTTACTTTTTGGCAAGTGCGAGAGAAGACGCCGCAGTTCCTCGTCGCGCGTGGTCGCGCGTGGTGAAGCTCCGGGCGATGGACGCGAGCGCGGCGCTTACGCGTATCAATTCGTTTCACGAGGGAATCGGCGTGGATGCGGTGTGCCAGCTGTGCCTGGTGGATGTCGGGAACGAAATTGATGAAGCCCCGAAACTCGCCGACTCGAGATGCTCGCACCGAACGTGCCCCGCGTGCGTCGCCGAGCTCTACCTTGACGACAACTCCTGGGGTATCGCCGGGTGCCCGTCATGTTCAATGGACGACACCGATTGCGGACTGAGTCGTCTGTTCGTTCCAAGTGTAGGGTCGGCATCGGACCCGGATGACCAAAAGCGAAATGCTCAATCACCGAAACTTTCTCGAGCTGCTTCCCATCTGTTGACGCGCGAATCGTGCCGTGGCGCCAAATGCGTCGCCGTCGCGGGTGTGTTGCTCGCCGAAAGACGAGCCATCTATAGGAAAATACTCGCGTCAAGGAAAAGCTCTTCAGATGCACCGGAGACAAACACTTATGATGAAACTCAACTTGAGTTCTGGGGCCCGGCGCCAGATGATGAGCATGCAACAATTGAATCTGAAAAGAAAAAGAAAAAACATGATTGGATTTGGTGGGACTGCGGTGCGCAGCTCAAAATCATTCACAAAGCGCTTCCTCCCATTGCTGTGCTGGATGATGTGATTTACAATGCTACTGATGACGAGGAAAAACAATCCAATACATCCCATACTGATATCGCGATCGTTTCCAACGGCAGCGCGCTGTTGGGTTCCGGGTTCGGAGTTAAAATCGATAAACATTCAACGGTTGTTCGATTCAACGAATACGAAACCGACGAATATGAATTGGACGTTGGAAGTAAATGTGACGTCCACGCCACCGGTTGGTTGATATCTGCATCGCGCGACTTACCCAGCGATCGCTTGACACATGAAGGAGCTCTTTGTGACAGTACTTCCGAACCGTATGACAGTGATGAAGAGTCTCAAAGTACTACTACTTCAAAAATCGAAATTCGTCTCGTGCCGAACGTCGAAAAACTGGGACGGAAATATTTTGTGAGTTATTTACGCGCCGTGGTGTATCACTGGTCCACTTTTGAAAAAGATAAAGAGTATAATACTCTTCGATCATACTGGTCAGTTCGTCAACAAAACAACCTACCAATCCCGTTCGTCGTCGCACCCACCGTGTACGGGAAACACTGGCGACACGTGCGGGACACTTTTATTTCTGAGATGAATAACGGTAATACTTTTCGCAAAACGCCGCGCGTCACGAGTGGGTACGCGTTTCTGCTGTTAGCACTTGATGTTTGTGGTTTGCCGGTAGGTATATCAGGGACTGAACAGAGGACTAGTATTGCAGAGAACAATAGTCCTGACTCTTCATGGTCTAATCAGGGTTCAGTGACTCTTTACGGGTTCGAGGATGATTTGAGAAATAAAAAAGACGCCGCAGGTGGTCATTTTTTCGACACGTCGCACACTCAGCACCACTCGCTGTACGACCTTCCGTGGGAGCGAAGAGCTGTGGAGGGTTTAGCAGACAAAAAGATAATTAGAAACGTGCACAACCCAGCGATCGGGAAATAGTGTTGGTGGTAATAATATAGGTTATAGTAGTGTATTAGACAATATTAGTCTCCTACCGTGTACACCTTCTCCGGCACGCGCATAATCCCGGGCTTCGCCTGCGGCTGCACCACCACCACTCTGTCTCTCCCAACGTCCACTACCAGGTACTCGAATTGCCACGTGCCGCTTGCCTCCTTGAACGCATCGCAATGGACCGTGCCTTTGCCGTGCGGCCCTCTAACTGCGCCTTGCACTCTGATGTGTTCCACGCCGTTTCCATCGGTCGATTTGGAATGTGCCAGCCTCGAACGCGCCGACCGGCTCCGGCCTTCCTTGCCGTACGCCGTCATCGGCGTCCCTACTCTGACCAACACCCGCGGGTCGACCTCCGCTTTCTTCACCGCCTCTGCGAAAACTGTCTGTTCCGTGGGTTCCAAAACGAGCTCCTTCAACGAGTACCACACCGCACCGAGCGCGACCGCTAACCCCGCCGCGATGATCAGAGAATCCCCGCCCGCCTCGACTTTGCTTACTGGTTTTTCGGGAATCCACTTATCCGTGATCTCGTCGTACCGATCGCCCCAGGAGGCCTTTTGCACTTCCGAAGTACCGGAATCCTTGGATTTCTTCGCCGCAGCTATTGCAGTGCTAGTGGCGATGCCACGGGCGGAGATGGAACCAGCCGCGGCGAATCCGTGGTGCACAAGGGGTTGGGGAAACATCAGATTACGACCAACACCGACAGTGCCGAATTGCAGGGGCATCGCGCGATACGCATGGAGCACGGGGTTTGATCCGAACACAGAGGTGGACGCGGCGCGCGTCTCCACGAGGGCGGCGCGGCTGAGCCCGCCGAGCAAACGGACCAGGCGCGACGACACAGTCGACATCGAAGGGAGTGCGCGAAGGTGTGACCACTAGGGTTGGGGCGATCGGGATTTGTTAAATCGTTTGTTGTCACTTTTAAGAAAACCAGATGCCAGATCTGAGATGAGATCTCATTTCTGGCTACGCACAGGCCTGGAGGCTCTCACCATGTTCCTCCAGGGCGCCGCGGACAAGCTGAAGCGCGAGCAGGCGCAGCGTAAGGCGGAGCTGCATAAGCGCCAGGCCAGTGAGCGTCGTGCCGCGGCTGTCGCTGAGTCAGCGCGTCGCGAGCGGGATGATTTGGAAAAAGCGGAGCGGCACGAGGCGAGATTACGGGAAGCGGAGACGCGTTTGGTGAAGGAGCGAATCATGGCCAACAACGAAGGGGTTTCGTGGGAGGCGAGGTTGACTGGCGTCCGGAGCGACGCCGCGCAGGTGAAAGGGATTCGAAATAGAGCGGATGACAAGGTGGTGTTGCCTGCGTCGGCGTGGCGGGCTTTGCAAAACGCGGGCGCGGCAACGTCCGACCGCGGCCATTTATTTTTCGAAGTCTCGTTAGTCAACGGCGAGTCGAGTCGAACGCACACGCACGCCGCGGTGCTCGGATTCGACGGAGTCGAAGGGGAGGTTGGGTTACCCGCAGTAGTGCTAAGGCAGCTGGGGGTGAGCACCGCGGGTATGGCGAAAGTAATGACAAACGACGAGACGAACGAAATAATGGCCGATGCGAGCGGCGACGACGGCGACGAGCGAGAAACCGACGCTCTCGCCGCTGCGTTTGGATCCGGAAACTCCACCAACGTGCTTGTGTCCTACCGCCGCCTCCCCAAAGGCACGTACTGCAAGCTTCAGCCGTTAACGCAGGAATTCCAAGGCGAGCTCGCGGTTGAACCTGACGTTGATTTGAGAGCGCTGCTCGAGCAAACCATGACCAAGCGGTGCACGTTGACGGTCGGGGACGACGTGGTAGTTGAGAGTGGTAACGGCAAGTCGTACACGTTGCGGTGCGTTGAGGTTGTCCCTGACGACGCCAACGCGGTTTCGCTGATGGAAACTGATATCGAAGTCGATATAGCGCCTAGTGAGGATTACGAAGCCGCGATGAGACGGCTGGCGGAGATGGAACAGGAACGGCTCGCAGCGGCGGCGAAGACGGCGGACGACGCCAGGACTTCGATCTTTGAAAAACAAGCAGCCGAGGAAGCAATGGTTGCTGCGGCTGCCAAGGAAGCACTGGAAGAAAAAGAAGCTCTGGAACGCTCTACAAGGTTCAAAGTGAGTGCGCAAAAATCGCTGCCTCCTGAACCGACAGCTTCGTCATCCTCGGATGAAACGTTCTGCGTTCGGTTCATGTTCCCGGATGGGAAAACGAAAATGCGACGATTTTTCAAACACGATTTGCTATCAGCGGCGTTTGATTTCGTCAAAGCGGAGGGCGGTGCTTCCGAAGGAATTTCTTTCAGGCTAGTCACACGGTACCCCCGAGTAACAGTGGAGCAACCTGATGTGAATTTAGGGGCGATAACAATGAACGACTCGGAGGAGTTTGTGTCAGCGGTGTCGAACGGGAGTGCGCTTTTTGTCGAGAAAATTTCTCAGGAGTGAGGGATGCTGATGTCATTTAAATAGTATATTTTTACAGGTACAAGGTATCAATACAACAAGTTTCTTCACTCACCACCGCCTATAGTCACCACAGTTTCCACCCTTCCTTCTCCGGATAAAGCAACACTGGTTTCAGGGGCCGGCACTGTCGCGATACCAAAAGATGCCGTCGCATCGAGTCTTTCTGCCGCGTTTCAAATCCCTTGCCGTTCGCTAGGTAGGTGAACTTCTTGTTGTACCCCAGGTTGTGCGGGCCACACTTGCAGCACTCTCTGCCGCTGCCATCGCACCGGTAGTACGTGATCGGAGTATTCCGGATCACACCAATGCCCTCTCGCCACGCCACGAGGAACAGAATGATTGAGCTTATGGTTAGGAGGCATGTTGTTCCGACGCCGGCGCCGACCGCCAGGTTTATTATGAGCGTTTTGTTCGCCATCGCGGATTGTGATTCCGGGTTTGTCAACACCTCCGCGGCTTTTTGAGTCAAAAAGAAAAAACCGACGGCTAACACTGTACACTGCACACCTGCAATCACAATTGGGAAGCACTTGCGTTGCGTCGGCCGTCTGCCGCCAACCTCCTCCGCGACCCGGGCGCCTTCCTCTCTGCGTTGCATTTCGAGTTCAAACTCCTGAGCCTTTTCCTCGATTTGTATCTGGCGCTCCCGTCGGGCTCTTGTTTCCGCTAACGTGATCCTCGTCTTCGCCTCTAGGGCTTCTCTGTTCAAACGAGCCGCGGACTCGGTCGCGGACTCGCCGATTGATCCGTCGCCAACGGAACCAGTCCGGGAAGAAGAAGGACGCGTGCCGCTGCCGCTGCGTGACTCAGCGCGACACAAGATTCGGTGCACTTTTTGAACCATCGCGCTTTTGCGGTTGCCAGAAACACGCCATCGAGGTTGGGGTTGTTGCATGCCACCGCGCGTTTTGACTGAAAGGCGACGTGCTGGCGCGGTGAATGACGCGCCCGCCGCAGAAGCGGCGTATCGCCCGATACACACGGACATCGAAGCGTCACCGCGAAGGGCGCAATAAATATCTTGGGATGCACTTTTTCCAAGTTCTTTTCCAACTTCACCGCGATGACTCAATCATTGTTCAGCGCACCATGCCGACCCTGGCGCTCTCCGCGGTCGCGCACCCCCGCGTCGCCCGGTCCTCTCCGCGTCGCGTCGGGGTGGTCACACGCTGTGGCCCTGTGCGTAATGACCTAACGAAAACCAAAGTTTCCCGACGCGCTGCGTTGGTCCTTGCCGGTGTGGTCGGTGTCGTGCCGAGCATTTCATCGCCTTCTCCCTCGTACGCAATCGATTTAGCCTCCTACGCGGTTTCGGGGCGAGACGACCTTGACATCCATGTGGTGGACACGAGTGGGTGGCAAGAGCTGGACTCCGGAGTCAGGTTCGAGGTGTTGCAAACCAGCGAAGGCAATATAGCAAGAGGCATCACGGACCCCGTGTCGTACTACATCCCCAACCCATTCGTGGAGGTCAAGTACACCGCGTATGTTGCGAGCACGGGCAAAGCGTTCGCGTCGAGCGAGCAGGCGCGACGCCCGTATAACTTCCAAGCGGGCGTTAAAGACGAAGTGCAGGACGAACCCGGTGGGATTCCTGAGATGAAGGTGGGGGAGAAGAGAAGGTTTACAGTACCCGCGGAGCTTTGTTTTAAACGGAGAGTGTTTGGGTTGCCGGCGCCAAAGGACGTTGACATTCTCATCGACGTCGAGTTACTGGCGCTGCAACCGTATTAGTGTTTTAATAACTTGTATCATAGTACAATCCACGGCTACCTGGCGTTCCCTCACTCGAACGGATTCGCCCTGCGCCGTCGTCGTTCCAGCCAAGCGCTTCGTTCCTTCGGCGGTCCTTCGTGTGTACTTCGCTGCGACTTTCCAATCAAATGTTTCGCGAGCAACGCGTCCAGGGGAGACGCGGGCGACGCCGGCGGTTGATTCACCGGCTCTCGGCTCGTCTCAACTCGATTCGCGTTGTACTTCTCACATCGATTAGTACTCAATTTCATCTCTGCTTCCTCTTTTTCTTGTTCAGTATCCTCCACAACCTCCTCGGAAGACACTGAGACGCGGTCCACTTTATTAAAAATACCTTCATCGATTTCCTCACCCTCCTCCTCTCCTTCTGACGAGGAAACTTCGGGCGAGGCTTCAAGCGCGTTTCGCCGTAACGATTTCGGCGTCTTCGGCTTGATGAAAGCAGGCAAGACATCAACCTGACGGTTCCACGACAAGTGTTGTTTGTTCCTCTTTTTTGGAGACCCTTGAAGTGAGGTGGATACAGACGCGCTCAACGACCCCGCCCTCCCACTTTCATTTTCTAAATCCTTGGAAAGCCGCGCGTGCTCTTTTTCGTGCCACCGAAGGGCAATCTCCACCGGTGAGGACGGAGCGGCTGCGGAAACAGAAGCTTCGAATGCGGTGCGAGCGTCGTCATCGCTTGCGTTGGCATCATCCAAATTATTTTTCGTCTCCGTCTCCTCCTCGGCGTCGTGCAAACGATCGCGAAGCGCGCCGAGGTTAAACGCGAACGCATCGGTTTCGGTGGAGGGTGAGGAAGTATCATGTGGGGGTATATCATGGGAAGATATACCAGCCTCCACCGCCACCACAGCCATATGCTCTTCCTCCAACACTGGCTGGATTTCTGTTCCTAATTGTTTCGCTTCGCCGACGTAGCTCGAACCCCTCATCTCACCGGACACTTTTTTCGCCCCGGTTTCAACGTCAACGCCCCGTTCCCTCAGCAAACGCTTCAAATCGTTAGTGTCGTGCATAAACCCCCGGAGCTTGGCTTCGTACGCGGACATCATGGAGTAGTGCAGGGCGAGGGAGACCGCGGGGGACGGGTGGTGTTCGGAATTCTTGGGAACATTTTTTGCGACCGACGACTGCGCCACCGCGATATTCCCGCCGCCGGTGGTAATTTTCACCCCACCCCTGTGTACGTCCCTTTGGTTTTGCCGCACCGAGGGTGGCGCGTTCGCGTCGATAATACTCCCTAGACGCGCTTTCAGGCGGTCGTGTTCAAGCTCTTTGCGCTTTGCGTCGTGTTCCAGTTTCACGAGTCTTTGAGTAGCGGTGCGCGCCTCTTTCCGCGCGGCGTCGCGCTCGCCGGAAATCGTCTCCAGGCGCGTTCGCGTCGTTTCCTCGGCGCGGTCTCTTCGATTAGCATCCGCGGCGCGCGCCGCTTGATCAGCGTCCCGCGATACTCGCAGCCGCCCTGCCTTGGTCTCCGCCGCGACCACGTCCGCCCTTAAGCGCCTTCGCTCGTCCGCCCACGCCTCACGCGCCGCGAGGTCCTCCTGGCGGTCGCGCAGCAACGAAAACAAAATATCACACGTCCGGGCCAGGTCCGTGGCGTCGGGAAGCAGAAGCTCCAGCGGTGCGTACCCGAGGTCCGCCAACGCCCGGTTCAGCGCGGGTACGGTTTCCCTCAGGGAATCCACGGTACCCACGGTTGTGTGTGTGGGGTAGGGGCGGGGGGGGGGGGGGGCCCC
>MDSY01032198.1_pt1 | contig 12155 bp, 12 predicted proteins | sample 811131 | NCBI WGS metagenome assembly MDSY01 (sample SAMN05326643, study PRJNA326480) | marine metagenome | isolation source: seawater | place: Atlantic Ocean: South West | collected 2010
AGTTGTACGAAAAATTTACAGCAAAAACTGGAATTAAAGTTAATGTTGTATCAGGAAAGTCGAAATCTCTTGAAAAAAGAATAATTGAAGAAGGAGCGGATAGCCAAGCAGATCTTTATATTACTGCTGATGCAGGAAGATTAGGAGCATTCAAAGCCAAAGGTATGCTTCAAGGTGGCTTGACATCTGAGACAATTAAATCTGCGGTTCCTAAAAATTTTAGAACTTCTCATTGGGTTGGAATTGCTAAAAGAGCAAGAATAGTTTATTTCGCACCAGAAAGAGTAAGTGGTTCTGAATTAGCCGGATTGACATATGAAAGTTTAGCTGATCCAAAATGGAAAGGGAGACTTGTTATTAGAAAATCAAATAACATTTATAACCAATCGTTAGTTGCTTCATTGATATCAAACAATGGAAAAGGTGCAACAGCAGAGTGGGCAAAAAATGTTGTATCGAACATGGCAAGAACTCCAAAAGGAAATGACAGGGCGCAAATTTTAGCTGTTGCCGCAGGAGAAGCTGATATAGCTGTAGCTAATACATATTATTTAGCTTTAATGTTATCTGGAAAAAAAGGTCCAGAACAACAAGCAGCTGCTAAGAAAGTTAAACCTTTCTTTCCAAATCAAGATGGTAGAGGCACACACATGAACATTAGTGGAGCGGGTCTTGTAAAAGGGGCTCCGAACAAAGCTAATGCAATTAAATTGGTAGAGTTTTTATTGAGTACAGAAGCTCAAGAACATATTGTTAACAATACTTTTGAGTACCCAATGATTGCAGGCGTTTCACCTCATCCTCTAGTAGTAAATATGGGTTTAGATTTTAAACAAGATCTAAAAACAAAAGTTTCTTCGTACGGGAAAAAGCAGGCTGCCGCTTTAGAAGTTATGTTAGCAGCGAAGTGGAAATAATTTTTAATTATTTTTACTAATGAATGTGCCTATTGACTATTCCTCTAAGTAGTTTGATAGGCACATTTTTTTTAGAGGGGTAAAATGGTTAATTTAAAAAAAGTTAACATATGGTATATAAGTACATTTTTAATATCCATAATTGTTGCTATACCGATTGTAACTGTATTTAGTAGTTTTTTTGAAACTACAAGTAATTATTCAATAATTCTTAAAGATACTTTTCTTTATGAATATATTTTTGATTCTATTTTTCTTTTATTAGGAGTTTTGTTTTTAACTTTTTTTATTGGAGTTGGATGCGCTTATGTAGTTTCCTTTTATAAATTTCCTGGTGTAAACTTTTTTAAATGGTCTTTAATTTTATCATTTGCTGTCCCTGCTTATATATATGCATATTCTCTTACAGCTTTTTTTGAAAATTATGGAACAGCATTTTCTATATTGAAATTTTTATTTGGAGAAAATGATTATAATTCAATGATACCTAAATTTGATGGAATGCTGGGTGCTATTCTTTCAATTTCATTTTCATTATTCGGATATGTTTATGTTTTAACTAGAGCATCCTTTCATTATCAATCTCAAAATTTACTTGAATTAGGTAAAAATTTAGGTTTTTCAAAAAAGAAATCGTTTTTTAAAATAATTTTACCTTCCGCAAGACCAGCAATAGTTGCTGGCCTTTCATTAGTAGCTATGGAAACACTCTCTGATTTTGGTTCAGTATCTTTTTTCGGAGTTTCGACCTTAACAACGGGGATATATAACGCCTGGATCTCTTTTGATGATCTAACATTAGCCAACAGATTGTCATTTTATTTATTAATTTTTATTCTTGCATTATTTGTTTTAGAAAATATTTCTAGGAAGAAAGCACAGTACCACTCGCCTTCTAAAGGTGGTTTTAAATCAAAATCAGTAATATTATTAAGTGGTTATAAATCTTTTGTAGCTTTTTTATTTTGTTTTTTAGTATTTTTTATAAGTTTTTTATTTCCAATTTTGCAAATGCTTTATTGGACTATTCTCTTCCCAAAGCATTTCATCGATTTAAATATAGTAGAATTGTTAATAAACACTATTTTGCTAGTATTTTTATCTAGTTTTGTTTTAATCGTATTAGCTTTTATTTCAAATTATGGAAACAGAGTTACTAAAAGCAAATTCCTAAATATATTAACAACATTTTCAATATCTGGTTATGCAATACCAGGTGTAATCTTAGCGGTAGCCTTTATTACTTTTATCTCTTGGTTTGACAATAATATAGTTAGTCTGTTTATATAAAAACAATTAAAACATTTTTTATAGGATCAATTTTGGGTCTAGTAGTTGTCTACTTTATTAGATTTTACTCATTGGCTTGCAACGGTATTAAATCTGGATATTTAAAAATTAATTATTCGATAGATGAGAGCTCATATTTACTTGGTTATTCAAAGTTTAAAACATTTTTTAATATTCACATACCATATTTAAAAAACTCGATTTTTTTAATTGGGATTTTAATTGCGATTGAAATTATAAAAGAGCTGCCAATTACACTAATTATGAGACCTTTTAATTTTGAAACTTTCGCAACTACAGCGTATATTTATGCTTCACAAGATTTATTAGAAGCTGCTGCAGCACCCTCTTTATTTCTCATAGGAATAGCAAGCACTTTTATTTTAATAACATCTAGGTATATACTTAAAGATTAATTTTATGACTAAAAATTTTTTAGAAATAGAAAATGTAACTTTTAAAGCAAGTAATAAAAATAAAGTGTACGATCTATCATTAAGTATACAAAATGAAGGTGATATAATATGTTTATTAGGTCCCTCAGGTATAGGGAAAACCACAATACTGAGAACTATTGCTGGGTTGGAAAAAATTGAGTCTGGAAAAATTGTACTTAAAAATAAAATAATATCTTCGAAAGATATCCATATTGAGCCTGAAAATAGAAATATTTCACTTTCATTCCAAGATAATTGTTTATTTCCACATTACACAGTAATGCAAAATATTGAATTTGGAGCTGCCCGAAATAAAAAAAAGAAAAAAGAATTGAACATTAATGATATAATTAAATTTCTTGATTTAAATAATGTAGTAAATAAGTTTCCTCATCAAATTAGCTCAGGTGAAGCTCAGAGAGCTTCTTTAGCTAGGTCATTAATTTCTAAACCTGATTTATTACTATTAGATGAACCTTTATCTAATGTAGATCAAAGCTTTAAAGAGGAAATACAGGTAAAATTAAAGAAAATTTTAACTGAACTAAAAATAACTACAATTATTGTCACCCACGATTCATACGAAGCTTTTTATCTTGGATCAAAGTGTGGAATAATTTTAGATGGACAACTTAAACAATATGACGACCCCTACAATGTCTATCATTTCCCAAACTCCATAAAAGTTGTTAATTTTTTAAATAGAGGTATTTTAATTCCTGCAAGAGTAACAGGTAAAAATAGTCTTGAGAACGAAGATCTTGGCACAATAAAAGGTAATTTTATAAAACCTTATCCTAAAGGATCGGATGTACAACTCTTGCTTCAACCAGAAGATTTAGAACATGATGATAAAAGTAATTTAAAATTAGAAGTGGTAGATAGAAAATTTAGAGGAACTAATTTTATTTATACTCTAAAAACTTTAAGTAATTTGTTGATACCAGTTTTTGTTCACTCCCATCATATACATCAACACGAGGTTGATGAAAAATTTGGAATAAAAAGGCCTATTTATATTGATCATATAGTTTGTTTTTAATAAAATTTTAACTTTTATAATGCATATCTGGGTTTCATAGATTGCATTTGAATAATACTTTTCAAAAATATAATTAAATCCTTTGAAGGAGAAAATTATTATGAAATTAAAAATTTTAATACAATTAGTATTATTATCTATTTTAACAACACCGAGTTATGCTGAGACAACTGTTTCTGCAGAAGTTAGTTTTATATTTAATACATTCTTATTTTTAGTTTGTGGTTTTTTAGTCATGTTCATGGCTGCCGGTTTTTCAATGCTAGAATCTGGAATGGTTACCTCAAAAAGTGTATCGGTAATATGTGCTAAAAATATAGGGCTTTTTTCAATAGCTGGAATAATGTTTTGGTTATTCGGGTATAATCTTGCTTATGGAATACCAGAGGGGGGATTTATAGGTAAATTTTTGCCCTGGTCTGATGCCAGTACATTAGAAACCGGTTATGCAGATGGCTCAGATTGGTATTTTCAAATGGTATTTTGTGCAACTACCGTTTCAATAGTTTCTGGTACTTTAGCTGAAAGAATTAAATTATGGCCATTCTTTTTATTTGCTGCAATTTTATCTGGAATTTTATATCCAATTGTTATGGGATGGCAATGGGGTGGAGGTTGGTTATATACCTTAGGTTTTTCAGATTTTGCTGGATCAACACTAGTACACTCTACCGGAGGTACTGCTGCATTAGCTGGCGCTATAATATTAGGTGCAAGAACTGGTAGGTTTAAGAAAAAAGGAGAACCATCACCAATAAAACCGTTTGCGGCCTCGTCAATTCCATTAGTTACGATCGGAGTATTTATTTTATGGTTAGGTTGGTTTGGATTTAATGGTGGATCTCAACTTGCTATGGGAACATTTGATGATGCTGTAGCTATATCAAAAATTTTTATTAATACTAATTTAGCAGCTTGCGGCGGTGTATTGGCAGCAGGGATTGTTACTAGATTGATAATTGGCAAAACAGATGTAATTCAAATGTTAAACGGAGCGATAGGTGGTCTAGTCGCAATTACTGCTGAGCCGTTAATGCCATCACCTTTTGCGGCAATCTTAATTGGTGCGGTAGGTGGAATAATAGTTGTTTTTGGTACCAAACTTTTACTTGCTTTAAAAATTGATGATGTGGTTGGAGCTATTCCAGCACACCTATTTGCAGGTATTTGGGGCACATTAGCTGTTCCACTTACTAACTCTGCTGCAAATTTTGGATCTCAAATTATAGGAGTGATTTCTATAAATTTATTTGTATTTTTTGTTTCAATATTAGTTTGGATAATAATGAAAAGTACAATGGGAATAAGATTAAGCAAAGAGGCTGAAATTAAAGGAACTGATGTTTCTGAAGTAGGAGTTATTGCTTACGCAATTCGAGATTAAAAGATTTATTTAGTTACCTCCCCATATAAGGACTAAATAAAAAGTGCGGTAACATTAATTTGTTACCGCATTTCCAATTTGATAAGTTGTTTTGTTGCACATAGTGTAAAAAATTGATAGCATTAATTAGTTTAAGGGGTGTCCAAAGGACTGAGATCAAACTCTAAGAACCTGACCGGTAATTCAGTGAGGGAACATTGCAACAATTAAATTTCATAAGTCAAAATACTGCTTTAATATTAGTTTTATTAACAAGTTTAATTTTTGCAGCAATTGGTATTTTTTACTCAAGAAAATATCGTGGATATTCAAATTATCTTACCGCTGGTAGAAAAATAGAAACTTTATCTTTAACTAGCAGCCTAGTTTCCTCAGCTCTGGGCGCGTGGATATTATTTGGACCAGCTTCTGCAGCAACTTGGGGAGGAATAGGAGCGGTAATCGGGTACTCTCTTGGGACCGCATTTCCAATGATAGCATTAGTTTATTTAGGTAAAAAAATAAGAAAGAGTTTCCCGACGGGTATTACATTTACTCAATTTATTTTTTTTAAAATAGGAAAAAATTTATTCAAATTTATAATTTTATTGAGTATTTTTTATATGTTTATTTTTCTATGTGCTGAAATAACAGCTGTTGCTATGTTAATAAATTATATTTCTAGCGTTCCTTTATGGATTACTGCAGCTTTGATAATAGTAACAACTCTAATCTATACATTATATGGTGGATTGAGGGCATCTATACTTACCGATAATTTTCAATTCTTAATAATTATTATTTTATTATTAATTTGTATGTACAATATATTTGATTCAAGTTTTATATCTTATAAAAATGTTATAAAGAATTCTGGTGATTTATTAAGTAGTAAATATATACCAAACTATACATCAGGACTAACTTTTTTCATCGCAGTAGCTGCGACAAACCTATTTCATCAAGGAAATTGGCAAAGAGTATTTGCTGCAAAAAATAATGATGTACTAAACAAAAGTTTAAAACTATCTTTTTTTATTATTATTCCTATCGTGTTTTTTATGGGAATTACTGGAATAATCGCAGTATCAAATCAAAAAGAGGTAATTCCTGACCTAGCCTTTTTTTCTATAGTGTTAGATGAAAAATCTGAATTATTATCTATAACGATAATAATTTTAGCAATATCATTAACGGTTAGTACGATTGATACGCTAGTAAATGCTATTTCCAGCTTGATTATGGTTGATGGAAAAAAAATTAATAAAAACTTAAAATCTCCAAATAACATAGTTGTTTTACTGGCAATCATATCTTTTTTTGTAGCATCAAAAGGATTTAGTGTTTTATATTTATTTTTACTTGCGGACCTCTTCTGTTGTGCAGCTGTATTTCCAGTTTTTTATGGCTTTTACCGTAGAAAATTTAATCAAAGTAAAGCAATATATTCTATATTAGCAGGTCTATTTTTGGGTTTACTAATTTTTCCAAGTACTGATTTTTCCAAAAGTATACTAGTAGGGACATTATTGCCATTTGATTTATTTCCACAAATTGTATCTAGCTATCTACTATTCTGGTCTTTTTTATTAGCAACACTTGCACCAGTTATTGTTATAATGAATTATGATTCCTTTAAAAGATGATAATCCTACCTCAGGCAAACCAGTAGTTACTTATTTTTTAATTGGCATTTGCGTTTTAGTTTTCTTACTTCAACTAAGTTCACAGACATATAAAACTGGTCAAATTTTTTATTCTTATGGATTAATTCCCTCAGTATTGATGGGGCATAATAGTTTACCAATGGATCTTTATGTTGTACCAGCTTACTTTACTGTTTTTACTTCTATGTTTATGCATGGTGGATTTATGCATTTAATTGGCAACATGCTTTACATGTGGATTTTTGCTGACAACATCGAAGATAATTTAGGGCCATCAAAATTTTTAATTTTTTATTTGCTTTCAGGAGTGGGTGCTGCAATGACTCAAGTTTTAATGGACACTCATTCCCAAATACCAATGGTGGGAGCAAGTGGTGCGATTGGCGGAGTTCTAGGAGCTTATTTAATTAATCATCCAAATGCTAGAGTTTTGGTTCTAATACCATTTGGCTTTTTTAGTCAGCTCATAAAAATACGAGCACTTTATGTTTTAGGTTTTTGGTTTATTTTACAATTTATTTCAAGTGGTGGAGGAGTAGCATATGCTGCACATATAGGCGGCTTTGTATCTGGAATGATTTTAATATTGTTTTTTAATAAAAAGAGTAATAAAAAAAGTAAAGTTGTTAAAGGACCATGGGGCTAATAAATTATATAATACCGTTTATTATTTTACTTACAATTGTAGTATTCATTCATGAATATGGCCATTACTATTTTGCTAAGAGATATGGCGTGGGAATTACTGATTTTTCAATTGGTTTCGGAAAAGAAATTTTTGGTTGGAATGATAAATCAGGAACACGATGGAAAATTTGTTGGATACCGCTAGGAGGATATGTAAAATTTTTTGGTGACAGGAATGTGTTTAGTCAATCTGAACAGCAAAATATAATTAATCAATACAGTGAAGAAGATAGAAAAAAATTATTTATATTAAAACCTATATATCAACGCTCAATGATTGTTGCTGCCGGTCCCTTAGCAAACTTTGTTTTAGCAATTTTAATTTTTTTATTCATAAATATGTTTGTTGGAAAAGATATGACTCCAGCTGTAATAAGTAAAGTTCAAAAAGATAGTCCAGCATTCGCCGCGGGTATTAAAAAAAATGATAAAATAATATCTATTGATAATAAAAAAGTTGATAGTATTTTAGAAGTTTCTACTTTCATCACTACATCTACATCTGAAAAAATCGAATTTTTGCTTCTCAGAGATAACCAAGAAATTTCTTTATTGGTTAAACCAAATCTAGTTGAAGGAAAAGATGCTCTAGGAAATCAAGTAAAAAAAAGAATGATAGGAATACAACTTTCCCCCTTAAATAATAAATTAGAAAAACAGCCCTTAGGACCAACTAAAGCACTATATTATTCGCTTAAAGAAGTGTGGTTTTATAGTATTACATCATTAAAATATTTAGGAAAAAAAGTAATAGGAGAAGGTGATTTTTCTCAACTGGGTGGCCCTGTAAAAATAGCACAAGTTACAGGCCAAATTGCTGAATATGGGATTATTCCATTTCTTACTATTATGGCTTATATTTCTATAAGCTTAGGTTTAATAAATTTGTTTCCAATCCCGATGCTTGATGGGGGTCATTTAATGTTTTACTTATATGAAGCAATTTTTGGAAAACCATTAAGTCAAAAAATACAAGAAAATTTTTTTCGAATCGGCCTATCTTTCTTATTATTTTTAATGATTTTTGTTACTTTTAATGATGTAAAAAACCTTTGGTAGACTTAAATTTGAGTTATACAAAGCAATATAAATCCTTAAAAAAACCAATAAAATCAACAGTTTTTGGTTTATAACTACATATAGTGTTGATATCTTTTTTTATATACCAAATAAGTATTGATTTTCTTGGTATTTATGAGATTAGTTAAAAAACGCATAAAAAAGGGGCTAAAATGAACAAAAAGCAATTAATAGCAAAGATATCATCCTCTATGAACTTAAGTAAGGCGGATGCAGAACGTCAATTCGATGGTATTACTGAAATAATTTTAGGCTGCTTGAAGAATGATGAGCAGGTTAAAATAGCAGGTTTTGGCACTTATAAAGTGGCTAAAAGGAAGGCCAGAGTAGGTCGAAATCCTAGAACCGGAGAACAAATCCAAATAGCTGCCTCGCAAAAGGTTAAGTTTTTACCAGCAAAAGCACTAAAAGAGATGTTCAATAAGTAATTTTAAAAAACAGTCCTTATTTTAATAATTAAAGATAAGGGCTGTTTTCTGTCTGTCAGCTAGTAGTTTTCGTTATCTTCCCATATTTTTTTCCAATCAATATTAGGTGATAAACCAAAGACAGAATTGATATTAGTAAAATGAATAGCCAACGAGGGTATTGGCGACAAACATTTTTCTTTTTTATAAATTTCATGAAGCGGTTGTTCAAAAGGATAATGTTCAAATTGACACATAGATATAAGTTTTTCCCAATATTTATCTATTATTACCTTGCTGGTAAGAAAAGTACATAAAGTTTCATTAATTTCTCTCCAATGTTTGTTAGAACCTATAAAAACATTTGTTGGTTCTGCCTTTGTATACAAGTACGGATAATCCGCAGGACACAAAAACAATTCTCTATTAAATTGGGAAGATAATCGCTCATAAGCAAATATCATTTCCTGAATAGCATCACCTTGATGGAGGTAATCATCTTCAACAAAATAAATCAAATCTTTTGATTGGTGTTTTGTAAGAAGAAGAGATTTATGAATGTTTGACATATTAGACATTTGATTTTCAGTAACTTTATTATTTTGTGCGTTAATTTTTTTTATATTACTTTTAAACTCATTAATATTTAAAGAAATTAATGAGTTCCTTATATTCATATTTGATAATTGCTTTTTAATTTGATTCAAATCTTCAACTTTAGAATTAAAATCAATAACATCAATTTCAAAATCAATATTTGGAAATATTTTCTGTGAATGGCTTAAAGATTTTAGAATTGAGTTAAGAGATCTAAATGTATACTCAGATTTACTTTTATCAAATAATCTTTTTTTATTTTGAGTGAGCATATTTACATTGGTGCATGATCTAAAAATTACTTTTAAAGCTTTAACCTTACGAGTAATTTTAACTTCACCAAGAGGGAGAGTAATAGATTTTTTTCCGGGTGTATTTAAATTTTCACTTAAAGTTTTATTCAATGTGGGAACAAAAAATTGATTTTGATCAATTATTTCATACCCCATCATTCTACATATTTTAACAAATAATTTTTTTATAAAGCTTTTTTTGTAATTTATTTCTTGTTTTTTCATATAATTTGAGTAAATTAACTTTTTAGGTAATATTATTAACTTATTATGGTAATTAAATCATCAAAAACTCTTGTAGATGAAGCTCTAAGCCAAATTACGACGCTAAGTGCTTCAAAAGCCAAAGAATTGGTAGAAAAAAATAAATGTTATTTAATAGATATAAGAGATATCAGAGAACTCTGGAATGACGGTGCAATTGAAAATGCTCTTCATATACCTAGAGGAATGTTAGAGTTCTGGCTGGACCCAGAAAGCCCATACTATAAAAAAGAAAAATTTGATAATGCATCAAAAAGTTTTGTACTTTTTTGTGCTGGAGGTATGCGCTCAGCGCTTGCTGCTAAAACATTAAAAGAAATGGGATATAGTAATGTAGCCCATATAGATGGCGGTTTTGCACAAATGACTATTGCTGGCTTTAAAACTGCTGAAGAACAAAAAAAATAAAATTAAAATCTCTTAATCATGAAAGCTTAATTTTTTTGCGTAGAAAATTCTAAAAAACCAATACAAAACTAGACCAATTGGACCAGCAAAATAAACAAGGATAAGAGGTATAGAAACCAAGCCTCTTGGAATATTATATTTTACTCCGTCAGATGCTATCCAAGAACCAAGAAAAAGATTTAAGGCAATGAAATGTAACCAAAATATTAGTAAAAAACTTTCAGTTGCAAACAAAGTGTAAAGACTGTCTAAATTTATATATAGTTGGAAAGTTTGAAAAAAAGATTCTTCTAACAAAATAGCTTTATAAATTACATAAATATAAGCTATAGCTAAAATTAAAGGTAAAATAATAGAATTAACTAATATTTTCGTCATTTTTGAACTGGGCATAAAGATCATTAAGAGCCAAAATGGAAGAACACCAAAATTACAATATAAAAAAATGTTATTTAGCGTCAAATATTCTTGAAATTCAACTATCATATTAATTAGAATCTAAGGTAATATAGTACAAATATAAAGTGAATCCTATTAAAAACAAGAAAGATTTGAAGACAACTGTAGATGAAATAAGAAATTGGTCTTTTTCATATTTAGAAAAATATAGCGCTTCAAAACAACAATTAAAAACTTATTTATTAAAGAAAATATTAAAAAAAACACACAGAATTACAAATAAAAGGGAAATACATAATTTATTAGATACTGTTATTTCTTCACTAGAAAAAGAAAATTTTATTAGTGATAAATATTATTCAGATTATAAGTCTAAAGCTTTTTACAGAAGAGGTTATTCTTTAAATAAAATTAGGTATAGCTTGATAAGCAAAGGTATTGATCAGAAATATATTAAAGATAGTATTTCCAAAATCAAAGAACAAGAGTCAGATCCTGATTTTTTCTCAGCAATAAAAGTATGTAAAAAAAGAAGAATTGGACCATGTAGAGAAGATGGTAATAGACCATTGTTTTTTAAAAAAGATATTTCTATATTAGCTAGAGCTGGGTTTACTTATGATATATCTAAAAAAGTTTTGCAAATACCAAAAGAAGAATTTTTAAAATTTTGCAAAATGATTTAAATCATTTTTCTTTATTTTTTTGAGATAAATAGTAATCAAGTGTTTTTTTTATTGATCTTTTTACTATAAAAAAAAATATAATTCCAAACAGTGTTACAGATAAAACAATAATAAGTATTGTTTTTAACATCTATTTAATAAAATTTAGTAAATCAAGGAGCAACTGTTAATGAATTTTTATCTTTTACAATAGGTATGTATGTTTGACGTAAAATTTCATTATTTATTGCACCGATGGCATGTTCACCTATACTTTTACCAGTACTTTTTTTAACAATGTAGCTAGCTCCAGTCGAAATTCCTGATTGAACTATTGATGCTGTAGTGAATCCTGAAGTGGCAGGTCCAATTAAAGCCATCGGAGCCATGAAACAGCCCGATAGCATTAAGCCTAATGTTGTTAACAACATCAATTTTCTTATCATCGAATCCCCTTATGAATTTAAGTCTATAGTTTTTGTATAAGAAAGAAAGATGCAAATTAACAAAAATTTACACAACCATTGGTTGTAACTATTGGTCTAAATTTATTGATCTTTTAGCTATAATTGCAGGGTTTCTATAATTTTTTTTTCCATACAGAATTTTTTCTTTTTCATTCGCAGTCATAATCCCTCC
>MDSY01051467.1_pt1 | contig 12153 bp, 10 predicted proteins | sample 811131 | NCBI WGS metagenome assembly MDSY01 (sample SAMN05326643, study PRJNA326480) | marine metagenome | isolation source: seawater | place: Atlantic Ocean: South West | collected 2010
AACCATTTCAAAATCATCATTAGAACCATTAAATAGAGCATTAACATAAGCCATGCGATCATTTAACCCGACTTTAAGTTGAGCGTATTTATTGTTTAAGGATTTATTAATTGATTCATGGTTGTAAGTAGCATCTTGGCTTTGAGTGTTATTTGATAAAAGGGCCTCGGAAACTCCTTTATGATCAATTTTATCATCGAGTGTTTTAGTTTGTTTTTTAATTTCAGCATCAAATTTTTCTTCAGCATCAAATTTTATTTTTTCAATTGTTGCATTTAAAACTCTCAAGTGGGCTAATTTAACAAGTTCATATAAGGCCATAATTTCTTTTTCTTCAGGAATTTCTTGATGAAGAGCTTTGCGAAGTGATTCTATAGATTCATTTAGAGACATAAGCCAAGAATTTTAAGCCGTTGAGTTAGATTTGTACGGCACTGAAAATTACAAAATGTTCCAAGAGTATACAGAAATACCCATTCAAAAATCAGGTTGGATTGAAGTTGTCACAGGCTCGATGTTTTCCGGTAAGACAGAAGAATTAATTAGAAGAATAAAACGGGCACAAATTGCTAAGCTCAAAGTGCAAATTTTTAAGCCAATTATTGATAATAGATATTCTGAAGATGAGATAGTTACGCACTCTAAGTCAGCAATTAAATGTTATCCGGTAAATGATTCGGAAGAACTTTATCGTTTAGCATCAGATTTCCAGGTGATTGGAGTAGATGAGGCCCAGTTTTTTGATACTGGGATAATCGAAGTTTGCAATAAGCTAGCAAATAATGGCACAAGAGTAATTTTAGCAGGTCTAGATATGGATTTTTCAGGAAAGCCATTTGGTCCAATGCCTCAATTAATGGCAATTGCTGAATTTGTGACTAAAGTTCATGCAATATGTGTTCAGACCGGTGAATTAGCGAATTTTTCGCACCGATTAGATTCTGATGACGATACTATCTATGTTGGCGGACAAGCCGCATATGAACCTGTTTCAAGATCTATTTTTAAGCAAATACAGAAAAAACCATCTAATGACTCTTCTTTCTGAAAGTAATAGCGAAACAATATTTTATCTGGATTTAGCCGCTTTCGCAGAGAACCTATCTACTTATAGGAATGTCTTGCCAACAGAACATAAAATAATGGTAATGATAAAGGCTAATGCATATGGATTGGGAGCTATAATCATAGCAGACTTACTTGAGAAAAATAATGTGAATTACTTTGGAGTTGCATATGCAAATGAGGGGGAAGAATTACGTTTGGCAGGAATCACTTCTCCAATAATGGTTATGAATCCAGGGGGAAAGAGCTTTGATAAAATGTTAGCTCAGAATTTAGAACCTCAAATTTACAGTTGGGAATCTCTAAAAAAGTATATTCATGCACTGACAGAGAACAATAACTCCATTCTTCAGGGAAGAATTCATATAAAAATTGATACCGGAATGAGTCGTTTGGGATTTCAGATTTCAGATGCTGATTTATTGATAAAGCAGTTGAATAAGTCACCAAGGGTTAAGGTAATATCTTTAATGAGTCATTTATCATCTGCGGAATCTCCTAAAGAGGATTCGTTCACAAAAAATCAAGGAAAAATATTCAATTCTTTTTGTGATAAAATTGAAAAGGGTCTCGGCTATTCTTGCATTCGCCATATTTCTAATACCGCTGCAACAGATAGACACCCTAGCCTTAGATGCGATATGGTTCGTCTTGGGATAGGTTTATTCGGATATAATCCAGTTATTGATTCGAAGCTTAATCTTTTACCGGTTGCCTATTTGCGCTCTAAAGTGTCGCATATTCATAAGATTAGTCGAGGGGATAGTGTCTCTTATGGTAGAGACTATATTTCCGATGGCGATAGGAAAATTGCAACGATACCAATTGGTTATGCAGATGGATTCCCTAGGGTTTTGAGTAATGGGGTTGGAAAAGTATCATTTAATGGAAAACTCTTTCCTGTTATTGGCCGAGTGTGTATGGATATGACAATGATTGATATATCAGATTCTGATATAATTGTGGGTGATGAAGTTGAGGTTTTTGGCAAGGATATTCTAGTGAAAGATTTTGCGGAGGCATGTGGTACTTCTCCCTATGAGGCTTTAACACGAATTTCACCGAGGATAAAAAGAATCCAATTCTAAACTATGAAGGGAATTGATAAATATCAAGGATTGATAATTTCCATATGGATTATAATTCTTCCTTTTTGGGATTTTGGCGCTGGAATGTTTTTAGGATTAGCTTTTTTAATGAGTTGTTTATCATTTCCACCGTTCAGATCAATATGGAGATATTCTTCGCTCCCCTGGCTTTTATATGGTCTGGCTATTTTTGGAAGCATTTGGACATTTTCAGTAGATATAAAATATCTATATAGACTGCTTCCATTTGTCCTGATTCCTGTTGCAGTATATGGTCATTGGAGGTCTATTCGAATGGCTCTCCCAATTGGAGGAATAATTCTTTGTATTTATTTAATGATTACTGCAATCATTTCTTTTGTTAAAACTGGAGATTTATCTATGATTTTTTATCGAAATTTCACTGGATCATTGCATCAGCACGTGTACCTAATTTCTTATCTGGGGCTAGGAATTATTTCGGTTTTTGATTTGCGGTTAAAATTAAAATACCGATTTTCTTTTCTTTTAATCTGCATAATTACAATTGGACTAATGGGATCAAAAATAGGAATACTCGCTATTTTATTTGCCAGTATTCCATTAATGATGGGAAGAATTAAAAACATTAACCCTAGATACTATTTTATTCTAGTTTTAATATTTGGAACATTTTTACTTTCTCAAAAATATTCGAAGGGTAGAGATATGGGGCATGTTTTTAAACCAATTTCTCCATTCTGGGCAACTGGGTCTTTTGATACTAGAATAGTTCAAGGTCAAGCGGCAATTCAAGTTTGGTCCGATAATATATTGAGAGGGGTAGGGCCAGTGAAAATCCAAGAAGAATTAATGTCCGAATATGATAAAATTGACTATCGTTTTGGTCTTAAACGTAGACTGAATGTGCATAATCAGTTTTTGCAATATTTATCTACTTATGGCCTTTTAGGCTTATTATGGATAACTGTTGCTATAATTATTGGGTTTAGACAAAATTTCTTAAAGTCAAGTATATGGATTCGCAAGAAAGGAATTACCTGGCTCTTTTTTTTTGGATGCTTATTGTTAACAGAAAGCTATCTGGAAAGATCATTAGGAATTACAACCTGGGTTTTGGGCTGGCTTTGGGTAATTCAAGACTCAGAAGATTTCGTTTCTTGATCAATCTTATTTAGGGCTTTCTTAACAATATTTCTCAGAAATTCTAGAGACAATATTTTTTCACTGGTATATAAAAAAGCTACATGTAAGCAGATTTCCCGATTGCCAAAATCCTGTCGTTCTAGCCTATATGCTTCACGCAGTAAACGTTTGACCCTATTTCTGTCAACGGCTTTTTTAAATCTTTTTTTTGGTGCGCCTACGAGTATTTGGACACCTCTTTCTAACTCTATTCCTGGAGCATGATACAATATTTGTACAGGGGGAATGTGAAATCTCTTTGCTTTTGCAAAAAGAGTTTGAATTTGCTTTCTTGATCTTAACCGTTCTTTTTTAGGGAAACACTTGTCGATCACTTAGTCTTATTGGTTACCTCAATATATGATTCAAGAGCTTGAGTCATTGATGTAAATTTTGCGGTAGGAACAGCAATATCTAGACGCAAATCATTTTCTTCAATAGCGGCTTTTGTAGTGCTGCCGAAACCGGCTATACAGGTTTCCCCCTGCTTGAAGTCAGGAAAGTTTTTCAAAAGAGACCGAATTCCTTCAGGGCTGAAAAATACCAAGATATCATATTTGACTTCGCTTAAATGACTTAAATCGCTAATTACCGTTTTGTACATAGTCGCACGGGTCCATTTTATATTAGATTTTTCTAATAGATCGGGAATGTCTGGATTTAAGATATCTGATGTCGGTAGCATGAAATGCTCACCTCGCTGCTTCTTTAGTATCGGCATTAAATCCTTTAAAGATCCTTTTCCTGGATAAATTTTTCTTTTACGGTATGGAACAAACTTTTGAAGATAGAATGCTACGGCTTCTGAAGGGCAAAAATATTTCCATTCAGGATTTATAGGAACTCTCATTTCCTCGCACATTCGAAAAAAGTGATCAATAGCTACTCTACTCGTGAATATAAACGATTTGAAATTTGCCAATGCGATTTTATCCTTTCTAAACTCTTTGCCAGGGATTCCCACAACCTCTATAAATGGTTGAAAGTCTATTTTGACTTTATGCTTCTCAGCAATAACTCCGTAAGGGCTGTTCGCAACTTGAGGTTCAGGCTGTGAGACTAAAATGTTTTTAACTTTCATATGCTAGTTAAAATAATGTCCAAAAAATAGGGCTCATTTCTAACGCACAAAGGTACGAAAAGCCTAAGTACCAGGGAGTAATGCTTTTCTTAATATAATTTACCCCAGAAATTATTATCCCAAAGAGGTATAACATCGTATAAATCAAAGAAATAGTATTAAAAAACTTCCCCAAAAAAACCGGATCATTTTGTCCCCAGACTAATAACCAAATCAAAAGAGGTAGCATCATTAATATCGCGGAAAGATATTTAAAGCGTATTCTCCAACATTCATTATGAAGCTCTTGGGAATCCCAAATCTTCCCACTGATCAGTTGAAAAACATACTGTATTGCGGTGGTTATAATGGTAAGAGAAATATAGATCCAAGAAGAAGGAATATTAATTTTTGTAATTGTTCCCGGAGTTTTAAAACTGCCATAAAAACTTGTATAAACTCCAATGGAAACCGTAAAAAAGAGAAGATGAATTAACCATAAATACTTGGGCTCTTTATCTAATTTTCTTATTTGTTGAAAAATACTTGTCCAAATTTTTTTTCTGACATTTTTTTTTTGAAGATAAAACGCTAAAAAAAAAGTTGATAAAATGGCCATCCAAAAAATAAAATCATTGCCCTCAATTTTATTATCACCAATGAAAGTTTGTGACAATACATTCTGAAAGAATATTAAATTTGAGATCACCAGTGAAAGCGTAATCCGAGCTTCAACCAGCGTCCAGCTAATGGAACATTACCTCTATCATAAATTTCTTCATCAAATAGATTTAAACCATCTAGGTATATAAATAATCCATCGTGATCATATGATAATCTCAGGTCTAAAGTTGCAAATGCAGGGTATTTTATTTCTTCTCCGGAAGGGGAAATGAAACTTCCAGCTCGCTCTTGTCTTGTTCCAACGAGTCCAAATTGAAAACCATTAAAAACCGAACTGTTTAATTCTGCCTGAAGCCTATTTGCCAAATAATCTAAAACATAAATTGATCGACCATCTATTGAACCTGTTTGGTGAGAAGCAAATTGCCCGTTTAAAGAGTAAAATAATTTTTTATTTAAATCACCCAAAGCTTTTATCTCAATACCATATATACTTACCTGGGTTAAATTATCGGCTTGTAATAGTTGTTCACTTCCAACAGTTCGGTAAATCCAGTCAATCAAATTCTCACCGTACCTATTGTAAGCAGTAATGGAAATTTTCGAAGGCAAAACACTTTGATTCTTATCAAATGATTGCGAAAAAGATAATTCACTATTCCAAGCATATTCGGGTTTTAGATTTATCGAACCTTGAGCCCCTCCCAGAGTATAGTATAAGTCTGTAAACGTAGGTAGTCTGAAACTTCTATTTACACTTCCTTTAATTGAGCTGTAATCATTAAATGAAAGAGTATAATCAATATTAGGAAGCCAATCGATACCATAGTTATCATTATAATTGATACGAAACCCGGTATTCAAATTCCCAAGATTAAATTGGGTAAAAATTCCTCCATTATTTCGCAAATCCCCTTTTAAATAAAATGCTCTTTGATCTGCCATTATTGTATTTACTAAGTCTATTCCTAAAATATTACTAATGATATCATCTCGTCTAAAGTCTAAACCATATTTTAATGAACTTGATACCTTTCCTAATTGAATAGATATATCTTTAGATTCATAATCTAGGCCATAAGTATGGCTTTTATGATTATTATGTTCGCTATACCAGCTTGGAGCTAATGAAGAGTCATTGGTATTAAAGAACCTACCGTCTCCCATATATTCATAAAAACCAGCTTCTTCTCGGAAAAGTTCAAAATGGTCGTTATGCTGTCGAATATATCCTTGAACCATCCCCCAATTCGACTCTAGTTTAATATTTGCAGATAATGATTGTACCGCCTCAAATTGGTCTGGGAAATTAAATGAATAGAAATTAAAGGCTCCAAATTTTTTTGCAAGATATCCACCGTTAAGGCTCAATTTACCCACGCCCCTAATTTGTCTTTCAGCTGATAAAAAAGCTTGCCATTGGGCAAAGTCTCTATTTCGGAATGCTCCATCAGCAGCTTTATAATCAAGATCTATACGACTGTAAAACCCCAATATTTTACCTAAAGAAAGTCCTGCTGCACCATTCTGATAGCCATATTGCCCTACCCCGGCGGAAGCATACCCTCCTGGATTACTTCCATTTTTGGTTACAATATCTATTACTCCAGCAAATGCAAAAGGCCCATAGCGATAAGATCCTCCACTTGGCATTACGTGAATAGATTTAATAGCTCCAGTTGGAACTGGGAGATTCATATTGTGATGGCCGGTCTGGGGGTCAGAGTAAGGAACTCCATTTACCAGAATTAGTACTTGATCAAAAGTAGAACCTCGAACAGAAAGATCTGCTTGAACATCATTTAGGCTTCGGCTTCTTATTTCTAGACCAGGAAATGTTTCTAATACCTCACCAACATTTTGATATGGTGAATTTAAAATATCAATCTCATTTTTTGAATAAACTAGATGCCCTTTCTCTGATGGCAATGTGGAGCCTAAAACATCAACTGAATCTAATAGAATTTCAAATTTATCAGATTGGCCTAAAATTGAAATAAAAGGCAAGGAAAAGAAAAAAAGGAATATCAATTTTCGCATAAGAATGGTGTAAAAAAAAACCCGGCTTGAAGAGCCGGGTAAAAGTTATTAATTTTTTAAGTTTAAAGAGCTAGAACAGTGACTTTATTATTTGATACTTCGACTACACCACCATCAATGGTGATATCTCGAATTCCATCATTAGAATTGATACGGATAGTCCCTTTCGTTAGGGAGGCCATTAAAGGGGCATGGTCTTTTAATACCTGAAACAGGCCATCTTTCCCTGGAAATCGTATTGCTGTTGACTTACCCTCATAAAGAGTTTTCTCAGGGGTTAATATGTGTAATGACAGGCTCATAATTTATGCTTCTGCTAGCATTTTATCACCAGCTTCTATGACCTCTTGGATACTTCCCTTAAGATTAAAAGCAGCTTCAGGGTATTGGTCTAATTCCCCATTCAAGATCATATTAAACCCTTTAATCGTTTCGGAAATATCAACAAAAACACCAGGGATTCCAGTGAATTGCTCTGCAACATGGAAAGGCTGAGATAAGAAACGTTGGATTCTTCTGGCTCTATGAACTGCCATTTTATCTTCTTCTGACAATTCTTCCATTCCAAGAATTGCAATTATATCTTGTAATTCTTTATATCTCTGTAAGATCATTTTAACATCCTGAGCACAATTGTAATGCTCTTCACCTACAATTTCTGGCGTTAAAATTCTAGAGGTAGAATCCAACGGATCTACAGCAGGATAAATTCCTAACTCTGCAATTTTTCTCGATAATACCGTAGTTGCATCTAGGTGAGCAAAAGTAGTAGCAGGCGCAGGGTCAGTTAGGTCATCGGCAGGAACGTAGACTGCTTGAACAGAGGTGATAGAACCATTTTTGGTCGAAGTAATTCGCTCTTGCATGAGCCCCATTTCAGTTGCTAATGTTGGCTGATATCCAACGGCAGATGGCATCCGTCCCAATAGTGCTGAAACTTCAGAACCTGCTTGAGTGAATCGAAAAATGTTATCTACGAAAAATAAAATATCTTTTCCTTGTCCTGTGCCTTCTCCATCTCTGTAATATTCAGCCATGGTTAATCCAGAAAGAGCTACTCTTGCACGAGCGCCTGGAGGTTCATTCATTTGCCCAAAGACAAAAGTTGCCTTTGAAGCTTTTAGATCCTCTTTGTTGACCTTGCTCAAATCCCAGCCTCCATTTTCCATGGACTCTTTAAACTCTTCGCCATAATTGATTATACCTGCTTCAATCATTTCTCGGAGTAAATCATTTCCCTCTCGAGTACGTTCACCAACTCCTGCAAAAACGGATAAGCCACCGTGTCCTTTCGCTATATTATTTATTAACTCTTGAATTAACACGGTTTTACCTACACCAGCACCTCCGAATAATCCGATTTTTCCTCCCTTAGCATAAGGTTCTATGAGATCAATGACTTTTATTCCTGTTAAAAGAACTTCAGTTGCTGTAGATAGATCTTCAAATTTTGGAGCTTCTCGATGAATTGGGAGGTCATTACCTTCACTAATTCCGCCAATACCATCAATATCTTCTCCAACAACATTAAAAACTCTACCTCTAATCTGTTCACCAGATGGCATAGCTATTGGTTGACCAGTAGCAGTTACCTCTTGGCCTCTTTTAAACCCATCTGTTGAATCCATAGAGATTGCACGCACAGTGTCTTCACCGACGTGCTGCTGCGTTTCCATAATAACCTTTTGACCGTTAGGCCTCATAACTACTAGGGCGTCATAAATTTTGGGAAGAACTGAGCCTTCAAAGTAGACATCTACTACGGGGCCAATAACTTGTGCAATTTTTCCTTTGAGATTGGACATATTTTTTGGTATAAAATCTTTCTAAATGATGGGTGCAAAGGTACAAATCAAAAGTTGAATTTTTTTATTCTTTTTCTAACAAATCATATCATGAATTGTTAGAGATAATCTAAATGTCAATTGATGGCTTTTCTCTCAACTGCTCATGATCAGTTCATTAGAATATTTTTTTAGACTGCTAGAAAAAAATTAATTACTAAAACATCCTGTAGATATCTTTGCGAAAACATTCTTACGCCCTTGAAGAGATATAATTCTATCCAAGATTTCCCAAGACAATCAATAGCCGTCGCTACAACCGGCACTTTTGATGGAGTTCATGCTGGCCATCAAACCATTTTAAAGAGATTGGTTGCAATGGCAGAAGAATACGGTGGCCAGTCGGTACTAATTTCTTTTGACCCGCATCCCCGGAGGTTAATTCATCCTGAATACCCTCTTGAACTTTTAACTACTATCGAGGAGCGAGCTGAATTAATATCGGAATTGAATTTAGATTATTTAATTGTTCAGGATTTTGATGATGAATTTTCTAAGATTGAGTCAATAGATTTTGTTCGTAATCTTTTAGTAGAAAAAATAGGAGTTAAACATCTAGTAATTGGCCACGATCACCGTTTTGGGAGGAACAGAGAGGGGTCATTTAAACATTTACAAGAATATGCTCCAGTTTATGGTTTTGATATTCAAGAGATACCGGCTTTTGATTTGGAGGCAATACATGTATCCTCAACACAGATAAGAAAAGCCATACTTTCTGGTGATGTGAAAATGGCTTCTCGTGCATTGACTCGCCCCCATTTTATAACTGGGAAGGGGATTCAAGGGAAAAAATTAGGACGCCAATTAGGATTCCCAACAGCGAATGTCGGTGAGGTTCACCCTGACAAAATTTTCCCTGCTGAAGGGGTTTACTCAGTTCGTGTAGACATATTGGATGATCCAAAACTTATTCAAATCATGGGAGTAGCCAATTATGGAAAAAGACCTTCTATCGGGAATGAATCTCCTTTACTTGAAGTTCATTTAATCGAAAGTGGCCGGGATATTTATGATAGGCCAATCCGTGTGCATTTCATCGATCGAATCAGAGATGAAAAAAAATATAATTCAAAAGATGATTTGCGAGCTCAAATAATTAAGGATGTTGAAGTCGCAAGGTCACAACTTTCAGAATTAGATTAAATAAAATATTTCCTTTTATTTTTTACCATCCAATTTGATACTATAGGTTAAAAAGAAATTTCTTCCTGCCATCGGGAAAACAAAATTTTCATCTGTCCGTGTCCCGCCATAGAGGTAACCATAAGTGTAACCATTGGGAGCGTAAGTTGCGTCAAATAAATTCATTATATCTAACCTTAAATCTCCTAACCTTGATGAAATTAGCCATTGAAAATCTACGGTTTGATAAGGATTCAAGCTTCTGCTTTCATTTTCGGTATTATCTAAATATTGACGACCAACATATTTTGCACGAAGTTGTAAATGCCCTTGAATATTTTTGTTCATTTCATAGTTCCACTGGATCATCCCGTTGGAAATAGTATTAGGGGACATGGCTATCTGACTATTTTCAAAAACTGTATTTATTGCTTCACCGTCTAGGTAGTCGATCATGACTTCATCAAATTCAGAAATTCTATTGCTGCTCAAGGTAGTATTAAAGCCAATTATGAATTGATCCGTTAATTTACGCTCTCCAGCCAACTCTATACCTCTCCTGTAGCTACTGTTAACATTCATTCTTAAAGCAGCGCCAACATCATTGATTGCACCCGTTGGAACCAATTGATTCGAGTATTCCATCAAATAAATATTTGCTTCAAAGAATCCATTTTTGTCTCTGTTTTGATAACCTACTTCGATATCAAGCAATGTTTCAGGCAACGCAGTATCTGAAACACCATAGTCAATAATATCATTTCGAACGGGTTCGCGATTAGCAATGGCCGTCGATGCGTACAGTCTGCTATTTTTATTTATTTGGTAATCTAAACCTGCTTTTGGATTGAAAAAGAGAAAACTATTTTCAAAATCAAGATTTGTTTGATCATCTGCAATTCCGTTGATAAGGTAGTTTACTGAACGTATTTGAAGATCTCCATAGGCCAACCAATTTTTTCCGAAAGGAATTTCAGCTTTAAGGTATGCCGTAAAATCAAACTTATCTCCTGTATTTTCATAATATCTGTATCGATTTGCACTTTGATAATCGTAATCAGGAACATAATCTGGAGGTAATAACATCGGCGAAATACCCTCGAGAGGATTAACTCGCATCCATGGAAGTGTTCCATAATGGTCCCCTAAATATCTTTGTGCAAACCCACCCAAAATGAATTGGGCATCATTAATTTTTTTAACTATTGAAGCGTGTGTGCCAATTAAAGAATTTGATAACCAACGTTGACGAACCAGGTCTGTATTTTGAATAGCGCTATCATTAATTACTGGATTTAATAGCCCATAGTCCGAATATGACTCATTGGTTTTATACTGCTCAAAGTAACCTTCTCCATTTACAAGAAATGCATTGAAGTTAAACCTCCAATTTGAAGGCAATTTAATTTGACTTATAAAATGAGTATGAGTTTGCTTGTAACGGTCAATCTCATTCGGATATCGATAAGAATTATAAGTATTATTTCTAGAGTCTAAAAGATTTTGCGCATCCGCTCCATCCAAACCATTTCTTGAGATGTAATCTTCTAATCCAGAAAAAGAACCAGGCCCCTCAGCATTGTATTTAACTTCAGGAATTCCACCCCACGCTTGTTGTGTTCTTTCATTGCCACTAAAGTGAACCAGACGAACAGTGGCATTCTTAGTTTTATATTGCCCACTTACCAAATATGAATTAAGATCCACAGCTGAACGGTCAATAAACCCTTGGCTTTGTAAACTAGATAACCGACCGACAAAAGAAAAGGGCTTGTTTTTACTATTTAAAATTCCTAGAGATCCGGAATTAATCATATATGTTGCTCTAGATGCTCCAAAAGAACCTCCTCCAAAAATTACTTTTGTACCTGCTTCTTTCTCAGGAACTCCAACCTCCATGGAAATAGACCCCCCAAAGGCTCCTGCACCAACGGTAGAGGTACCGACCCCCCGTTGAATTTGTAAAGAGGAGATGGATGATGTAAGATCTGGTGTGTTTACCCAAAACACGCCATGTGATTCAGGGTCATTTATGGGCACACCGTTAATCGTAACATTTATCCTTGTTTGATCCATACCTCGCATTCTTAGATATGTATACCCCATTCCTGTTCCAGCATCAGAGGATTGAGTTATAGATGGT
>MDSY01042137.1_pt1 | contig 12152 bp, 10 predicted proteins | sample 811131 | NCBI WGS metagenome assembly MDSY01 (sample SAMN05326643, study PRJNA326480) | marine metagenome | isolation source: seawater | place: Atlantic Ocean: South West | collected 2010
GCCGCCGCAGCCGCCGCAGCCGCCGCAGCCGACGCAGCCGCCACCGCCGACGCAGCTACCATCTCTCCCACCACTCCAACCGTGCGGCATGCGTCGATCCGACCACACTTCCTTCCAGCGTCGCTCACTGTGTGGGGCACGGCAGCTCGGCTGAGTGCGGGCGAGCCATTCGGGATCGATCTGCGTGCGCTCGACGCGGCGCGCTGGTCGCCGTCGCCGTTGGCTCTCTCCATGGAGGAGGAGGGGGGCCAAATACTCTCCGCACCTGTTCGACTCTTTACGTTCGAGCTCGCACGTGCAGCTGAAGAGCTCGCAGGCGCCGAAGCAGGCGTGGCCTTGCGGGTCGGTAGGCACGAACGCGCCAGTAGACACGGACGCGCCTGCAGAGACGGCAGCGGCGGTGTCGGCGGTGATGGCGGTGATGACAAAACGGTGTGGGGCGTCAATGCGATTGTCATCGACTTGGAGATGAGATGGGAAGCGAATGAGAAGGCAGAAAATAGAGAGAGAGAGGAAGACGCCGAGGAGGTAGAAGAGAGAGAGGGGGGGGGGAACGCTGACAAGAGAGGAGAGGGGTGCCGCATTGCGCCTTCCGCAGAGAAACGCGCCGTCCATTTTATCGAAGAGTGTCAGGTGTGCTGAGCTGCCCCTACTAACCCCCACAGCCCCCTAACCCAATCACCCTTCCCCCTCTAACCCAGGAGCACCCCCCGCCCCTTGGCACTAACCCCACCCCCACCCTCGCCTAGGTATGCGAGGGCGCGGAGCTTGAGCTGCGCGTGTTGCACAACGGCATGCGCATCTGGATGGTCCCCCCTGCGCACTTCCGGCCGCCGCCGAGCTGGGGACGAGTGCTCGTCCAGCAGTGGCACTATGCAATGATCCACGACTGCCCTCGAAACTCGACGTACACCACGGCTCTCGCGTCTGCCGCACGGCGTCTCAATTGCGCGCAGGGTCTGGGTGGGGCTCCGTGCCCTCCCGAGTGCGTCGCGGTCGACTTTGGTTGCGGGTCAGCACTCCTCTCACTCCTGCTCGCTCGAGAGCTCGCTCAATCACGCCCACGAAGGTCGCCACCCGTCCGACTCGTGGGCGCCGAATTGCTCTCTGGTGTCTGTGAGCTCGGCCGACGATGCGCGCGTGCAAACGCTCACACGTGCGCGTCGGGCGCGACCCTCGAGCTTCTGCGCACCGATGCGCGCGCGCTCTGCACTCGACCTCGAGCCGGTCATCCTCGCGCCTCGCTGCTGCTCGCCGAGCTGATGGACGACGGTGGCCTCGGCGAGGGCCTGCTGCCGCTCGCCGCAGAGGCACGCCGCTCCGGGCTACTCGCGCCGTCCGCGCCGATCATTCCAGCGAGGCTGCGCGTCTGGGCGATGCTCGTCGAGCTCGTGCAGTGCGGCAACCCTCTCGACGGTGCCGAGCTCGTTCCTGCACGTGCGTGCGGCGTCTCCCTCGCGCCGTGGCTCCGATGCCGGAATCGACACGCCGCGTATGCTGCGATCGAGCAGCGTGCGGCGGATTACGCCCCGCTCACTGATGAGGTGCGCCTCTTCGAAGCCATCCTCGGAGACGATCCACCGTCGGGCTGTACACTTGATCTATCCGTCAAGGGCTCGGGGTACGCCAATGCGGTCCTCTGGAGCTGGGAAGTCGATTTGGACGACTCGGGGTCGGCGGAGCTCTCGAATGCGGTCTCGGCGCCACGCAGCCATTGGCGGCAGGCGGTGCGCCTCTTGCCGAGGCCGATGCGAGTGGTCGAAGGCGAGCGCCTCGCCGTTTCTGTCGACACGCGCGGCGGCACTGAGCTCAGCTTTCAGATTGTCGAGGGCGGGGGCGAGGGCGGGAGCTTTGCCACGGGAGCCAACAGCGCCGTGTCTCTGCAAACAAGCGAGCAGACAAGGGAGCACATACGCCGTTGCGACCTTTCGCTCAAGTCTTTGAAGGTGGGTGAGAGTAGATGCAGCCGGGTAGTTTGCGCTGCTGGGGCTGCTGGGGCTGCTGGTACTGCTTGTACAGGTACTATGACTATCGGTTGTACTGGGAGCGGTACTCTCGCCCGTACCCGTAGCGGTCTCAGTCAGCAGAGGAGAGTCAGCGCCAGTGCTCATAGTTATCAGAGCAGCGCCGCCAGTAATCGACGGCGGCACAGGAGCTCGTGGGCGCGAGCCTGCTTCCGCCACCCGCGCTCCAACGCCATCCATGCCATGTGGCCGCCTGCGAGTTCGGAGTCGCCGTCGCCAGATTGGCTCGAGGCACTTGAGCGCTCACTCAAAATCCCGCTGCAGCTGCCAGGCCGGCGAGGCGTGGAGGAGCACATTCGCCTTTGCGAGGCTGCACTGGACATTGCAGCGCAGCCCGCAATGTTTGGTGTCGTCGCTGCAGACGCGCACCAAGCCGTCCGTGCGCTGTATGCGACGTGAGCACATAGGACAACTTCTATGTGGACTTCATACGAGACACGTTCATGTGTGTTACCTTGCAAGTAGACTACGCTACCATATCTACTTTACTAGCTTTACTGTAAGACTTTGTAGAGAGCTTCCTCCATCCTCCCCCAGTTTTGAAGAGTAGAAATTACGCAAGTTAGAGGTTCCTAGGTACATTGTACAAAACCGAGATGTTTTTTCCTTTTTTCTCGTGAGAAACTTTTTCTAGCTTGTTTTGGACGTCCAAATGAGGTTTCTGACGAATCAGCTCGGAGCGGCAAAACGCAAACGGGGTCAAATGTCACTGTGCTGCCGGAGGTCGCTATGCCTGGTCTTCACGGTGATCCTCGTGGGGTGCTCAGGGTTGTGCACGGGCGCGAGGCCGCAGCCCAATCTCGCCATCCGCCAACGCCCTCAACCCACACTGCGAGCCCCTCTCTACGCTTACCCCGACGACGCTCTTCCAGCGCCCATCTTTTCAGAGGTCTCCGTGGTGAGGGAAGAGGCGGAGGTGCGCAGCCATGGCCGGGCGCGGAAGATTGTGCCTCCAAGCATGCGCCGCGATTCCCCGCCCCCAAGCCCTTCCCCCCGCCTGCGCTCTAGACGCTGCTGACCCCCCTCCCTTTCCACGAGACTTTACATACCGAGACTCTCGTCACCGTCCAATTGTGGCAATGATGAGGATGATTATTGATTGTGGCGCAGGTGCAGCGTCTCCGAGGAGGTGCGGAGACCAGCTCTCTGGCGGACGCCGTCGCGCAATCGATGGGTCTCGTCATGTCGGCAATGTCCATCTCCATCTTTGCTCCGATTCTCATCCAGCTCGCGCTCACGCAAGACCCGTCCGGTTTCTCCACGATGACATGGGCGTGCAACCTGGCAGGTTTTGCTCTGGTTCCGATTGGGCCTATCCGGAGAGGGTATCCGTTCTCCTCCTACTGCGAGTATTCCATCCTCATCGCCAAGTCGCTCGCGATTAACGCGATGATCTACACCTATGGGGGGTTCTGTTCGCCGTTCGTGGCGGCGTGCGCTTGCGCGACGGCGATTGGTGGGTACCTTGCAACGATCAAGTATCTGCCGGAGCGATTCGTCGGGTGGACCCAGGGGCTCGCTGCAGCTATATTGACGCTCGCGCCGCTCCCGCAGATCGCCGCCAACTTCCTCAGCCACAGTGGTGGTGGCTGGCCCGCCGCCTCGGCTGCGATCGCCACCGTGGGAAACGTTATCCGTGTCTTCACGACGATGCGTCTCGCTGAGGGCGACAAGACGCTCCTAGCGCAGTTCACGCTCGGAACGATGCTCAACGGTATCATGTGGGGACAGATCCTACTGTGGGACTAGGGAGAGCACTGAAAGTGCGGCGTACGTTTCGAGGCAGCAGTTTTGTGATCAGTACGTAGTGTCAGTGTGTTCGCGCACTTTTCTGCACATATTCATATGCACGCGCGTCCGGTCAACTCGAGTTAAAGTATATATGCCGTTACATTCCGCCGGGGACTGGCAGAAGGCCACTACTACCAGCTCATAGGCGTATAACTAAAACTATAAATTTATTTACCGTTTAATACTTTTACTTGAACTATAAGCACAAGCAGGTTTTAAGGTAGGTTATAGTTAAGGTAAAGGTATAGTTTTAGTTACATGACAACTTGAACTTGAACTTAACAACTTGACTTGCTAACGTAGCTCTATATTAGCTTGGGTACATGTAAACATTAACAACGGATAAAGATGTACATAGAAACAAGAAGACCAATAGCACTAGGAAATCTGGAATAGGTGCTGTCGACTGGAGCTGTCAATATGCAGCTCGCCTTTCAAAAGATCGATAGCTATCATCTACTTCTCACGCGATCGTCCGACTCCCTCAAGAGCGTCTGCAGCATATCCTTGGATGGCTTCTGCCAAGGGGCTGCGAGCGGGTCAAGCTCACGGTACATCTCCTTTTGATTTGCTTCAGCCGGCACCATCTCGCGCGCTGTGAAGCCGAACTCGTCGGTGAATTGCATCGGCGGTCCAAACGAGTCGAGGGGGCTCTCGACCACTATGAGGGCGCGCCTGGGTGTCAAATTGAGGTCATCAAGTGTCATGTACCTAGGTATAGCAACAATGGGGCGCACGATATATGGGGTGGAAAATGGGTGGGAAGGAGACTTGCCTCCGGTTGCGGAGCACAGGGACCTTTTCCCACCCAAGCGCGATGCGGATCTTCTCGAGGCGTCGCCGATTCGCCCCCAGGTCCGAGGGGGTCTCGCCGCGACGCGACGCGCGGAATTGTACGAGCGTATCGTTCGGAGTAAAGTAGAATTCGGCATCGTCAACCGTCGGCTGTCCGAGAAGGTTCGAGGAGCGGAACTCTGCACGGAGGTAGCGCTCGCCGTCGGTCTCTGCGATCTGGCCGCCTAGGCGTGTCACCACCCTGCTCAGCGCCGTGCGAGAGTCTGCGAGCGAGCCCTCGGCCACCCATGGGTTGTCCCAGCACATTGGCCGATCGTCCTGTGACGAGACGCAAGTGTCCGATGCGGGGCAGTTTGCGAAAAGCCCGTCTGGGCCAACGCCAGTCGCGCCACCGCCAGTGGCGGTCGCGCTCCGAGGCCTCAGGCCGCCCGCCGCCGCAGCCGCGAGGAGACCGCCCAGCGCGCGCCGAGAGAGCGTCGCGGGCAAGCGCATGGTCGGAACACAAGAAGAAGCCGATGATAAGATCAAGATCAAAGATGTTTCGAGATTCGCACCGTTACTGCAGAGAGACGTCAAAGTCAGAAAGGCTGGTAGACGCCATGGAGGAGGGCAGCATGTCGGAGTATCTGGACAGTACGCTGGTGTACTGGGGTTGGCGGACCCCTCCGTCCGAGCCCGAGCCCGAGCCCGATCCTACGCAGCTCATGATCGCCATCAGCGTCGTCGTCGCCACCTTCTGCGTCCTGATGGCCATCCGGCAGATGCGGCTGCGGAGTGTGGAGCCGCCGCCAATGGAGCTCGTGGGCGTCGTCAGCGGCATCTTTGTCTACCCGCTCAAATCGGCGAGAGGCGTCGCCGTGCCCGAGGCCACTGTCACACCGCGTGGACTCACCAACGACCGGCTCTGGATGGCTGTCGACGCCAACGGTGATCTCGCGCCCCATTTTTCCAGCCCCATGTTTCCAACATCCCCGGACGCAGATTTCCCCGCATCTCCGACTCCATATTCCCCACACACGTGCCATCCCCACACAGGCGCCTTCCTCTCTCAGCGGCGTGCGCCCCGCCTCGCGCTCATCGAGGCGAACCTCCCCGGAGCTGCTGGCGCGGCTCTGGTGCTGCACATGCCGGGGATGGCGGCTCTCACGGTGCATCCCGTGGACTCGCACGCCGCCAAGCGGCGCGTGCGCGTCTGGGACGACCAATTCTTGGCGATCGATCAGGGGAACGTTCCCGCCGCGTGGCTCGCCTCGGCGCTCGAGATTGAAGGCAAGTCTCGCGAGTCTCACACGTGCCCATTTTTGTACCCATATGCCACACCACGCCCATTTGTGGACTGTCACCCATCACCGGATGTGTTTTGGTCTCGAATGCGACAAGCAGGGGTTCGTCTGGTTCGGATGGCGGATGACGAGCGTCGGGAGTGCGATCGCAAGTACGCTCCACGCGATCAGCATGTTGCCTTCTCCGATGGCTTCCCGCTCTTGCTCACCTCGGAGCCCTCGCTGGGTGAGCTGAATGCTCGAGTGGCCGCGCGCGGGAAGCCGGTGGTGCCGATGGATCGGTTCCGTCCGAACCTCGTCATTAGGAGCTGCGATGGGGTCGAGAGGCTCAACCCATTCGCAGAGGATCGATGGGAAGCCATCTCCCTAGGCGATGCCGATGGCGCGAGCTTCGGAGTGGTCAAGCCTTGCACTCGATGTAAGATCCCGACAATCGACCAGGCAAGTGCCACACAAGTCCTCGCACTTGCCACGTTTCGCCTCATATGCCACACCCCGTGCTTCCCATTGAGCACACGCCACGCTTTTGCGCCACGCTTTTGCGCCACGCTTTTGCGCCACGCTTTTGCGCCACGCTTTTGCGCCACGCTTTTGCGCCACGCTTCTGCCCTCCTTTGGCAGATGAGCGGCCAAGCTGATGGGGCCGCCGAGGGACACCTTGGTGAGGATGATGAGGGCGGTGGGCCTGCGGCTGAAGCAGAGCCGACTGCAACCCTCAGGACCTTCCGCACTGGTGAGAAGCTCGGCTTCCGAAAGCCCGCGTGGAGCAAAGAAGTCTTCTTTGGTCAAAACCTCACGGTGCTTTCTCCCGGCTCAACGGTCACTGTGGGAGATTTAGTCTACGCCATCCCGAGAGTAACGCCGACGAACTTTTGACAGCTGCCACCAGCATGATTATGATAGAGGGGCGCGTGGGGATGAGATTCTGCGTACACTCGTGTGCTGTCAATTATTCTTGATCCATAGTGATGATCGTCATGTGCGCACAACAGATAGTAGAAGTAGATATATCTTTCTCATATTCATATTCCATATTGTTATCATCATTGATATTAGAATTATTGCTACTGATGGTGATGCGCGTGTCATTTTTTTCTGCTTATCTAGTACGCTACGTTAACGTTAACGTCCACAGTCCAGAGTAATATTACACGTATAGTACCAAGAATACCATAACTCTAACTGCCATGCCATACTGAATTGAGCTGCTGCACACATAGACATAATCATATGAATCTCGTCAAGAATTGAATCCTGGGACGCTCTGGCCAATGCTATTGTGGGCAATGGAAAACGCCTTGAAGGTGGATCCCATCCCAGGGCTCTCTACGAGCCGTGTCACACTCGCAATGATGTCGCGGCGCACATCATCGCTGGCCGCGCGTGCGAGGAGCTTGTTGACCCTCTGCTCGATGCCCATCGCTGCCAAGAAGTATCGCTGCTCCACGAGCGGAGGGCAGTGGAGAGAAGCACCTCGGCCATTCTGTTCGATGTAGCCCTCTCGTTGGAGGAGTCGACGGAGCGCGCCAAAGTCAACGTCCGCGCTCAGATCGGTCTCACCCGGCGCGTGCAACGGGTGCACGAAGCGATGCTCGCGGATCCCACGGAGTGAGTCTGTGGGCGGTGCATCCGAGCCGTAATCGATGAGGAGCGCAGCGCCCCGGCGCGCTGTGAGCGCCGCGGCGAGCTCCTCCATGAAGCCCTGCGCCGTCGCCGAGACCTCTGCCTCGTCCGAGTGCGGTGGAAGGCGCGCAGCGAGGAGCTGCGACGCTGGGGTGGCCCGAGGAGCAAGGACGAAGCGTAGCTCGCGCGAGTCCTCCTCGAGATCGCGCGGGAGATCGCGCGGGAGATCGCGCGGGAGATCGCGCGGCAGATCGCGCGGCATATCGCGCGAGGTCTCATCGAGATCGCGTGTGGTCGGCTTGTCAGCATCAACACATCCGTTCCCCACTCTCACAGCAGGCGCGCCTCCCTCCGCAGGCGCACCACTGCGCGTTTGGCAGCCGCCCTCACTGCCCTCGCCCTCAGCATGACTCCCGCCTTCAGCATGACTCCCGCCTTGGCCAGGAGCGGACTCCACGCCGCTTCGGAGATCGACGAGACGCTCGCGCCAGCCGCCGGGTGTGCGCACGAACTGGTGGATTGGTAGCGCATCTAGAAACTCGTGCCCGATGAGCAGCAGAGGCGCCGCCTGCGCCGCCTGCGCCGCCTGCGCCGTTCCCACATCCGAATTGGTGTTCACATCCGAATCTCCCAAATCTCCGCTCGGCGCCTCAGCGGTATACTCGAGCATCGATTTGAGGTCCGAATGCCAGGTGAGCTGAGTAATATGGTCTGGTGATCCGAGGAGAGAGAGCGTGAGCGTCTCCTCGTCGGTCTCATCCGCCTTCTTATCCGCCTTCTCATCGACCCCCTTTTTTTGGTTCTGCTGCGGAGCGCCACATTGAAGCACCGCCTCCCGCTGTGCGCGGCGCATGAAAGGAGAGACCTCGAGCATGTGGAGGGAGAGGGCACGCTGGAAGGCTCCGAATGGTGCTGTTGATCGCAGCACGTCCGCCATGAGCGTCCCACGGCCGGGGCCTGCCTCGACGAGGTGGAGGCGCTCGGGTCGGCCGAGAGACTCCCAGCATGCGACGCACCAGACGCCGATGAGCTCGCCGAAGACCTGGCTGATCTCGGGCGAGGTGACAAAGTCGCCCCGCTGACCGAACACGTCACGGCGCATGTAGTAGCCGTGCACCGGGTGCGTCAGCGCCATGCTCATAAACTCCGAGACTGAGAGTGGCCCACGGAAGCGAATGTGGTGTGAGAGCTCTTGAAGAAGGCCGCTGGGGAAGTCGGAGTGGGCATGTGCTGCCGTGGCATGCCGTTGCGTCCCAAGGCCCGCCGTGTCCACGGCAATCGTCCCAGCCTGCGAGCACAGCCGACGGGCTGGCGTGCGCAGGGCGCGGAGAAGCATCGCCGATCAGTGCCGAGGCAAGAAAATGTATTTTTCTATTCTCGAACCTCAACCTGAACCTAAAATAAAGCAAAAGCTTCAAAAACTCTCGGCGCGCGAAGTACGCCATGTTGCTGCTCTGCTTCGGGGGGTTGGTGGGGTTCGCGCCGGCGGAGCTGGGTACGGTGCGGGGCGGTTTAGACGAGCTTGTGCCTCCTTGCACCTACCACGTCGCCGCATCTCCCGCGCACACGCGCGCTGCCTCGCTGCGCAGCGTGCACGACGTTCCTCTGCCGCAGCCTCCGCCGCAGCCTCCGCCGCAGCAGCGCAGCGTGCACGACGTTCCTCTGCCGCAGCCTCCGCCGCAGCAGTCGCCCACGATCATCTGCCTCTCTTTCGGGATCCACCTCCTCGACGGCCGTCCACTCTCCCTCAGCGGCGCCACCCACACGCTCTGGCGCGCCCACACTCCAAACTCGCCGCGACCAGTCATCTCTGGCGGCGTACAGCTCTCGTCGTGGCGCAGATGCGACGCCGTGCACTGCGCACCACATATGGCGGGCGGCGCGTATAAGGACGTGTTCTATGCGCCGCTCGGCGGGCTTCTCAGCGATTCGATGGTCCCGCCACGCCAGCTATGGGTGCAAGGCGCGCGAGTCAAACGTCGCACGATCTCCGCCAACGAGCTCACGCTGAGAGCGACTGCTGACGGCTTCAGTTTCGTGTTGTCGAACGCTACGCCGTCGTGGCTGACGCCGTCGTGGCTGCCCACTGCCGCTCTCAACGAGGTCGAGCTGCGCTGGCAGGGCTCAATCGCGCGCTGGATCGAGCCACGCTGTATCATATCAAAAGTAAATCTCACCAACCCCAGCTTCTCCTTACCCGGCGAATGCCTTGAGCGCCTCCGATCGCGCAAACAAGCAGAGGCTGAGAGAGCAGAGACCGACAGAGCACACGCCGCCGCCGATGGGAGCAAACTCAACAATCGCCTTTCACAACGCCCCTCCCCCCAAAGCTCACCCATGGGCAGGGCGTATACAGAGGGGGTAGATGAGGGGTATGACAAGGGGGCAGGCCATTCATTGCCCCCGCCGACGGCGTTTGAGAACGTTGCGGGTTCGCTCGCGCCGGGTGAGTTTTTCGCCACGCGCACTTTCATCTTCTACAGACCCCCCGGCTTGGACCCGTCGACCGGGGTAAGGGGGGGGAGACCCCTCCCCCCCCCACCGACGCGTGGGTTGCCGCGCAAGAGCAGATCCTCGTCGGTGAACGGATGCGAAACGTGACTTTCGCCAATCTGAGCTTTCAGCACGCGAGCTGGAGGCAGCCCAACAGGGACGGCGGGTACGTTCCAGTGCAGAGCTCGGTGCAAGCCGCGCCGTGCAGTGGGGGGGGCTCTCTCACTGGGGGGGGGGCATCCAACGGGGGGGGTTCACCCACTGGGGGCGTCTCTCCCTCTGCGGCGGTCTCTCCGAACCCCTGCGAGCCGCCCGCAGCAGTACAGATCGGCGGCTCCGAATCTGTCCGCTTCGAGGGGTGCGAGTGGCAGCACGTGGGTACAGCGTACGCGCTCTCTGTCGGCGGCGCGAGCCGTCGCGTCGAGGTGACACGCTGCTCATTCGGCGACCTGAGCGGCGGCGCGCTCAAGCTTGCCAACGTGGACGACGTGCGCGCGCTCGCACGGGTCTCGAGCGAATGGGACGAGCAGTACGCCGTGCGCCATTCGCAGATCGCGAACGGCTCGCTCGAGTTCCGCGGCGCATCGGCCATCTTCATAGGCTACGTTCGCTCTCTTCTGATTGAGAGCAATACAATCTCTCGCGTTGGGTACAGCGGTATCTCTCTCGGTAGGGGGTGGGGTCGTGTCACTTCCTTTGCACGCGACAACAGGATCGCCCGCAATCTCGTAGTTGACGCGATGCAGAGCCTCAACGACGGCGGCTGTGTGTACACCCTCGGCGCGCAGCCAGGCTCTTCTGTCGAGGGCAACGTGTGCGTGCGCGACGCCGCGCCCGTCGTCGGCTGCTTCTACCACGACAATGGCTCGCGCGGGTTCACCACGCGACGCAACGTGGCGGACGACTCGCGAGCGCCTTGCATCTACCTCCAAGGCACCGCTGGCGGGCTTCTCCCCGCGGCGGACGTTTCGGTCTCGGAGCTCTACTGCCGCTCCACAGCGCCGGTTCGCGACCTCTGCCCCGCCAACTGCACCGTGGGCTCCGTCTTCACCGTGCGCGGCGAGTGGCCCGATGCGGCGCGGGCCATCATCGACGCCGCGGGCGCACACACCGCGTCTCGTCAACTCGGTGGTGTGCGGGACCGTCTTGAGTGAGTGCCAGTTCTCAGTTGTCACCGGTGTGTATGAGCATAGAGTTCTATAGAGTACAAGTATATGTAAAACTCGTGTAAAACTCGTGGTTCGCACAAAAATCACCGGCGTTGTTGTTATTAATAGTGCTGGAGTGAGCAACGCAAGAGCGAACCAAAGGACGTGAAACCTTAAACTACAAACGCATAGAACGCTTCTTAAGGTGATCAAGGTAATTTGGTAGGGAACTTCCTCTCTTACGAGTGGTGTCCTCTTGTTTGCCTGCGTGTCTTGTTTCTGTGGTTCGTCCCCCGTTTGATTTATATAAGGTGGAGAGCGCACAGATACGAAAAAATAAAGTCCTGGGCGTTGTCTGAGCCGGTCTGATGCCGCCGCGCTTGGACTACGCGAGCTGCGTGCGGTACATCTTTGGGAACGCGGACTTCTCGGGGGCGGCGAAGCGGTACCAAAACCCGCAGGAGAACTGGCGCCGCTTTGACGCCCTCCTCGACGCGCTTGGCAGGCCCACAGCGCAGCTGAAGGTTGTGCACGTGGCTGGGACCAATGGCAAGGGGACGACGTCGGCGCTGTGCGAGGCGATGCTGCGCGCGAGCGGGGCGCGCGTGGGTCTTTTCACGAGCCCTCACTTGCACACCTTCCGCGAGCGCATCCGCCTCAACGGCAACCTCGTGAGCAAGGGCGCCGTCACGGCAGCGATGGACCGTGTCACCGCGGCTGTCGAAAGTGTCGGATATGCCTCCCCTTTCGAGAAGCTCTCAGCTCTGGCGTTCGTATGCTTCGAGGAGGCTGGGCTCGAATGGATCGTCCTCGAGACGGGACTCGGCGGCCGATGGGACGCCACCAACCACTGCTCGCCCGCTGTTTGTGGTATCGCGAGGATAGGCTAGTGTCGCACAAGCCCATTGACAAGCCCATTGACAAGCCCATTGACAAGCCCATTGACAAGCCCATTTTCCCCACATGTTACACTGCCTCATCGCCCTTCCCCCCCC
>MDSY01012545.1_pt1 | contig 12147 bp, 9 predicted proteins | sample 811131 | NCBI WGS metagenome assembly MDSY01 (sample SAMN05326643, study PRJNA326480) | marine metagenome | isolation source: seawater | place: Atlantic Ocean: South West | collected 2010
GTAAAAAATTATATAGAAAATAATTTATATAGTTCCGCAACCAAAGTAGGTCTTGAACCTAATATAATTATAGAATTTGCAAGAATTTATGGCTTTGAAATAGATTTTCAAAGAGATATTAGAAAAGGCGATATGTTTGAGATAGCTTACGAAAAATTTGTTGATGATGACAATGTTGTTAGAGACACAGGTAAAATTACTTATGCTTCAATGAAACTAAACAATAGAGAAATAATTCTTTATAACTTTAAGTATAAAAATGAAATTGGTTATTATGATATTAACGGAAAAAGTATTGTGAAATCTTTAATGAAAACTCCAATAAATGGGGCAAGACTTTCTTCTTCATTTGGAAATAGAAAGCATCCTATACTTGGTTATACTAAACTGCACACTGGAACTGACTTTGCTGCACCTTCTGGTACACCTATTATGGCTTCTGGTTCTGGAACAGTTACTAGATCAAGGTGGTGTGGTGGAGGTGGAAATTGTATTAAAATTAGACACAACTCAATTTATGAAACTGTTTACGCGCACCTAAAAAGTTTTGCTAAAGGAATCAAAGAAGGAAAAAAAGTTAAACAAGGACAAATAATTGGTTACGTAGGATCAACCGGCATGTCGACGGGACCTCATTTACATTACGAGGTACATATAAATAAAAAAAAAGTAAATTCTCAAAAACTTAAATTGCCATCTGGAAAAGTATTAAAAGGCGATGCGCGGAAAGATTTTGAAATTGAAAGAATAAAAATTGATTTGAAGTTATCGGAGCTTAGAGCTAACAATTAATCTTTGACTTCTTAATTTTTTAAATTTTTTCTTCTTTTGCTACTTCTTGAATATTGTTAGCTTTTTCTTCAATCTTTTGACTGTCTTTGATTGAGTTATTGTTGTTATGATCTCTAAAATTTAATTCGGCTAATCTTCTAGTATAGTGGTCTGCGTGTTGTAAATAATTTTGAACTAACACAAGATCTCCTCCGCTTTGAGCATCTTTAGCTAATTGTTGAAACTTTTGAATAGTTTTTTCCACATTAACCGGATTTGACATTGAGCCATTTCTTGCAAAACTATTATTACCATTGCTGTTAAAATGATTATTTTGAGATTGATTAGGATGTCCATTTCTTCTTCGAAAACCACTTTTTTGTGGTCTTGGTCTAAAATTACGTCTTCTATTATTATTTATCATATATAAATTTAATTTTTTAAATTTAGAATTAAGATTTTAATACTGTTAATATGCATCTTATGTTGTTTTGATAATCCCTAACTAAATGTTGTTCTCTAAAATTATTAATTCTTAATATTTGTGAAACTTTTCTATACTGCCCATTTCCTATTTCTAAGGCGAGCGTACCATTAAACTTTAAGATATTCTTAGCTTTGTAGATAACTTTTTTAATAACGTCAAGCCCATCATTTCCACCATCTAATGCAATTTTGGGCTCGTATGCTTTGACATCCTCCATTAAATTTTTTAGTTGGTAGGTTGTAATGTACGGTGGATTTGAGACAATTAAATCAAATTTTTTGTCAAAGTTGGAGTTAATTGACTTATTTAAAAATTTAATTTTTTTAAATTTCAATATATTTTTTGCGTTTTTTTTAGCGACTAAAAGAGCTTTTTTTGAAATATCTATGCCTATACCTCTTGCAGATTTAATTTCTTTCATGAGTGAAATTAAAATACATCCTGATCCGGTTCCAATATCTAGAATTAAGGGATTTAATTTTTTATTACTTTTAACAATTTTTTCTACTAGTAATTCTGTTTCAGGCCTTGGAATTAAGGTATATTTGTTAACAAAAAATTCATCTTTCCAAAATTCTTTTTTTTTAAATATATAAGCAACAGGTTCTTTTTTAATTCGTCTTTTTATAAACATATTAAATTTTGATATTTGATGTTTTGATACTTTTTGATCTGAGCTAATTAGAATTTCTTCTCTATTTTTTTTTAAAATATTAGATATAATTAATTCTGAATCTAGTAAATGAGATGTAATATTATTTTTTTTTAATTGTTTTGATCCATTAAAAATTAAATCAGAAAGAAACATTAGTTCAACTCCTTTAATTTTAAATCTTGTTCTTTTAATCTAAGACTTTCATTCATTTCTTCATGGATTTCACCACTTAAAAACTCTTCAAGTTTATGAAGGGTTAAATTTATTCTATGATCTGTAACTCTACCTTGAGGAAAGTTATATGTTCTAATTCTTTCTGATCTATCTCCAGTTCCGATTTGATTTTTTCTATCTTGTGATCTCTCTTTGTCTTTCTTTATTTTTTCAGCCTCATATACTCTTGCTCTTAATATTTTCAAAGCTTTTGCTTTATTTTTGTGTTGTGATTTTTCATCTTGTTGACTTACTACCACTCCAGATGGAATATGGGTAATACGCACGGCGCTATCCGTTGTATTAACTGATTGTCCTCCAGGGCCGCCTGCTCTAAAAACATCGATCCTTAAATCAGATTCTTTAATTTGAATATCAACATCTTCAGCTTCAGGCAAAACTGCAACCGTTGCTGCAGATGTATGGACTCTTCCTTGAGTTTCTGTGTCAGGTACTCTTTGTACTCGATGAACACCAGATTCATATTTTAAGTAAGAGTAAATATTTTCTCCTGCGACTGAAAAAACAACCTCTTTAAACCCCCCTGCCTCACTTTTTGATATGTTAATAATATCTATTTTCCATTTTTTTTTTGAACAGACTTTTTCATACATCTTGAACAAATCGGAACAAAATAAAGATGCTTCTAGTCCTCCTGTTCCAGCTCTAATTTCAACAATTGCATCCTTTTGATCATCTAAATCTTTAGGTAAAAGATAAACTTTTAATTTATTTTCATAGTCAACTTTTTTCTGAGCTAAAAGTAAAAGTTCTTTATCGGCTAAATTTATCATTTCTTTATCGCTGGTCTTATCATTTAATATAATATCAAGATCTTTTTTATCATTTTCAAATTTCAAATATTCTCTTGCAATATTAATCACATTCCCCAGGTCTGAATATTCTTTTGATTTTTTTGCAAAGGTTTTAGGGTCAATACTTCCAGAAGAAAGTTCTTTCTCAATTTTATCGTGTCTAGAAACTATGGATTCTATTTTTTCTATAGGTATCATAAATTAATTATTTTTTTCTTTTACTTTCTTTTCAACTAATTCAACAACTTTTTTAATTATGTCTGAACTGGGAACTTTGGCATGTGAAACACCTGATAGATATAATAAGTTACTATCTTGTCCACCGCCGGTCAAACCAATTTCAGTTTGAGCAGCTTCTCCTGGACCATTAACCACACAACCAATAATAGATAAGGTAATAGGAGTTTTGATGTGTGAAAGCTTATCCTCTAAAATTTTTACAGTCTCAATAACAGGAAATGCTTGTCTTGCACACGATGGGCATGAAATAATTTGCACACCTCTAGACCTTAAGCTTAAAGATTTAAGTATTTCGTATCCCGCTTTAATTTCTTCTATTGGATCTGCGGAAAGTGAAACACGAATTGTATCTCCAATTCCCTTCATTAGCAATTGACCTATTCCAATTGAAGACTTGATACTTCCTGTAAATAATCCACCTGCTTCAGTAATTCCAAGATGTAATGGATAATTACAAACATTTGATAATTGTTCGTAAGATTTAGTTGCTAAAAAAATATCTGAAGCCTTTACACTTATTTTAAAATTAAAAAAATCATTATCTTCTAATAATTTTACATTATACATCGCACTATCCACTAATGCCTCTGGGCAAGGTTCTTTATATTTTTCTAACAAATGCTTGTCTAGTGATCCTGCATTAACACCAATTCGAATTGAACAGTTGTAATCTTTAGCTGCTTTTACAATTTCTAGAACCCTATCCGCTGAACCTATATTACCTGGATTAATTCTGAGACAACTCGCTCCATTTTTTGCTGCTTCGATTGCTCTTTTATGATGAAAATGTATATCTGCAACTATTGGTACTGAAACTTCTTTTACAATTTCTTTTAATTTACTAGTAGATAATTCATCTGGACAAGAAACTCTAACTATATCCGCTCCACAGTTTTCAAGTTCATGAATTTGTTTTATAGTAGCTTTTGAATCAGTTGTAAGGGTGTTGGTCATAGATTGAACTGAAATTTTAGAATTACCACCAACTTCAACATTGCCAACTTTTATTGTTTTTGTTTTGCGTCTATTTATTTTTCTGTGCGGTCTTATTTCCATTATTAATCTAATTTAAAAATTGTATGTAGTTTTTTTACTGCATTCAGAGTATCGACTTCATTTATAATAACTGAAATTTTTATTTCTGAAGTAGAGATTGCTAGAATATTAATTCTACTATCCGCAAGTGCCCTGAACATTTTATATGTTACTCCAGGTGTGGTTACCATACCAGCGCCGACTATTGAAATTTTAGACACTTTATCATTACTGCTTAGATCTTTAAATTTAATCTTTTTATTTTTTTTTAATAGTTCTAAAACATTACTCAAATCTCCTCTTTTTACGGTAAAGGTTAAATCTGTCGTTTTTCCATCTGGAGATATATTTTGAATTACCATATCAACATTTATTTGTTCATTTTTTAATGGTTCAAATATATCAGCTGCTACTCCGGGTTTATCATCAACATCTATTAAAGTTATTTTTGCGTCATCTTTAGAATAAGCAACTCCTGTTATGCTTTTGCTGTAATCGATATTTTCTTTACTAAAAATTTCTGTACCCTCTCTATTTGTAAAAGTCGATTTTACTTGCAAAGGGATCTTATACATCATTGCAGTTTGGACTGCTGATGGCTGCATTACTTTGGCACCTAAAGAAGAAAGCTCTAACATCTCTTCAAATGAAATTTTTTCAATTTTTTTAGCAAGGGGCATTTTGTTAGGGTCTGTTGAATAAACTCCGTCAACATCTGTATAAATTTCACATGTTTCAGTATTAAATAATTTTGCTACCGCAACAGCTGTTGCATCTGAACCTCCTCTACCAATAGAAGTAATATCACCTGTTTCTGAAATACCTTGAAAACCAGGAATGACTACTACACCTTTTTCAGATAAATACTGCTCTATTTTTTCACAATTCATATTAATAATTCTAGAATTTGTGTTTTCTCCTTCTGTTAAAATAGGAATTTGCCAATTCATCCATGATTTAGATTTAACACCTAATTCAATAAGAGCTCCAGTAATCAATGCACATGTCACTTGCTCCCCCGAAGACAAAAGAACATCTAATTCTCTTTTGTCAAATTGCTTTGAAATTGATTTTGAGTTGTCCAATAGTTCATTAGTTTTGCCTGACATAGCGGATACAACCACTATAACTTTGTGACCATTTTCATGCTCTTTTTTTATAATATTGGCCGCATGTACAATTCTCTCAATAGAACCAACAGATGTGCCGCCAAATTTTAATACTTTTTTTGCCATATCTAGATTTTAATATAATATTAAATTAGCTAATTAAAATATAATAAATGAATTCAATGACTACAGTAAATAAAGAAGAAATTCAAAAGTTTTCAAAGATCGCAGATGAATGGTGGGATGTTAATGGTAAATTTAAACCTCTACATATGTTTAATCCTATTAGAATTGAGTATATTTTGGATGCTATAGCATTGCATTTTAAACTTAATTTATCGAAAGATTTACCTTTAAAAAATTTACAAATTCTGGATATTGGATGTGGTGGCGGACTAATATCAGAACCAATGTGTAGGTTGGGTGCAACTGTTACAGGTATAGATGCATCTGAGAAAAATATCAAAGTAGCTTCTTTGCATGCTAAAAAAAATAAACTAAAAATTAATTATATAAATAAAACTCCAGAACAAATTCAAAACATAGAAAAATTTGATATAATTTTAAATCTTGAAGTTGTTGAGCATGTAAATGATTTAGATTTATATATGCTGTCATGTTCAAAAATTTTAAAAAAAAATGGATTAATGTTTACAGCAACAATTAACAGAACTCTTACATCTTATATTAAAGCTATAGTTGGTGCTGAATATATACTTAGATGGCTGCCAATAGGAACGCACGATTGGAATAAATTTTTAAAACCAGAGGAATTAGAGGAAAAAATGACCAAATTAAATTTTTTTATAAAAGACATTAAGGGTCTGGAGTTTAATCCATTTTTAAAACAATGGAAAAAATCTGACAATTTATCCGTAAACTATATTATTACTGCAAAAAAAAACTAATTTTCTTTTTTTACCCAAGGTATAGTTATGGTGTCAATTCCCTCTTCTTTAAGCTCTTCTCTTTCTTCAGCAGTAGTTGTGCCGTAGATATTTTTTTTCTTTTTATCATAAAATACATTTCTTACAGTATCTGCAAATTTATCTCCTACGAATTCAAAATTTTTTTCAACGATGCTTCTTAATTCAGCTAAATCATTTTTCACTTTTGCGAGTTCTTCTGTGGAAATATTATTTGTAGTTGTATTTTTTTTTGAATTTAAAATTCTAGGAGACATTATTGATTTTTCAATTATCTTTGATGGACAGTAAATACATTCTAGTAGATTCTTTTTTTTGAGTCTTTCAAATTCTTTTGAGTCTGAAAACCAGCTTTCAAACTCATGCTTATTTTTGCAATTTAAATTATATTTAATCATAAGACGAATGATAGTAAGTTAAATTAATTTTTCAAGTTAGTTTCTGTAATCCGCGTTAATATCAATATAGTCGTGAGTAAAATCACAAGTATAACATTCAAAACTATCATTTCCATTGTTTAAATTTACTTCTATTAATATAGAATCCCATTGCATATATTCTTTTAATTTTTCTTCATTATACGTCTCTGAAATTTTCCCTTTTTCTGCAACGGTAAATTCCCCAAATTTAATTATTAATTTATTTACATCTACTTTTTCTCCTGATTTTCCTATTCCCATTACTATTCTCCCCCAATTAGGATCTTCACCTGCTACAGCTGTTTTTACTAATGGTGAGTTAGCAATAGAAAAGGCAATTTTTTTTGCACTTATTTGGGATCTTGAATTTATAATTTTTACAGTAATGAATTTTTTAGCACCCTCTCCGTCTACCACAACTTGTTTTGCTAAATTTAAACAAACATTTTTTAAAGCCATTTCAAATTTTTGTATTATAGGGTCTGACATATTTCTATTCTGGCCAATTTTAATTTTTTTTGTGGAAAAAATGGTAAGCATATCATTTGTAGACTGATCACTGTCTACTGTAATCGCATTAAATGAATTGTTAGCAACTTTTTTAATTAATGTTTTGAGTAGATTTGGAGCTATATCAGCATCAGTAAAAATAAAAGATAACATAGTTGCTAAATTAGGAGCTATCATGCCAGAACCCTTGGCAATACCGGCGATTTTAATAATTTTATTACCGATGTTAATTTCTTCATAAGCTAACTTGGGTTTAGTGTCAGTGGTCATCATTGCTGAAGCAGTTTTGATCCAAATTAATTTATTTTGATCACTTCTTAACTTATTTACTAATTCCTGAAGACTGTCATTAATTTTTTCTAATGGAAAAATTTCACCGATCACACCTGTAGAAGCAAACATTAAGTCTTTAACTTTTACTGGCTCAGAAACACCTTCTTCAGTTTTAGATTCTTTTAAAGTTAAAATTCTAGATAAATTTTTTGAAATAGCATCAAGGCTATCAATCCCTTGTTTTCCTGTAAATGTGTTAGCATTTTTTGTATTAACCAAAAGAGCTTTGATTGATTTTTTATTCGATTTATTGTTCCAGCTAATAAATTCTGACGTAATACTGCTTGATGTTGTAATAGAAGCATAGTTTGCGCCATCTTTAAAATAAAAAAGGGTTAAATCATCTCTTCCATTTTTGTATAAATCAGCTGAAATAGAGGATACCTCAAGTCCATCAATAGTTTTTAAGTCCTGAAACTCTCCCATTTTTGACAGTTTGTTTTTGTCGTATAGAAAATTTTTTAAATTAATTGTCATAATTTCTATTTAATTTCAGTTATAAATACATATATAGAAGTATAATGAATTTATTTACAAAAACACTTAGTAAGATATTTAAAAGTGGTAATCAACAAGAATTAGATAAAATTAAACCTCTTGTAAATGCAATAAATGAAAAAGAAGCATTAATATCGTCGTTAAAAGACAGTGAATTTAAAGATAGAACGAATATTCTAAAACAGTCTTTAAAAAAAGGTAAAAAAATAGATGAAATATTACCTGAGAGTTTTGCTTTAGTCAGAGAAGCTGCAAAAAGAACTTTGGGAGAAAGACATTATGACGTTCAGTTAGCAGGAGGAATAATCTTACATCAGGGTAAAATTGCTGAAATGAAAACTGGTGAAGGAAAAACACTTGTATCAACTTTACCCTCTTACTTGAATTCTTTATCAAACCAGGGCGTTCATATAGTTACAGTTAACGATTATTTAGCAAAAAGAGATTCTGAATGGATGGGAAAAATTTTTAATTTTTTGGGAGTCTCTACCGGGTGTATAACGAGTGAACTTTCAGATTCTGAAAGAAAAGAAAATTACGCATGCGATATTACTTACGGGACCAACAATGAATTGGGTTTTGATTATTTGAGGGATAATATGAAATATGAATTATCTGATATGGTTCAAAGAGAGCATAATTATTGTATTGTTGATGAAGTTGATAGTATTCTAATTGATGAATCGCGTACACCTTTAATTATCTCTGGAAGATTAGAAGATAAAAGTAATTATTATTTACTTTCAAATGAGTTTATTAACAAATTAACAAAAGCTGATTATGAATTAGATGAAAAAAACAAAAATGCAATTCTTACAGATATTGGTATAGATAAAATTGAAAAACTTTCAACTCAGAAAAAAATACTAAAAAATAATAATTTTTACGATCCACAAAACTTAAATTTGGTTCACCACATTAATCAGGCTTTAAAAGCTAATTTATTATTTAATATAGATACCGATTACATTGTAAGAGAAGGAAAGGTTCAAATAATAGATGAATTCACAGGAAGAGTATTAGATGGAAGAAGATTTTCAGATGGATTGCACCAAGCCATAGAAGCAAAAGAAAGTGTCCAAATTCAAGAAGAGAATCAAACGTTGGCCTCTATTACTTATCAAAACTACTTTAGACTTTATAAAAAATTATCTGGAATGACTGGTACAGCTTTAACTGAAGCAGAGGAATTTTATGACATTTATAAACTTAATGTAATTTCAATTCCAACCAATAAACCTATGAAAAGAAAAGACTATAATGATCAAATATTTAGAACTGAAATTGAGAAGTACACTGCAATTACTAATAAAATTATTGAATGTAAAAAAAAACTGCAGCCAGTGCTAGTAGGTACTACCAGTATTGAGAAATCAGAAAAAATTTCAAAGTTTCTTGAAGACAAAAATATAAAACACAACATACTAAATGCCAAGCATCATGAAAATGAGGCAAAAATTATTGCTGAAGCTGGAAAAATTGGTTCCGTTACTATTGCAACCAATATGGCTGGAAGAGGAACAGATATAAAATTAGGAGGCAATAAAGATTTTATTGATAAAGACAATATAAATAGTGAAGAAAATTTTCAACAAAATGAAGAAACGATTAAAAGTCTTGGTGGACTATATATAATTGGAACAGAAAGACATGAGAGTAGAAGAATTGATAATCAATTAAGAGGTAGATCTGGAAGGCAAGGAGATCCCGGTAGCTCAATATTTTATATAAGCTTACAAGATGAACTAATGAGAATATTTGGAGGTGACTCAATAGACGGAATGTTAAAAAAATTAGGCCTTAAAGAAAATGAATCAATTGACCATCCTTGGATTAATAAAGCTATGCAACGAGCTCAAACGAAAGTTGAAACAAGAAATTTTGATATAAGAAAGACACTTATAAAATTTGATGATGTAATGAACGATCAAAGACAAGTTATATTTGGACAAAGATTAAAAGTTCTAAAAAATAATGATATCAAAGAAATTTTGGATAATTTTTTAGATGAGGCGCTTAAGAATATAGAAAAATATAAGGAAGATTTTAAATTATCAAATGATCAAAAAGGCTACCTGACTTCTGTTAAAAATTTTACAGGAAATGCAATTAATGATGAGAACTTAATTCAATTAACTTCAAAAAATAAAGAGGTTTTTTACAATAAATTTAACAATATTTATATTAAAAAAAGAACAGACAGAATAAAACAAATTGGAGAAAATGAAAATAATGATTTAGAAAAAAAAATTTTTTTACAAATAATTGATTTTTCTTGGAGATCACATTTACAATATTTAGAAGAATTAAGACAAGTAATTGGCCTAAGAAGTTATGGGCAAAAGGACCCTTTATCAGAGTTTAAAAAAGAGGCTTTCGGTCTTTTTGAAGCATTATTAGAAAAAATTAAGACAGATATTATTAAATTCCTATTCAACTTAAATATAGTTGTGGCAGACAGAAAGATGGAAGAAAAAGAACAAAAATTACAGAATATTACCCAAGGTAAAAAAATTGGTAGGAATGATAAATGTCCTTGTGGTTCAGAAAAAAAATACAAGCACTGTTGTGGATCAATTTAAATTATTTTTTGATTCTTTGAAAGGCATCTAAAGCTGCTTCTCTAGCTTTCTTATGATTCACTATGGGCACTGGATAATTTTTACCTAGTTCAAAATCTTTAATCTTATCTTTCATCTCCCAAGGTTTGTGAATAAATTCTTCAGAAATTAAATTTAACTCTGGTACCCATTTTTTTACGTAGACACCTTTTTTATCAAATTTTTCACCTTGTAGTATTGGATTAAATATTCTGAAATAAGGCGCAGCGTCTGCTCCACAACCTGATACCCATTGCCAACCCGCTATATTATTTGCTTCATTAAAGTCCAATAAAAAATTTCTAAAATGTTTTTCTCCTTCTTTCCAGTGAATACGAAGGTGCTTAACTAGAAACGAAGCTACAATCATTCTAACTCTATTGTGCATCCATCCTGTTTCATTAAGTTCTCGCATTCCAGCGTCAACTATTGGATAGCCAGTTTCCCCTTTTTTCCATGCATTAAGCTTTTTTTTATCTTCAACCCAAGGGAATTTATCAAATTCTTTTCTTAAATTACCTTTAAGCATTTCAGGAAAATAGTTAATTAAACTATGACTAAATTCTCTCCAACCCAGTTCATTGATATACTTTCTATATCCATTTTTTTTAATTTTGATCTTGTTGCACTTGTCCCATATGGTTTCAATATGAATTTGACCTAAAGCTAGATAAGGGGAAATTTTAGAGGTTCCTTCGACTCCAGGAATATCTCTTGCCTCTCCATAGTCGGTTACTTTGTTGTCAATAAATCTATCGCAAGTTTTTAATGCTTCTTCTTCAGAGGGTTGCCAATAATTTTCTAGTTTGTTGTACCATTTATTAGAAGGTAATATTTTTTCAAATTTATCTTGATTTTTTATTACGGTAAATAATTTTTCTTTTTTTTTAATTAAGGTATTTTTTAAATAACCTTTATCTAAAAAAATAGGTTCAGCATTTTTCCAAAAAGGAGTAAAAACCTTAAAGGGCGTTTTGTCATTTTTTGTTACTTCTTGATATTCGTTTAAAATATTTCCTTTAAAAATTTTATGTTCAATATTTTTTTTTTCTAAAAAAATAGATAACTTTTTATCAAAAGAAAGATACTTTGGCTCATAAATTTTATTCCAATAAATTGAAGGTTTATATTTTTCAATAATTTCTTTTAAAATTTTTTCATAATTATCAGATAAAACAAGCTCAAGATTTATATTATATTTTTTCAATTGAATACTAAACATTTTTAAAGATTTATAAATCCACCATCTTTGTGCCTCACGTTTGTTTTTAAACTCTGATTCTTTAAATATATAAATAGCTGAAACTAAATCATGGTTGTTGGAAGCATAAGATAGTGCATAATTTCTTATTAATCTAAAATCTTCTCTTAACCAAAAAATTCCTAAATTTTTACTCATAAATATAATATATAAATTGTTTTTTAAAACGCTTAACGGTGTGGTGGCCTTGGTTTGAATCGCACAAACGACACATACCTTTTCAGGGTACTGCTCTACTACTGAGCTACAAGGCCTAAAATCTAAAAGTAATTCTA
>MDSY01069971.1_pt1 | contig 12147 bp, 10 predicted proteins | sample 811131 | NCBI WGS metagenome assembly MDSY01 (sample SAMN05326643, study PRJNA326480) | marine metagenome | isolation source: seawater | place: Atlantic Ocean: South West | collected 2010
TGAATTCTCTCTTCCTCATAATATTAGTATTTTTGATAAAGATAAAATTGCTTTATGTGATAGAGAAAACTTTAGAGTTCAAATTTTTGATTTTGATGGAAATTATCTAGACCAATGGCATTTTCACCGACCAATAGCTATCTATTCAGATCAAAACGAGAAAGAAGTTTATGTAGCTGAGGCAGGTGCTCCAGATGTTCAGGCTGGAGTCCCTAATTTAGGTCTAAGGGTTGTAATTGTAGATGAAAAAGGAGATCGAATTAGTTCTTTTGGAAAAGGCACACTAGGTGAAAACCCTGATCAATTTATAGGACCCCATGGTATGGCAGTGGATTCTTCTGGGTCTGTTTATATAGCAGAGGTCTCTTATACAGCTTTTGGATCAAATCAAGACCCTCCAAGAGAGGTTGCTTCATTAAGAAAATGGGAAAGGATAAGCTAGATGATAGTTGGAGATGGGAAATTTAAGTTTGAGCTTGATCAAAATTGGCCTGTAACTATTCCAGAATATTGGACTTTGGGTCAATGTGCTGATATTGATATAGACTCAGATGATAATGCATGGGTTTTTTCAAGAGGTAAACATCCTGTTACTAAATGGTCTAATGATGGAAATTTTATGGGTTCATGGGGAAATCAAGGTGATCAAAAAGGAGAATTTAGAATTCCACATGGACTAAATATTGATTCTGAAGGATTTATTTGGCTCACAGATCATCAAACACATCAAGTAACTAAACATAAATCAGATGGAGAGTGTGTATTAGAATTGGGTGAATTTGGGTTTGCAAATTTTACACTTACAACTGATGGCACACAGGGAAACCCATTTAATATGCCAACAGGATCAGCTATTGCACCAGATGGAAAAATTTTTGTTAGTGATGGATATGGAAATAGAAGAGTTCATAGGTTTTCTAGTGAAGGGGAACATGAATTATCCTGGGGTGAACATGGTACTGGAAATGGACAGTTTGCTATAGTTCATAAACTTGGTGTTTATAAAGATAGCAGAGTTTTTGTTTGTGACAGAGAAAATGACAGAATACAAATTTTTTCACCAGATGGAGAACTATTAGATATTTGGACTAATGGATTAGCGGGGCCAGGAGATATTTACTTTCAAGATGATATAGCTTACGTCGTTGAACAAAGTGAAGGAAGTGGAATTTCTATTTGGGATGTACCTTCTGGAGAATTACTAACTCGTTGGAGAGGTGTCCCAGAAGTATGTGAAGCAGTACATGGTTGTGCAGTAGACTCCAAAGGAAATATTTTCATAGCTGAAATAGGCTTAGGAAATATAGGTCAGAGAATTAGAAAACTTAATAAAGTTTAGAAAGCATCATTATCAGCAGCAATTTTATCTAAATCTTCTCTTGTGTAAGACCCTAAAGATCTAAAGTTATATTCCGTATAATTTTTTATCCATTGCATAGCTATTTTTGATGATTTCTCATAATTTGTTTTTTGTGTGTCTGTTACACTATCTCCTAATTGACTAATAATATCATCAGTTTCACTTAGGATTATGTCCTTTACCATTTTGAAAGAATGTTGTTCTTCTGTGTCTTCAGCTACAGATTTGTGGATAATTCTTTGAGCAATTTGACCAGTAGATATCCTTGCAGTAGCTAAATCTTCCATCAATGCAGGTCTTTTTCCTGGCCTGCCTGCTAATCTGTCTATACCCTTAGCACCCCTTCCATTTAACCATCCCTCAACATATTCAACCAATGTCCTGACATTTTGTCTAGTTCCTTCTTTTGTTAGTGTTCCAACAGGATTTTCTATCTTAACAGGGTAATTATCTGGATTTTTCATATCGTCACTCGGTTCCCATCCAGATTCTCTTAATTTCTTAAATGGTTCTGCAGCAGGGTCCATGTGATAAATGTGGGCGACCCAAGCTCTTAGGAAGCCTTGATTAGCTTCCCATTCCTTATCAGCTTTTATAGATTTTGCAGCTTCAATATTTACCTCTTCATCTCTAGATGGAAGAGCAGTAGCCATTCCTCCGATAGGTACAGCATTATGTTTTAGACATATTGCTACAAGTCTTCTAAAAATATTAGACATAAATTCCGTGTTTTGAATAGTAACATCAAATCTGTCTGGCCATACAAAATTTTCATCATGCATTACATATTCCAATATACTAGCTTTAAGATCCCATCTAGCTGCATTTAATCCTGCAGCATATTCACCTAAAGCAAATAGCATTTCTTCCATTTGAAAAACAGCTGGCAATGATTCAATAAGGATAATTCCTTTAATATTAACGTCATTCAATTCATCTACTGAATTTTTTATTTCTGTAAATAAAGAATTATAAAATTTTGCCTCTCTTGCAGATTCTGTTTTAGGGATATAAAAATATACTCCTTCTCCTTTTCTATGCTGTTCTCTTCCTCCAAAAAATAATGTTAATGCTGTTCCAAGTACAGTTGCAGAAATAGGGTTTCCATCAACAGTTACCATAGGTTCATCTAAATGAAGACCTCTTTCTCTATGCATAAAGAATGGAATTTTTCCAGGTTCTAATTCATAATGTTTACCTGTAGTTTGGTTATCAAATTGTAAAGTTCCTAGAGTAGCTTGCATTCTATTTCTGGCAGCATACACAGAGTCTTCTAATGTATGACCTGCTGCGTCTTCGTCATCATCTAGATCTCCTTCAGCTCTAACACCTCCAGGACCAGGGTTTAATGCATTGATAAGCATAGATGCTATTCCAGCTGGTCCAGAAATTTCTATTCCAGGTTTTCTTAAATCCTCAGGTAGATTTGGTATTTCCCAATCACCATTGGCTTCAGAAGTTTCTAGGAGTTGAGGCATGATACCTTTTCTTGCCTTTTCTTGATTTGCTAGTCTTTCTTTCCTGATTTCTCCAACTTCAGAATTGAACTTATCATGTAATTTTACAAGTAGATTTTGAAATTCTTCAGTAAAAATATCTGAACAATCAATTGTGGATTGGTATGATAATCTGTTAGACAAAACTAATACTCCTAAATAAATATATTTTCCTGAAAAATTATACTATTTATTTTGTTTTAGTCCATAAAGAAAGTTTTCTATTTAAGTTATTAGCTCTTTCAGATCAGAAACATCTCTGTCAGATCGAAGTCTACCCAAAGCTTTTCTTTCAATTTGTCTTATTCTTTCTCTTGTTAAGCTTAGATCTTTACCAATTTCTTCTAATGTTCTAGGTTTTCCATCAGTTATTCCGAATCTTAATTCTAGAACTTTTCTTTCTCTATCATTTAATTGACTTAATACAGAATCAATATGACTTCTCATTGAAGATTGAGCGGCTACCTCTGGTGGGGTTGGAGTTGAATCATCCTCAATCAGGTCTCCAAGTTCGTTTTCACCCTCTTCTCCTATTGGAGTTTCTAATGATACAGGTTCTTGGGCCATTTTTAAAATTTCAGCGACTTTTTTTGGTTCCATCTCAAGCCTATCTGATAATTCTTTAATTGAAGGCTCTCTGTTAAATTCCTGAGCTAGTTCTCTTCTTGAGCGCATTATCTTATTTAGAGTTTCTACAACATGAACAGGTATTCTGATAGTTCTTGCTTGGTCTGCAATAGCTCTTGTTATACCTTGTCTTATCCACCAGGTTGCGTAGGTTGAAAATTTGAAACCTTTTCTAAAATCAAATTTTTCTATTGCTCTCATTAGGCCAATGTTTCCTTCTTGGATTAGGTCGAGCATTGACAAGCCTCTATTTAGGTGTTTTTTTGCAACCGATACTACAAGTCTTAAGTTAGCCTCTCCTAAATGCTTTCTAGCTTTTTCTCCTTCTTCTTTGATAATCCTAATATGATTTTTTATTGATTGACTAGATATATCATTTATTATTTTGTTTTGGTTTTTAATTGGTTTTTCTATATCAAGATCGGATGAGACAACATAATTTTCAGGAAGGATTCTTCTTAGCACAGAGAGTTCAATTATATTATTTTCAGCGTCCTCTAAAGGAATTCCTGTCGCATCTGAAACATATTTAGATGCTTGCATAAAAACTTCATCTACCTTTTGTCCATCAATTATCTCTTTTACTTGCTCATTTACAACAAGATCTGAAAGAGTAAGATTTCCTTTAATATTGAGGAATTTTTTTAAAGACTTTATCAATTTAGACAACTCTGAAAACCTATCTAAAGCATTTGTAACTATAAATGAGTTAAGCTCGTCATTTAAGTAGAAATCATTAGAGTAATCAATTGATTCTTCATCGAAATCAGAAGGCATAGCCATAAGTTTTTTTATACAAATTGAAGTTTCGATAGATCTTGCTAATATAACTTCATCACTTGCTGATAATAAGTTAACTTTTCCAATTTCCTTTAGATACATTCTTACGGTATCATTACTCAGCTCAGAATCATCTTTATTTTTCTTGTTTTCACCTTTTGAATCTCTTTGTTGTTCCCAATTAGTAAGTTCAGAACTTGAAAATGATTTTAAATCTTTTTCTTCTTCATTAGCTTCATCTTCTATACCTGTCCCACTGCTTCTGTGAATACCTTCTTCGTTCTCAAAATCTTCATCATAATCATTACTTATTGATGAATTTTCTTCATTAGATTTTTGAACCAATTCTCTCTCCTATATTTGTTGCTCAGATACTTTATTATATTGAATTTTCTTTTAAACAAGAACACGTATTTAATACGGGTTTTTAACTTGCCTGAAAAAAAAATAAGGTGTATACCCTAATTATATAACATTTCATAGTAAATTTAGAGGGTAGTATGAGCAGTTTTAATTTTGATAATTTATGGTCTGAAAAGTCAACGGATGCAGATAGGATACTTACGCTTCATGCGAAATATGATTTTGCAGTTGCATATCCACCATATGAAGAAGTGCCAATGTATGGACTTATCGATGGATTAAAGTCTAAAGTTGACGCAAATTTAGAAAAAGTATCTAAAGAAATGGCTTACTATCCTCATGTACAAGGTGATGAATCTCTAAGAGAATTTACAGCAAATAAGATTGCATCTGATAGAGGCATTAAGACAGATAAAGATTCAATAGTTTTATGTAATGGTTCAGGAGAGGCTAATGGTTTAATCATACAAGCACTAATTGATCCAGGTGATTATGTTATAGCTGAGCAATTTGTTTATATGGGAACAACAAAGCAACTAACATTTTATAATGCTAATACCGTCGGCTCTCCAATTGATGATAAAGGACTGATCCCTGAAAAATTAGAAGAAACTATATTGAAAATAAAAAATGATCATGGTGTTATGCCAAAAATGCTTTATACAATACCTGAACATCAAAATCCAACTGGTTCAACATTGCCAAAAGATCGTAGACTAAAAATCATCGATATCTGTCATAAATATGGTATTCCTATTCTTGAAGATGATTGTTATGTAGACAACAGATTTGAAGGTGAACCAGAGCCTGCATTTGCTTCTCTTGATGATTCAGGAATGGTAATTTATGTAGGTTCATTTTCAAAGTTAATTGCACCAGGATTGAGATTAGGTTTCTTTACAGCTTCTAATGAAGTTATTGATAGAGCCCTTTCTGTCAAGGTTGGTTCTGGGCCTAATCAGTTTGCAGCATATGCAGTAGATGGATACCTACGGAGTAACTTAGAAGAACAAAAATCTAACTATGACAAAATCCTAAAAGAGAAAAAAGAGTCAATGGAAAAGGGTCTTGAAGAAGTTTTTTCAGGAACTAATGCAAAATGGTCTTCTCCACAGGGAGGATGTTATACTTGGTTCGAAATGACAGATGGAAAAAACCTATCTGAAATAAGGGATGAGGTGTTTAATAGGGGAGTTGGATATATCGCAGGAGATATGTTCGCACCAAATGGAGATGGTCAGAATATGGCTAGATTATGCTTTGCATTTGAACCTATTGAAAAAAATTATGATGGAATCATAGAACTTGGATCAATTTTCAAAGATTTGAACGTAATCTAAGAATTTTTTCTTATATCAATCTCTTCTTTTGAACCAATATAAAACCCTACTCTTTGATGTAAATCATCAGGAGTTAAGTTCAATATCTTGTTTTCCCCATCATTTGCATCTCCTCCTGTATTCTCTGCAATAAAAGATAGTGGATTACATTCATAGATAAGCCTCAAGCGCCCTTGCCCTGTTTTTGGGTCTGTAGGATATGCAAAAATCCCACCTTTTAATAAATTTCTATGAAAATCTGCTACAAGTGAACCAACATATCTTGCAGTATATTTTCCATTTTCTCCAGATCTTAAAGATTCAATCCATCTTTTATCTTTATCAGTAAATTTATTCCAATTTGATTCATTAATTGAGTAAACCTTTGAGTTTCCATGAGTGATTTTTTCATCAGTAACTAAAGCTTTTCCATTATTATCAAATGAAAACATAGATGTATCTTCTCTCGAAGAGATACACATTACTGATGATGAACCATAAACAGTATAACCAGCGACAATTGCTTCACTACCTTTTTGAAGTAAGTTTGATATATCTCTTTGGTCATTATTAATTTTTTTGTAAATTGCAAAAATAGTTCCTATAGTAACAGAAACGTCAATATTCGAAGATCCGTCTAGTGGATCAAAGACAACTATATAATCTGCGTTTAAATTATTCGGACTGGGAACAATTACAGATTTTATTTCTTCTGAGCCCATAAGAAAAACTTTCCCTGTATTAGAAAGACTTTCTATGAGTAGATTATTAGAAAATTCATCAAGTTTTTGTACTTGCTCACCTTGTACATTTATTACTCCTGTTTTACCAACTAGGTTATTTATATTTGAATATCTAATAGCCTCAGATATTTTGTGACAGGTTTTTGAAATAACAGAAATTATTTTTTTTATGTCATCATTTAGATCAAGTTCATTGAGGTAGTCGTCAAGAAATTTATTTTTTTTTATCATATGTAATACGTATAGTTTAAATTATTTATAAAACATATTACTTGGTTCAAGTTTTTTCAATAAATTGTGAGATCTTAAATTTAGTTTTAACAAAAATTACGAAATTTTATATCAAATTACTGATAAAATAACCCCTGATATAAGAACCAACATGTAAAACGAAACTATAATGGCAGATTTCTTTGATTCTTTGGCAATATTTTGGTTTAGAGTAGATTTTTTCATTTTTTAAATAAGTTGTTTAGAATTATTATCAACCTTACATATTTCATCAATATTATCAATTTGTAACATAATTGTTTAATTAAACTTAAAATTCACATTAATGAAAAAAATTAGAAACATTTTCTTAACTCTTTAGAAATAAAAGACAAATAAGATCAACGTCATAATTAAAATTTTTAAGGAGTAATATTATGGATTTTAATCCCGTAGCTCTAGATATAGTCTGGACGCTTTTAGCAACAGTTTTAGTATTTTTGATGCAAGCTGGTTTTTCTTTGTTAGAGGCTGGAGCAACTAGAGCAAAAAACTCAATAAACATTGTTATGAAAAATGTTATGGATATGTCTTTGGGTTCTTTAGTATTTTGGCTTGTTGGTTTCGGATTTATGTTTGGAACTAACAGTTCAGGATGGATTGGAACAGATAATTTCTTATTATCAAATATAGATCCTGCATCTGAAACAGGATACTTTGATTTTGCATTCTTCATATTTCAAACTGTTTTTGCAGCCACAGCAGCTACAATAATATCTGGTGCTGTTGCAGAAAGAACTAAATTTACAGCATATTTGATTTATGCTATCGCTGTAACTGGATTCATTTATCCTATTTTTGGTTCATGGGTATGGGGTGGAGGATGGTTAAATGATGTTGGACCAGGATTTGTAGACTTTGCTGGATCAACGGTTGTTCATAGTGTTGGAGGATGGGCTGCATTAGCAGGAGCAATTGTTGTAGGTCCTAGATTGGGTAAATATATTGATGGTAAATCACAAAGATTGCCAGGACATTCAGTCGTATTAATGGCATTAGGTGTGTTTATTCTTTGGTTTGGATGGTTTGGATTTAACGCTGGATCTACAGTTTCAGGTAATGATGGATCAATAGCGGTTATATTTATAACCACAAACTTAGCTGCTGCAGCTGGAGCTGTAGGTGCAATGTTTCTATCATATGCGATATGGAAGAGATTTGATGTATACATGACACTCAATGGAGTAATCGCTGGTCTAGTAGCTATTACTGCTGGTTGTGCAAACATGGGACCAGGAATGGCTCTTATTACAGGTTTGATTGGTGGATTTGTAGTAGTTGGTTCAGCAGTCTTGCTTGAAAGTGTACTTAAGATTGATGATCCTGTAGGAGCAATAGCTGCACATGGATTTACAGGAGCTTGGGGAACTTTAGCAGTAGGATTATTTGCACAAGAAGAATTTGGTGGAATCAATGGACTATTCTTTGGAGGTGGTGCTGGTCAACTCGGAGCTCAATTTGTTGGAGTACTAGCAGCATTTGTATTTGTTTTCACAACATCATTTATTGTTTTCAAGCTTATAGATCTAACTATAGGAATGAGAGCAAGTGATGAAGAACAAGAAATCGGTCTAGATGTTACTGAACATAGTGCTTCAGGATATCCAGATTTTACTAATGTTACTCAAAAATAAATTATATTTCTTTGACTCCCTAAATCTGATTAGGGAGTCAAAGTATAATGAAAAGGATTAAGAGTGCTCAAGGTTAGTGAAGCTAAATATGAAATATCTTACAGAGATAAAGTTATAGACTTGACTCCCAAAGAGTATGATCTTTTGAAAATATTTATTCATCATTCACATAAAGTTATTAGTAAATCTGAAATTACTAAACTAATTTGGCCAGAGAAAGTCTTTAAGTCTAGAATAGTTGATTCTTATGTTTCGAGAATTAGAAAAAAATTAACTAAATTAGGCCATCCAGGGATAAAGGTAATAACAAAACGAGGATATAGACTCATATAGATTTCAAACTTTGAGTCAAATATTAAAAAAATAAGAATTAGCTTATTATTACCAAAATAATTAACTTACTTTATTATAAATATATAAATATAACTCATCTAAAAAATCCTTAGTTTAGTCAAATTGAACTCAAGTATCCAGTTTCAATTTATTCAAAGATGATATAAATTCTATTGTAATTACATATCTATAAATTATTATTTTATTCATGAATTTGGAGAGAAATTAATGAATACAAAAGAATTGAAAAGAGTCGCAAAGCACATGGTAATGGCCGAAAAAGGTATTTTAGCAGCCGATGAAAGTACTGGAACTATAAAAAAGAGGTTTGATTCTATCCATCTTGACTCAACTGAGGAAAATCGAAGAGATTGGAGGCAACTTTTATTTCAAACAAAAACTATTTCGGATTATATTAGTGGAGTAATTCTTTATGATGAAACATTAAGGCAAAGTACAAGTGATGGAGAAAAATTTGTTGATCTACTAAATAAAAATGATATTTTACCTGGAATAAAAGTAGATAAATCAACTCATCCTCTTGCTCTAAGCGAAGGAGAAGTTATAACAGAAGGTTTAGATGGATTAAGAGAACGTTTAGAAGAATATCTAGAAATTGGTGCTAAATTTACTAAATGGAGAGCAGTAATAAATATTGGAGAAAAGATCCCCTCTGATTATGCCATAAATACAAATTCATATCTTTTGTCATTATATTCTGCATTAAGTCAAGAAGTTGGTCTTGTTCCTATAGTAGAACCTGAGGTACTTATGGATGGAGATCATTCAATTGATAAATGTTCTGAGGTAACAGCAAAGACATTAAAAAAAGTTTTTGAAGATTTATCTGAAAGCAATGTTTATTTACCTGGAATTGTTCTGAAACCAAATATGGTGCTTTCTGGAAAAGATGCTAAAAAAAGAGCTAACTCTAAAATAGTAGCAAAATATACAGTTGATGTACTTGAAGAAACTGTTCCTAATGATGTACCTGGAATAGCTTTTTTATCAGGAGGGCAGGAGGATCAAGAATCTATTGATAACCTAAATGAAATAAATTTATATGCAATTAATAAAAAATCTCCATGGGAACTTACTTATTCTTATGGGAGAGGTTTGCAGGCAGCCCCACTAAAGATTTGGTCAGGAAATAAAAGTAATGTACTTGATGCTCAGAATGAGTTTGAAAAAAGAGGTATATCAGCATCGAAGGCAAGACAAGGTAAATATTAATGGATATCAAGAAACTTTTGAGCGAGTCAAATACCAATTTGGTAAATCATAGAAGAGTTCTGCATTCTATGCCGGAGTTAGGTTTTGAAGAAAATAAAACTTCAAAATATATTCAAGAAGAGCTAATAAAATTAGGAATTCCTATTGATACAAAATATGGTAAAACAGGTGTTGTTGGAACTATAAAGGGTGGACTAGGTGAAGGAAGATCTATTATGATCAGAGCAGATATAGATGGATTACCTATAACCGAAGAAACTGAACTAGATTTTGCATCTAAAAATGGGTGTATGCATGCTTGTGGTCATGATGGGCACATATCAATACTTTTAGAGACAGCAAGAATTTTACAATCAGTAAAAGATTCCATTAAGGGTGAAATTATTTTATGTTTTCAGCCTGCTGAAGAAATTGTTCAAGGCGCATTAGCAATGATCGATGATGGCCTTTTTGATGACTATCATCCTGAAAGAGTTTTAGGTTTACACATATGGAATCAACTCCCTTCTGGATTTGTTGGAGTAAATGATTCAGCTGTTTTTGCTTCTGCTGACGCATTTTCTCTAGAAGTTAAGGGTAGGGGAGGTCATGGTGCTCTTCCTCACTTAAACGTAGATCCTATAGTTGCAGCATCCCAAATAATTACTAATGCTCAAACTATTGTTAGTAGAGAAATATCACCTCAAGATCCAGGAGTGTTGACTTTTGGTAAGATCGAATCTGGATCAGCTCCAAATATAATCCCTGATTCTGTAAGCATTGAAGGAACAATCAGAGCATACTCTCAAGATGTTAGAGAGCGCATTTATTCATCCCTTGAAAGAATAAGTAAACTTAGCGCTGAATCTATGAGATCATCTGCTTCTACAGAAATTATGTATGGTGCAGGACCTGTGGTCAATGAGCAGGAAGTCGCTTCATGGGTTAGAGATAAGGCTAGAGAAGTTCTAGACGATTCATTAGTAGGTCCAACAGAGCCTGTAAGCGTGGGAGATGACATGGCTGAATTTCTTCAAAGAATACCAGGAGTTTATTTTTTGTTAGGTGCAAGTGTTGGAAACAAATACCCTCATCATAATTCTAGGTTTGACTTTGACGAAAAAGCTATGATTAATGGTGTAAAAGTTTTTATTTCTTGCACCTTAGATTTCCTAAATAATTAAACTACAGGAGATGTCCCTCCGTCAACATTAACTGCTGTTCCTGTAACATAGCTAGCTTTTGCTGAAGATAGAAAACAAATAACATCTCCTACTTCAATGGCTTCTCCTACTCTTCCCATAGGAACATTTTTACCCATAACTTCCCAGTGATCTTCTAATGTATAATCTGGTTTTTCTTTTTGAATGTTTTCGACTCTTGTTCTATGCTGCCCAGATTTTAACAATCCTACACATACAGTATTAACTCTTATATTAGATGCTGCATATTCTTTTGACCAAGCTTTCGTCAATGATATTCCTGCTGCTCTTGAAAGTGATGTTGGTTGACTCCCTCCAGCTGTAGCTTTCCCGCCAGGAGTAGTAATATTTATTATGCTTCCTGATCCAATTGATTTCATATCTTCAATAACTGCTCTTGCACAATAAATTGCACCATAAACTTTTAAGTTTAAATCTTCAGTAAGTTGATCATTTGTCATTTCTTCTAATGGAGATGCAGATGAAGTCCCTGCATTATTTACTAAGATATCTATCTTACCAAATTCATCCTGAACCTTATTTATAGAGCTTCTAACTGAAGTTTCATCTCTTACATCTGTTGAGAATGCGATTACCTTTCCCTTAGCATCTTTTTTGATTTCATTCACAGCATTATCTAGTTTTTCTTTAGTTCTAGCTAGAATAGCTACGTTCGCTCCCTCTCTAGAAAGAGAAATAGCTGCAGCTAACCCAATGCCATCACTTCCGCCAGTAATTATTGCATTTTTGCCATTTAATCCAAGGTCCATATTTTTGTCCTTTCAGTTATAATTCTTAAGAATATAAA
>MDSY01050518.1_pt1 | contig 12144 bp, 15 predicted proteins | sample 811131 | NCBI WGS metagenome assembly MDSY01 (sample SAMN05326643, study PRJNA326480) | marine metagenome | isolation source: seawater | place: Atlantic Ocean: South West | collected 2010
AACTGGGTCTCGAGCTTTTAAATTAGAAAAATTCCAATAGCTTCTTTTTCTTATAAGTGAAACAGTCCCTTTAGTGCTTCCAACAAGTTTTGAGATTTGACCGTCATTTAATTCAGGCGCATTTTTGCACAACCACAATATTGCGTCTGGTCTATCCTGCCTTTTTGATAGTGGAGTGTATTTAGGTTTTTTTCTTTGTTTGACTTGTACCTCATTATCTTTTTTTGACAACTCTAACTCTCGATTTGGATTCTTAGAGCAGGCATCAATCTCGTCTCTTGAAAGTTGACCAGCTAAAATCGGATTATATGCTTTTATTCCTTTCGCGACATCACCATCAGCTATTCCTTTAACTTCAAGTTCGTGTAGATTACAAAATTTTGCTATTTGCTTAAATGTTAATGTGGTATTTTCTACAAGCCAAACAGCAGTGGCTTTTGGCATAAATGGTGTCTCTGTCATGATTTATCTTTTTTTCTTAAATTACCAAATTTTTTGTTATATTTGTTTACTCTCCCTTTATCCAAGATTTTCTGAGAGCCTCCTGTCCAGGCAAAATGAGATTTAGGATCTATATCAAGTTTTAGTGTATCGTTTTCTTTTCCCCAAGTTGACCTTGTTTCAAATTCACTACCATCAGTCATAACGACTTTAATCTTGTGATAATCAGGGTGTATTTTTTTTTTCATTTTGCGTGTTTTATAATATTAATATCTCTTACTCAATATTTTTTTAATACTAATTTACTTAAATTTTCATGAATTAAGGAATTTGATGCTATTATGTTGCGTTTCCGAGGTAATTTATCATCAAATTTTAGAGCGTCTACAAATCCGCCAGACTCTTTAACGATAAGAATTCCAGCTGCAACATCCCATAAATTTAATTCCCATTGCCAATATCCATCAAACCTACCACAAGCTACATAAGCTAAATCGAGAGCAGCGCTTCCAAATTTTCGTACAGGTATGGAAACTGAACTTGACAGACTCACGAATTCATTAAATATATCTTCTTTTTTTTTACTACTAGGGTTAGGACCTCCAGTTGCGAGTATAGACTCCTTCAATTTTTTATTTTTAGAGACTCTAGTTCTTGTGTTATTTAAGTATGCACCATTTCCTTTTTCAGCAACAAATAACTCATTTTTTATTGGATCAAAGATTATACCGCTAATTAATTCATTGTTTTCCTCATACGCGATCGAAATTGCAAAATGCGGTATTCCATTCAAAAAGTTCATCGTGCCATCTATAGGATCCAATATTATTCTATTATTCTTATTTTTTTCATTAATCGAACCAGCTTCTTCACTAAAAATTGCATAGTCAGGGTGTGCTTTAATTAGTTCATTTATAATAATTTTTTCTACCTTTTTATCTGATGAGCTTACAAAATCACCAGCTCCTTTCATAGAAACTTGAAGTTTTTCTATTTCACCAAAATCTCTAATTAAAACTTTGGAGGCTTTCATGCATGCTTTATACATCAAATTTGTTATTGGCTTATTCAATTTCATTCTATTAAGCTTTTTTTACATACTCTAGGGTTTCTGTATCTAGAATTATTAGATCACCCTCTTTCAAGAATGGCGGTACATTAATCATTATCTCATTGTCTAGCTTTGCGGGTTTATATGAAGACGCAGCTGTTTGTCCTGAGACGACAGCTTGGGTTTCTATTATCTTACATTTTATATTTTTAGGTAGCTCAACTGATAATGGCTTTTCGTCCATAAAAGTTATAATTACTTCTAAATTTTCTTTTAAAAGTTTGAATTTTTCTTGAATGATTTTTTTTGGTATTGATATTTGTTCAAAATTTGTGTTGTCCATAAAGTGACAATCATTTTCATCATTATACAAAAAATTAAATTTTTTTTCATCAAGCTGAGCTTTTTCAATGGTTTCATTTGATCTAAACCTTTCATTTAATTTCGTCCCTTTTAATAGACTCTTTAATTCAACTTGATTAAAAGCACCTCCTTTACCAGGTTTCACGTGTTGTGTTTTTAAGACATTCCAATAGTCTCCTTTATGCTCTATTATCATTCCAGTTTTGATTTCATTAGCTGTTATTTTCATTTTTAAAGTTTTTTAAAGCTTCTTTTGGTTTTAGGGAACGGTTATTCCAAATAAAACTTGATAATGCAATATAATTCGCACCTGCATTTAAAAGTTTTTTATAATTTCTATCATTAATACCGCCTATAGCTACAATTGGTTTATTAATATTTTTTTTTGCCCATTTTAATATTTTAATATCTGCTTTTATAGCGTAAGGCTTAAGTTTAGATTTAAAGAAAGATCCTAAAGCAATATAATCAACTTTATTTTTTTTCGCAATTCTACATAAATTTTTTGAATTATGGCAAGTCATACCAATTATTTTCTTTTTTAACTTTTTTTTTGCAAGAGTGACGGAGTCATCGTTTTGACCAAGATGACAACCATCTGCTTTAGTTTTTAAAGCTAAGTTTACACTATCGTTTATAATGAACTTTACTTTATGCTTTTTAGTAATTTTTTTTATTTTTTTTGCTAAATGGAGAATGTTTTTTTTCTTTTCATTTTTTAACCTTAATTGGAAAAAGGCAACTTTTTTAGAGGATAAAACATTATCTAGTTTTTTATAAAAATTATTATCGATTTGAAGTGGAGAAATTAGATATAAATAATTTTTCAATTAATCAAGCAATTTGTTTTTCTAAACTTTCGTTCCATTTAGCTTCTGTTGAAAGACCATTCATTCTAGCACGATGATCGAAAACTTTTTGAATTTTAGCTTTATCATTCATTGAAGATGCCCATGTTTTAAGCGCAGATTGTTGAAGGGCCCTTCCATAGGAAAACGTAAATTTAAAGGAACTATCATTAATTTTGTTTATCGAATTTAAGTTTTTCGTTGCCTCAACTTCTGATTGACCTCCTGAAAGAAACGCAACACCAGGAACTTCTTTTGGAAGACTATTTTTTAAAAACTCTAAAGTTTTTTTAGCTATTTCTTCAGAAGATTTTTTTTGATCATTTTTGGAACCAGGTAAAATCATATTGGGCTTTAAAACAATTCCTTTTAAATTTACTTTATGCAAGATCAACTCTTTAACGCATTCATCAAGCACTTTACTTGAAACTTCAAAACATTTGTCAATGTCGTGGACTCCATCCATTAAAACTTCAGGTTCCACAATAGGAACCATTCCAGCTTCTTGAACAATGGCTGAATATCTAGCAAGTGCGTGAGCATTAGATTTAATGCATTGGTCACTTGGTAAATTTGTTGATATTGAGTAAACAGCCCTCCATTTTGCAAATCTTGCTCCTAATTTATAATATTCTTTCATCCGAGTTCCAAGACCATCCAGACCCTCTGTTATTTTTTCCTTATTAGACCCCGCGAGAGGTTTTGCTCCCTTATCAACTTTTATTCCAGGCAAAGCACCATTTTTTTTTATAAGCTCAGGGACAGTTATCCCTTCGCTAGTTTTTTGTCTAATTGTCTCATCAAATAAAATAACTCCACTAATGTTAGATTTCATAGCACTTGATGAAAAAAGTGTTTCTCTAAAGTGAAGCCTGTTTTGCTCAGTGCAATCAACATTTACACTTTTAAGTCTTTTTTCCATTGTGCCCGTGCTCTCATCTGCTGCAAGAATGCCTTTACCTTGCTCCACCATTTTTTTTGCTATTTCTTCAATATTCATAAACTTATCTTTTTAAAGACCTTATAGCAGGCAGTTCTCTACCTTCAAGATATTCTAAAAACGCACCACCTGCTGTTGATAAATGTGTGAAACTGTTTTGAAGTTTAGTATTTTTCAGGGATGCTATCGTATCTCCACCACCTACAATCGAAATTAAATCTTTTGATTTTGTATTTTCAGCAATTTTTTTAGCTATTTCCAATGATCCTTTTATAAAATTTTTATTTTCAAAATATCCAGCCGGACCATTCCAAAAAACTGTATTTGAGTTATTAATTACGTTCGAGATTAATTCTACTGTTTTCTTTCCGATATCTAAAATAATATCTTTAGAACCAATGGCATCAACAGACTTATAAGTGGCATTCCCATTCATGTTTAAGGAAGTGTCACAATCGATAGGTTTAATAATTTTGCAATTTTTCTTTTTTGCGTAATTTAAAATTTCCTCAATCTGATTTTCCATCCCATCCTCTACTAAAGATGCACCAACATGTATCCCGTCATATTTAAGGAAATTATTGGCCATTGCGCCTACAACTATTAAATTTTCAGAAATTTCCAACAATTTTTTTATAATGGAAATCTTAGTTGAAACTTTTGATCCACCTATAATACATGTAACGGGTTTTTTTTTGTTTTTTAAGATAAGCTCTAGTGCATTAATTTCTTTTTCAAAAAGAGGTCCAGCAAAACTTGGTAAGAATTTGGTAATTGCGTTAAGAGAAGCTTGCTTTCTATGTGAACATGAAAAAGCTTCATTGATAAAGACTTCACCAAGTTTTGATAATTTATTCGCAAATTTTTCATCATCTAACTCTTCTTCCTTGGAAAATCTTATGTTCTCTAAAAAAAGGATATCTCCCGAATTCAGTTTCTTTGAAAAGTCTATAGTTTGCTCATTTATATCATCCTCAAAAAAGTGAATATTAGTGTTTAAATGGTTTTTAAAATATTCATAAACTGGTTTTAAACTTAAGTCTTTAATCTTAACTCCTTTTGGTCTTCCCAAGTGTGATATTAAAATTATAATTGCCCCTTTTTGAATTAAATCCTCAATTAACGGTTTTGAAACTTTTATTCTTGTATCATCAATTATTACCGATTCTTTCATAGAAACATTTAGATCCAATCTAACAATTACTCTTTTATTTTTTACGTTTATTTTGTCTGAAAAAAAATTAATTTTTGGCATTTTTAATTATTTCTCAAAGTCTTTTGTATTTGAGAAACAATTTTTTGACTTGTCAAATTAAAATCATCGAAAAGATCTTTATATGGTCCGCTTTTGCCGAAACGATCGATGCCAAAAGACAAATCTTTTTCTGAAAGATATTTTTTCCAACTATTAACACTTCCAGCCTCTATTGAAACAATCAAATTATCTGGATCTAATATTTTTTTTTTATAATCTCTTGATTGTTTATCAAAAAGCTCTTGGCAAGGTATTGATATTACTTTTGATTGCAAGCCAACATCTTTTAATTGATCTTGAACTTCTAAAGCTAAACTTACCTCTGATCCTGAAGCGATAATTGTAATTTTATTATCATGCGAAGTAACACTGATTTCATAACCACCTAATGAACAGTTGTTATCCTCATTTAATTTATTTGTGATGTATTTTAATTTTTGTCTTGAAAGGACCAGTGCACTTGGGCCATCAGAATTTAAAGCTACTTCCCAAGACTCTAGAGTTTCATTGATATCAGCAGGTCTAAAAACTTTTAAATTAGGAATTGATCTTAAGCCAGCTAATTGCTCGATTGGTTGATGAGTTGGCCCGTCTTCTCCAAGGCCAATTGAGTCATGAGAAAAAATATAGATAACCTTTAGCCCCATGATTGCTGAAAGCCTTATTGAAGGTTTGCAATAATCCGAAAATATCAAAAATGTTCCCCCGTAAGGCACCAAACCATTATACAAAGCTAAACCATTCATAATTGCTGCCATTCCATGCTCTCTAACTCCATAATGAATATAATTACCAGAAAAATTTTTGTTATTTATAACTATTGAGTTTTTTGTTTTAGTATTATTTGATCCACTTAGGTCCGCAGAGCCACCAATTAATTGTGGAACAATATTTGAAATTTCCTCAATGGCCAGCATTGAACACTGTCTTGTTGCAATTTCAGGTTTTTCATGAAAATATTTTTCTTTAGTTTTATTAATTAAGGATTTAAGCTCTTCTTTATATTCTTTTTTTCTAAAGCTAATAAAATTGTCTTTTACTTTTTTATTCAATTTTTCAAAGTTAGTAAGCCACTCTTTTTCAAGTTTAATTCCATTATTACCTATTTCTCTCCATGCATTAAATATATGTTCTGGTATTTCAAAAGGTTTGTAATTCCATTTAAGCTTTTTTCTTACTAACTCAACCTCACTTTCACCTAGAGGTGCTCCATGTGAAGAGGCCTTTCCAGATTTATTTGGAGAACCAAAACCTATTAATGTCTTACATGAAATTAGAAATGGTTTGCTAGAATTTTTTGCTTTTTTTATAGCATAGTTAATCTGCTTTTCATTATGTCCATTAATTTCTATAAATCCCCAGCCGTATGCTTCAAATCTTTTTTTATAGTTGTCTGAGACACTTAAAGAGGTAGATCCATCAATTGATATTTTATTATTATCAAAAAAAACAATTAGATTTTTTAGTTTTAAGTGACCAGCTAAACTCATTGCCTCGTGACTTATCCCTTCCATCAAATCACCATCGCTAGCAATAACATAAGTTTTATGGTCAATTATTTTCTTCCCAAACCTTTTTTTTAATATTTCTTCTCCCACTGCTATTCCGACTGCATTACCTAGCCCCTGACCAAGAGGACCTGTCGTTGTTTCGATTCCTGAACCCATCTTAAACTCTGGATGTCCAGCACAGATAGAATTTATTTGCCTAAAGTTTTTAATATCTTCAAGTTGCACACTTTTGTACCCTGTTAAATAAAGTAAGGAGTATAACAACATAGAACCATGACCTGCTGATAAAATAAATCTGTCTCGGTTTTCCCAGCTAGGATTTTTTGGATTAAACCTGAGGTGGTATTTAAAAAGAACACTTGCGACATCGGCCATTCCCATCGGCATACCCGGATGTCCGGAATTAGCTTTTTGGACAGCGTCAATTGATAAGAATCTGATTGCGTTTGCTAATTGATTTAATTTTATATTCACCTGTAAATAACCTATATATATATAAAGTCTCAATATCAATATTATGATATAAAAATAAATTATGAACATTTTTGAAAAAAAAGAAAAAAATTTGAACAACCTTCTTGAAAAGTTAGGTACTCTGACCACAAGTTATTCACAATCTTCAAATGATAGTAAAAGTTTAAAATTGGAGAAAAATCAACTTTTTTTGGAGAAAGAGAGAATTGAAAAAAAAAATAAAGAACTTTTAAGAGAGCATCAATACTTAAAAAATAAAATTTTAAAATTACAAGAAGAGATTAACAAAAAATCAGATTATGAAGATAAGTTTAATCAAGACATTGAAGATTTGAGCAAAGAGACAGAAAATTTAGTTGAGGAGATTGATAAATGGCAAATGTGAATGTCAAATTCAATGGAAAAGATTACTTGTTATCATGTGATGACGGCCAGGAAGAGTCTTTAAAAAAACTTACATTGTTTTTGGATAAAAAGTATAACCAACTTAAAGATAAATTAGGAAATATTGGAGAGAATAAGCTTTTATTAATCACAACAATTCAATTAATAGATGAATACTTTGATTTGAAACAAAGAGTGAAAGAACAGAAAGATAGAATAGATCAATTATCAAAAAAATTTTTAGAATTAAAAGAGCTTGCTATTAAATATAAGTTTTCAAAAGACGAGGAAATACAAGAATTAAACGATAAAATAGATGATTTTAAAAAAGAAATTGATGAAAGTAATACCTTGTATGAAAATATGTTAGATAGAACTACCAAATCTTTAGAGAAAATAATTGAAAACACTGGATCAACTTCAAAAGTCCAGTAGATGAAAAAAAAGAAATTACTTAGAGATTATTTTAAAAAAAAAAGACAAAAAAATTATTTTGAAATTAAAAAATCATTTTTTAAACCTTTAAAAAATTTTATACCAAATTCTAAAAAAAATTTTTTTTTAGCTATATACTTCCCAATTAGATTTGAAGTAAATGTAAAAAAAATTATTTCAACTATTCAAAAAAAAAATGTTAAATTCCTTTTGCCAGTGATCAAGAAATCGAGGGAAATGGGTTTTTATGAATGGAGAATTAAAGAAACATTAAATTTAAATAAATTTGGAACACCTGAGCCAGCAGAATTTGGAAAGCCTTTAATCCCAAATTTGATGTTAATACCTCTTTTAGCTTTTGATAAACAAAAATTTAGACTTGGATATGGTGGTGGATATTATGATACTTTTTTAAAGAATAATGAGAAGCGCAATAGATCAATTACTACTATAGGAATTGCTTTTTCGTTTCAAAAGTATAATAAATTACCTTTATCAAAGCATGATAAAAAACTAGATTATATTTTAACTGAAAATGGACTTATAAAATAATGAGAATAATGGTTTTGGGAGATATCTTTGGACAACCAGGAATGAAAGCGGTGGTGAATAAATTGCCAGAGATAATAAAAAAAAAAGAAATAAATTTTGTTGTAATTAATGCAGAAAACGCTGCAGACAATGGTGTTGGCATAACAAATAAAAATGCGGAAGAACTATTTAACGCTGGTGCTGACGTAATTACATCAGGAAATCATATTTGGGATCAGGCTGAAATAATGAAAACAATGGATAAAGATAAAAGAATTTTACGTCCTATGAATTTAATTTCTGACCATGGAAATGGTTACGGTGTTTTTAAAACAAAAAAAACAAAAAAATCTGTTGCAGTTGTAAACTTAATGGGAAATGTTTTTATGAAAAAATGTCAAAATGTTTTTGAAAGTGCAAAAAAAATTGTTGAGGAGATAAAATTAAAAGATAATGTAGACTATCTAATTGTTGATATGCATGGTGAAATAACAAGCGAAAAAACAGCAATGGGGTTTTTTTTCGATGGAAAAGCAACAATGGTTTTTGGAACTCATACACATGTACCCACGGCCGATCACAGAGTAATGGAAAAAGGAACGGCTTATCAAACTGACCTAGGTATGTGTGGTGATTATAATTCTGTAATAGGAATGAATAAAGATAATTCAATAAAAAGATTTTTTAACGACCCTGCAGCTAAGAGACATTTTCCTTCAAAAGGAGAAGCAACAATTTGTGGGGCTATAGTTAATGCCAATGAAAAAACGGGATTAGCTAAAAGTATTGAGCCTTTCATTTTGGGTGGAAAACTTTATCAGAGAAATTAGTATATGGCGGGTCACTCTCATTGGGCTGGAATAAAACATAAAAAAGGAAGACAAGATAAACAAAGAGCAAAATTATTTTCAAAACTTTCTAGGGAAATCACTGTTGCAGCTAAACTTGGTGCGAAAGATCCAAGTTCTAATCCTAGACTGAGATCAGCAATCCAATCTGCGAAGCAGTCAAACATGCCAAAAGATAATATTGAAAGAGCAATTAATAAGTCAGAGATTTCATCACAAGTAAATTATCAGAGTCTCACATATGAAGGATTTGGTCCTTTCAACCTAGCATTGATAATTGAAACTTTAACAGATAACAAAAATCGGTCAGCTTCCAATATAAGAACAATCTTATCTAAGTTTGGAGGAAGATTAGGAGAAAATGGTTCAACTTCTCATTTATTTATTAATTGTGGTGTATTACATATTGAAAAAGGCATCATAAGCGATGAAGAAATTTTAGAACAAGCAATAAACTCAGGTGCAAAAGACTGTATTAGCTCAAACAACAAACATGAAATTATTACAGATCTAAAAGATTTTTATTCGGTTAAAAGCAGTTTAGAAAAAAAAGTTAAAAATTTTTCATATTTTGGTTTAGAATGGAGATCAAAAGATACTATTTCTCTTAATAGTGAACAAAAATCTAAAATTGTTGAAATGTTGGTGTCTTTAGATGATTTAGATGATGTACAAAATATTTTTATAAATGCAGAAATTAAATAAAATTTAATGAAAGTTATAGTTGGAATAGATCCTGGTTTAAACGGTGCGATAGCAATAATCGAAAATTTTAAAGTTATAGATTTATTTGATATGCCTGTTATGACCGAGGGGAAAAAGTCTAAAAGACAATTAAATAGTGCCTTATTGGTTAAAATATTGAGAGATAAAATTAAAAATTACGAAGAAACTTCTGTTGTTGTTGAACAAGTAAATGCAATGCCTGGTCAAGGGGTGACTAGTATGTTTAATTTTGGTCAATCTTTTGGAGCAATTAAAGGAATATGTGCCGCTTTACAGCTTCCAATATATTTTGTGCGACCTTCAAAATGGAAAAAACATTTTGATTTAATTAATTCGTCTAAAGACTCTAGTAGGACAAAAGTTATTGAAATGTATCCTTCTCTGTCCGATCAATTATCTAAGAAAAAAGATGTAAATAAGTCCGATGCGATATTGATAGCAAGATTTTTTGCAGAAACTAGGTTTAAAGAAGGCCCAAAATAAACAATATATTGATTGAAAAGTTAAATAGTCAAATTCATGACACATTCTAAAAGTAATGAATTGTAATGGAACAAGAAATTGCAACTCAAGTAGTTGGTTTAGGGGGATCATCAGACTTCTCTTTATGGAGCCTTTTCCTCAGAGCTGATATAGTAGTCAAATCAGTTATAGTAATTCTTATCGTTTGCTCAATTTATTCATGGGCACTAATTTTTAATAAGTATAAGATGTTTAAACAAATAAACTCATCAACAGAAGAGTTCGAAAATAAATTTTGGAAAGCGAAATCTGCGGAAAGTTTTAATAATAGTTTACCAGCAAAATCAGAAGATCCAGCAACTTTAATTTTTAAGTCTGCGATGGCTGAACTATTAAGAGCGAAATCAAGATCGTCTGAAATAAAATTAGCAAGAGTGCAAAGAATTTTAGAAATTTCAACGGACAACCAGATTAAAAAAATTGAAAAAGATTTTACTTTTCTAGCAACAGTTGGAGCCACTGCCCCATTTATAGGTTTATTTGGAACAGTTTGGGGTATAATGAATTCTTTTCAATCCATAGCAATTTCTAGAAATACAAGTTTAGCTATCGTTGCTCCAGGAATCGCAGAAGCCTTATTTGCAACAGCACTTGGTTTATTAGCTGCAATACCGGCAGTTGTTGCCTATAATAAGTTTAATAGTGACTCAAAAAGGTATATCTCAAAAATAGATAACTTCTGTAAAAGATTTTTATCAATAATTTAAATTATGGCTTTTAATTTTAATCGCTCAAGAAATGAACCAATGAGTGAAATCAATGTAACTCCTTTTGTAGATGTAATGTTAGTGTTACTAATAATATTTATGGTAACAGCACCATTATTAACTGTAGGTGTTCAAGTAGACCTCCCAGAGTCTGCTGCAGACTCATTACCAGATGATCAAGAACCATTAACAATTACAATTAATTCAAAAGGAGAAGTTTTTATCCAAGAACATAAGGTAACTTTTGAAAAAATAGTACCAAAAGTTTTAGCAATAGCAAAAAATCGAACAGATACGAGAATCTATGTAAGGGGTGATAAAACAATTAATTATGGAAGAGTTTTAGAGGTAATGGGTACTCTATCAGGCGCAGGTTTTTCTAAAGTAGCTTTAGTTTCAGAACCTTACAAAAATTAAAATAATGACAAAGAGTTTAATCTACTCAGTTGTTTTTCATGCTATAATGATAGGACTTACTATAATAAGCCTTCCTTTTATGACAAGAAAACCTATTGATTTACCACCTATAGTTTCTGTCGAATTAATTCAAATTTCCGATAAGACAAGCATACCTTTTGCCCCAAAAGCAAGAAAAATAATTGAAAAAGTCAAAGAAGAGGAAAAGAGAGTGGTCTCTGAGCAAGCGCCACCCGCTGCAAAAGCAAAAGAAAAGCCTGATCGAATTCCAATGCCTAATGATAAAAAAGAAAAAAAAGAAATTACAAAAAAAAAACAGAATCCTGAAGAAATAAAACCTCAAATTAGACAATCTTCAGAATTTGAAAAAAAAGAACTTATAGACACTAATGAAATAGCTGCATTAATCGATAAAGCTAAAGAAGAACAAGCTGTTGAGGCTAAAAAGTTCAATAAATTGACACAAAGTACTGATAAAAATTCATTTGCTACTGGTTTAACTCTTTCTGAAGAGGATGCCTTAAGAGCTCAAATATTTGGTTGTTGGAGCATACCTTTAGGTTTACCTTATGATAAAGATTTGCTGGTAAGAATTAAGCTTGAGCTAAAAAAAGATGGAACAATTATGAAATCTGAAATTTTAGACCATCAAAGAATGAATCGACCTGGACAAAACTTTTATAAAGTTTTA
>MDSY01064256.1_pt1 | contig 12144 bp, 6 predicted proteins | sample 811131 | NCBI WGS metagenome assembly MDSY01 (sample SAMN05326643, study PRJNA326480) | marine metagenome | isolation source: seawater | place: Atlantic Ocean: South West | collected 2010
AGGGTCCTAAAAACGAAAACCCTTAAAGTATCAAAAAGAGGCACAATTAAAACACCAAAAGCGACAATTGGAACAGAGTTAATTGGCCAACTTGAATCAGGACTTAATTTAATGAAGTATACAGTTTGAACACCTATAATTAAACCCAATATTAAAGAACCCGTATCGCCCATAAATATTTTAGCAGGCGTTTTATTAAACCACATAAACCCTAAAAGAGAGCCGACCAAAGAGGAAGAAATTAAAGCCAGGTCTTCATGTCCCGTAAACCAAAACCATATTCCAAAAGATGAAGAAACTACAATTGACACCCCTGCAGACAACCAATTTATTCCATCGATTAAATTAAAACCATTCATTATAACCACTAATGTAAAAACAGTAAGAGATGCCGAAATTTCTGGTGCTAACTCTTCAACACCTAAAAACCCGTACATGCTTGTAATTCTCACGCCTCCTAAAACAACTAATATTCCAGCAGCCAATAATTGACCCATTAATTTTTTTATTGGTGCTGTTATAAGTATATCATCCTTAATTCCGATGAAAAATATAATCATCAATGCACCAACTAAATAATTGTAATTGAAATTTTTAGCCTCAATAGTGAGGCTAGAGCTAATCATGAACCCAGCAAAAATGGCTAAGCCCCCTAATGTTGGTATTACTTTCTCATGAGATTTTCTTTCATCAGGAACATCATAGAGGTGTTTCAAGTAAGAAACTCGAATTACAGATGGAATTGCAACAATAACAATTACAAGACTTGATATGAAAGCAAGTAATAGTTCTAACATAATCTAAAGATTACGCAAATATAAGCAATTTATACGACCCTATATTAACGGAAAAACGGTACTTAACTCCTTACTAATTGATTTAATTGCTTTCTCATATCAGAGGCCATCTTCTTTCTGTCGAATGACTTTGCAAGGCTTAAACAACCTTCTTGACATTTTAGGTACAAGTCTTTATCCTCTTTTAATAACTTCAACTTTTCTAGAAAGTCTGTTTTATTTTCTGGTTCAAAACATAAACCAGCACTAAAGGATTTAACGAGTTCAGCGCTCTCCCCTTCAACACCAAGTAAAATTGGTATTTGCATCGCTGAATTTTCGAAAATTTTTGATGGAATTACGGTTTTAAATAAATCACTTTTCTTTAGAGGAACAAGAGAAACATCCATAAGAGAGAGCACATTTGGAACCTCGTCTTTAGAGGTACTATCTAAAAAAGTAATGTTAGTGATTTTAAGACTTAATGCTTGCTCTTTAAGTTTTTCTTTCTCAGCTCCGTCTCCCATTAAAATAAGATGTAAGTCTTTTTGCTCCTTAGGCCAAGCGTCTAAAACAAAATCTAATTTATGCGCCATCCCATGTGTTCCAACATAACCGACTACAAATTTATTCTTTAATCCTATTGCTGATTCTAAACCTGCATGGCGACTTCTTTTCGAGAACCTTTCAAGGTTAGCTCCATTTCTTACAACTGCTATCTTATCTGATTCAATACCTCTAGATATAAGATTGTCTTTAAAAGAGTTTGTTACAGATATTACTTTATCACATCTCTTATATAATCTTAATTCAATTTTTTCGAGCGTTTTAAACACCTTACTATCGCCGCTTATAGCACCAACTGCGCGAATTGACTCAGGCCAAATATCTCTCAACTCAAAAACCCAAGGTTTTCTTTTAAAAAATGATAAGGTCTCTGCTGTCCAGGTAGTGAAAAACTGAGGAGAAGTGCCAATAATAACATCAGTCTTTTTAAAAAGACCTGCCCAAAACGCCATAAAAGCAAAACTTATAAAGTCTAAAATTCTTTTGGCAAACCCTTCATTTGCAGAAATATATGACCAAACCCTTATGACTTTGATTCCATCAATTTCTTCTTTTTGATAAAGTTTATTCTTATATCCATTATAAACTTTACCCTTAGGGAAATTGGGAGCGCAAGTAATTACTGTTACTTCATCACCGTTACTAACCCACTCTTTACAATGCTCATATGTCCTTGTTGCAGGAGCGTTGACTTCAGGAGGGAAATTATCAGTGATAAAAAGAATTCTCATTATTAGTCTCTTAATATTTTTAGTCTAAAAAAACAATATCCGTTTTGAGTTTCTCCTTAAATAAAACCTCAACAACCTTCGCTTTTTCTGTTAAATTATAACCATGTGCATAAGTATATTCCTTAACCCGGAGGCATGATGCACCAAAAAACGTAATATCAAACCCGTCAACCTTAACTTGATTGTTATCAATTACAATCTCAATTCCAGGATAAAAATGAAAATAAGCCGAACTTTTTCCTAACAGTTGGTTTTTAGCGACCATTAAATCCTCAATTGTAATTATCTCATTTTTAAAAGAAAACTTACGTTGATGATACACACCAAATCTATTATACCCATCATGGTATCCTTTTATTTCTGTTTTACGATCTTCAGTAATAACAGCCTTGGCTCTTCTACCAACTCTAAAACCTCCCCAAACCTCTGATTGATCAATCTTTCCATACCTCACAGTATTATGACTTGATGTACTTCTTTCTCTCTGTCTTCTGTATCCCGTATTGTAAGTTGAAATCCCTGGATCAACAATAATTGGATTTCCAGAGCGGTTTAAAATAAAACTAAAAGTATCAGAATGAGCGTGGCCAGGTATATAAGCAGGACCAACTTTACCATAATCTACAAAAAGTTCAACTCCATTTTGTTCAAATTTTCTGTAACCCGAATCAGATAGTTCACTTTTAGCCCAGTTAATTTTTAATCTTTTAGCATAATTAAAGAGTTCCAAAGATTCAGGCGCTATGCCCTCAGTAGAGTCATTTACACGAGGGGTTGTACCGTTTATAAATGTGACGGTTTCAAGCCAACCCAACATTTTGGTTGCGGTTACTAAAAGAAAATCTTCAAATACTTTATCATCATAAACATCCCTGTTTCTTAGACATAAATTATAACTATCCAATAATCTATTTAAGATTATTTTATGGTACATGGGACTGAGTTCAAAATGTGCTCCATCCTTAAGTACTTGCTCTCCTAGCTCAACAGTGATTATATCTTTACCCTTTTGGTAAAGTTCGTTTCCATTAAAATAATATCCTCCAAAAAGTAAAGAAAAACCGTTTTCCAATAAATGATTCCCCAAAATATGGTATTCTAACTGATCTAGTAAAATTCTATATTGACTAAAAAGATATCTATCTATTGACTTTTTTTCAATTTTATGTTCAGATAAAAACTTCACCCAATTTATAGCCCTTAAAGATGTTGGATATGGCTCATTGGCATTATTTAAGTCCCTTATTTGATCAATAAATAAAAAAATTAGCGTCTCTCCCGTTTCTTTTTGTAATCCTCTTTGATTAAGGAAATCAAAGTAGTTTAAATTGTATGTCCACAATTTTCCATTATCTGAATAATCCCAGTCTATAACCGATGAAAAGGTAACAGAATTATTTAGAAATGTGAATTTATTAGTGCTAAAGGAAGTCTTGTTAGGAATCAGTTCATCAAATTGAAGAGGTTTTCCCTTTCTATAAAACCTATACTTAAACTTGAATCTCACAAAGTGACGGTACTTTGATCGAAAAGCATAAAATAAACGGTATAAAATTTGTTTTAATTTTAAATACTGAACCGTTCTTAAAAATAGAAAAACCTTATCCATTACAGTTTTTGAAGTTCGGCTGTTTTAAGAGACTTTATAATTGCGAAAGTTAATTTAGAGGTTGAGTATAACTCATCAAAATCAATAGCTAATTTCCCTGTTTCTACTGCAGTTTTTAATGCTTTAAATTCTCCCTTGAATCCCTTATCTTGATTGGCGTTTTTAACCTTTTTTGATTTACTTCCTCTAAATATTTCTAATTCACGAAAGTTATCCATTTTCATAGCGATATCAGGAGCGAATAATTCAATATATTCCTTAGGTAACTGTCCGTTACCGAAAGCATAGTAATTAATAACGGCCGTAGAACCATTTTTATATTTGATTGTTATACTAAGGTTATCCTCATCAGGAATACTCTGATCAGGTTTAGTTACGCAACTAGCAAATACACTTTCTGGAAGAGATCCAATTAAAAAAGTACATGTGTCAATAAAGTGACATACCTCACCAATAATTCTTCCACCACCAACTTCAGGATCCTGAATCCAAACATCTTTAGGTATAATCCCAGCGTTGACTCTATAATTAATACTCATTGGTAAATCTCCAACTTGTTTTTTCATTGTTTGAACAAGCGGAGCAAAACGCCTGTTATACCCCACTTGTAAAACGGGTTTTTGTTCTGTGTCAGAATAGTACTCTTTAATATCTTCAAGCTCACTTTCGTAAATAGCCAAAGGCTTTTCAACAAAAACATTTTTATTTGCCTTTAAAGACTTTAATACTTTTTCACCATGATCATTATGTCGAGTAGTAATGAATACGGTATTAATCTCATCACTTTTCAACAATTCCTGATAATCGGTTGTGATGTATTTAAATTCGTGCTTGTTTCCTGTTGAGTGAGCACTTACGCCAGTAGCCGTGCAAAGCCCTACTAAATTAGCATCATTTACTTTTTTTAGATTCGGAATTATTACAGATTTTGTAAAATTACCAGCGCCTATTAATCCAACATTTAAAGCATTTGATTTAATCGTAGCATCTGAAATCTTAACTAATTCTGATTTTAAAGAATACTCCTCCTTGTAGTTTAGAAGAATTCCTAAGTAGTCTTCTTTAATTTTACCCTCTAGTAAATCATAGGCAGTTAAGGCACTTTCAAAATCATATTGATGCGTGACCATTTCAGAAGGGGTTATTCTTCCGTCATCAATTAAATCCAAAAATGCTTCAAAATTTCTTCCTTCAGTCCATCTTACGTGAGCAAATGGGTAATCAATACCTTGCTCTTCATATTTAGGATCATATCTTCCTGGACCATAAGCCATTGAAAGTTTTAATTCTAATTCTTTTTTATAATATTCAGTTCTTGGAACATCCATTCCAACAAGTCCAACAACAACAACTCTACCTTTTATCCGAGAAACTTCGCCAGCGTCGGCGATAGGTTGATTGCTTGATGTACTTGCAGCAATAACTACTGCGTCAGCACCGTTGCCATTGGTAAATAGTTTAGCTTTTTCAATAATCTCCTCTGGAGCACAAACTTCATCAGCACCTAACTTTTTTGCTAATTCAAGTTTTTTTGGATCAAAATCAGTACCTAAAACCTTACAACCATTTGCTTTTAAAAGTTGTACAGTGATTTGACCTAATAGTCCCATTCCCATTACAACAATTTTTTCTCCAAGTGTTGGATGAGTTTGACGAATTCCTTGTAAAGCAATTGAACCAACAGTAACAAAGGAAGCATCAGCATCAGAAACATTCTTAGGCACCTTCACAAATAAATTTCTCGGCACATAATTTATTTCACTATGGTTGGCATATCCAGCTCCGCCACAAGCAACCCTGTCACCAACAGAAACACCTGTAACCTTATCTCCAACTTGAACAACCTCACCAACACATGAATAGCCCAATGGTATGGGTGTGTCTAATTTTGTAAAAACTTTCTCCAAGGTGTTCTTAACACCTTCTTGCTTCATTTTATTTACAACTTGCTTAACTAAGTCTGGCCTCGCTTTCGCTTTTCCAATTAAGGACTTCTTAGCTAAGTCTACAATCATTTTTTCCGTACCTGCCGAAACAAGTGAAGTTTTAGTTCTTACAAGTACGCCGTTTTCACCACATATTGGTGCAGGGACTTCATAAACTCCTAACTCTCCTGTTTTGTATGATTGAATAAGTTGCTTCATGCTTTAAGAATATTTACTACAAATATAATAACTCACGTTGAACACCTATACTCCAACTCCTTTTTATTTCCCATTTTACCTTTAAAACGGTTCATTTTATCGACTAAATAAACAATCGGCTAATAACATTGGTTCTAGATTATTTTAAAAATCATCAAAATAAAGTTTTTACATGCAACAGCAACTTATTAAAAATCTTCCATACTTTTCTAGTCGAGGATTCCATAATTTAACTACATTCTATTAATTTTGTACCTGTAAATAAAACCTAGCGTAGAAAATATAAATACTTAATTTTTATAAAAGTGAAATCACTCCTCTTATTTACGTTTGCCATTCTATTTACAGTATCCAAAGGGTCCGTTCCAGATATTGTGAACTTTACAACAAAAGATTATAATGGTCACCCAATTAATTACGATGTTACTCAAGATTCAAGTGGAGTTATATATATCGCTAATGCTTATTGTGTATTGGAGTACGATGGGCAATCTTTTAGGAAAATACCCTTAGTCCAAGGGAAAAGCGCTATTAGCTTGGCAAAAAACGGGCAAGGAAAAGTTTTTGTTGGTTCATCGTCTGAGTTTGGTTGCCTTGAGAAAGACTCTACGAGAAAAACCTACTACAAATCATTAAAGTATTTAATCCCAGGAAACCAAGAAATCAACGAAGTCTTCAAAACTTATTGGTTTGATAACGCAATTTACTTTGCATGCTCTCGAGTAATATTCAGATATAAAGACGAAAAAATAGAACGTGTAAAAGGCTTTTCTGAAACAACTTTAATTGATGAAGTTCAGTTGGTTGAAGGGGAGCTTTTATATTGGGAAAATGCAAAAGGACTAGGAAGAGTTAAAGGTTTAAAGGCTCAAATATTTCATTCAGATGTTACAACAAGAACCATTAAGGGAATTGCTTTTTTAAATAACAATTACACCATTTTTGGGAAATTTGGGATTAAAGTAATCAGAAACAATAATCTATTAAATCAAGCACAAAATATACTTTTAAATGCCAACGTTTCGTCTGTTTTAAAACTTAATCACGATGAATATTTGATTGGAACAATAAAAAATGGGATTTATTTAATGAATGCCATAGGAGAATTGAAAAGACATTTCACAACTAAGCATGGCCTTCAGGCAAACTTTATTAGACGTTTGTTTCAAGATAAATCAGGAAATATATGGATCGCTTATAACAATGGAATAGGGATTTTAAAATGGGGTTCCAATTTACAGTATATAACAAATGCTCAAGGATTTAGTGGGATGGGATATACGGGATTAGTTTACAATAATGAATTATTTATTGGTACAGCAAGAGGGTTATATCGAATGGAAAATTGGCAAAATGGTCTTGCCAAAAACGAAAACTTTACAAAAATTCAAGGGATTCCTGAGGGAACGGTAAACTATCTGGATATCGCAAACGGCAAATTAATTATTTGTCAAGCTGCTGAAACATACACGCTAAAAGACGGAAAAGCTTTAAGGATTTCTGACGGAAAATGGTATGGGTCATGGATTTGGAGAACAGCCAATCAGTATAATAAAAATGAGGGTTTTGTTGGTACATACGAAGGTGTTGAACGCTATTCTTTTTTAAAAAATCAATGGGTTCATCAAGGTCACATTAAAGGATTCGCTGAATCTGCTAGAGTTTTGGAAGTTGACGAAAGAGGTGTTATATGGGCAATACAAGGAAACAAAGGCCTATATAGAGTGGAGTTGAACAATACACGAGACTCAGCAAAGTCAGTAATTAATTACGCAAACAAAAAAGGATTTCAGTCCGATGATTTCAATGATATATTTTATTTAGATAATAAAATATACATCACAACTTTTAAAGGAGTCTATTTCCTTGAGGGCGATTCACTTGTTAAGGACAAATCATTTAATGGTGTGAAGAAGTATGTTGAAAGAGCTAGAGAATTTGATAAAAACAAAATCTACGGAATATATCGAGACCAAGCATATATTCTTGAAAAAAGCGACAAAGAATGGAAAATTCAATCTTCTGAAATTTCATTTTCAAGAAGTGGTTTAGTTGGATCTGCCGAATTCTTGAACAAAATAGCTACAGGTATATACTTAATGGGGACCCAAGAAGGATTCGCAATATATAAGCCCAAGAAAGAAGTAAATAGATATAATCCTAAATGTTTAATTCGAAATATTGAAATCATTGGGGAAAAAACAGACTCTGTCCTTTATTTCGGCAAACCTAACAAACCATTAGAATTTGACTATTCAAATAATAATTTAAGATTCACTTTCGCAATTCCAGCGTTTGGAGTAGCAAATCAAATTATTTACCAAACCCAATTATTTAGGAATAATAAGCCGTTAAGTAATTGGCAAAATGTTAAAGAGGTAAACTATAGAGAATTCACAAATCTTAAGGAAGGGGACTATGCATTTGAGGTAAGGAGGATAAAAGGAAATACCGCTGTTGGAAATGAAACCTATAAATTTACCGTTTTACCCCCATGGTATAGAACCTCAATTGCCAATGCATTCTACTTTATTTCAATAATTATTGGTGGCTTAATCGTTAGATATCGCTTCAAAAAACAAGCCCTAAAATTTAAAGTGGAAAAAGTTAGAGAACTTGAAATTAAAGAAAAATTACACAAGACCGAAAAACTTGAAATTAAATTAAAAAACAAAGAGAATGAGCTTGCTTATATGGCACTTTCCTACACGCAAAAAAAGGAAATGTTGGCATCTTTAGAAAATAAGCTAGACTCTTTTTCAAAGGAGCTGGAACATACAGAAAGAACAAAGGTAAATTCTATTAAAAGAACTATTACTTCGAGTATTGATGATGAGAGCAACTGGGAAAATTTTCAAGTACATTTCGATCAAAAAAACGACAATTTTTTCCAAAAATTAAAAAAACTGGATAGTAAGTTAAACGAATCATATCTTTTATTTTGCTCTTACGTTAAGATGGGTAAATCCAACAAGGAAATTGCAGAATTAATGGTTATATCGGTAGCTGCAGTTGAAAAGAGAAAATACCGATTAAAAAAGAAATGGGAATTAAATAATGAAACTAGCTTTACTGACTACCTTAGAGGTTTATAATAAAGGGGTGTTTAAACTTCCCCATGAAATTAAAGCCTTAAGTGATGTCTCTGTACTCTATTAAATAGAGTACCTATTCCTCAAAAAAAGCTATAAGTAAATGAAAATATATTGATCAATTCTGATTTATATTTAAAACAATGTGGAATATGAGGCTTATTTGTTCGTTCATAGAAAAGTAGTCCGAAATATGTTGTAATTTTAGTCTTCTATCACAATGAAACTAAATCTTAAATATCCTGCTTTAATCGCCCTTTTAATGTGCTCACTGCTTGGGGTTTCTCAATCTGCAAGAATTGGGGAATTTTACGATCACCTTCCGTATCATCAAGCAAGTTCAATTTGCTTAACGGAAAACAAAGTTTTTGTTGGGGCCGATAAAGCTCTTTTCACATACGACCTGTCAGATAACTCGCTAGAGACTTATAGTAAGGTTAATAAACTGTCAGATTTAGGAATCAATGTTTTAAAATATTCTGAAAAACATAAAAGCGTAATTATTGGCTATTCTAATGGTAATATTGATATTGTCACCAATAATCAGGTTATTAATGTGCCCGATATAGAGCGAACCACAATTCAAGGATATAAATCAATCAATAACATTTACATACTTGAAGATTTTGCTTACCTAAGCACAGGTTTTGGTATAGTAAAACTTGATATACAACAACAAGAAATAAAAGAAACTTTTTTAATTGGAGACAACTCTACAAATGTTTTTGTTAACGATCTCGAATTTTTTAACGATACCATTTATGCCGCTACAAACGAAGGTATTTACATTGCAAATGAAAATAGTGGAAACTTATCTAATTTTCAAAACTGGACGCAAATAAATAGAAATTTAGGTCAATCAATTAACGCAATTGAAGCTAACGATTCAATCCTAATTTATAATATTTCAAGTGAGGCTAACAACGAAGACACCATTAAAACATACAATGGGTCTAAATGGGATGAATTCAATTATGGAGAATACAAAAATGAAAACGTCTACAACATTGAAAGTGATGATGATGAAAACTGGCTTATTTGCTACAAATCTTACGGAGGTATCTTAAATAAACAACATAATAAGTTTACCAAATTTAAAAGTTATCAATTTGGAGTTTCAATGAATATTGCTCCGAGACAAATAATCAAAGGCGAAAACAACAAATATTGGATTGCAGATAATAAACATGGACTTATAAAAATGAATAATGCTTGGAATTTTAATGTATTCTCTCCCACTGGACCATATAGCGACTTATCCTGGAATTTAGCCTTTGATGGTGAAGCACTCTGGGTTGCATCAGGTTCCTTAACATCTCAATTATCAAATCGATATCAAAAAAAAGGTGTTTACCGCTACAAAAATAATAGCTGGGAATCCTTTAATAAAGGAGCTTATGATAGCATTTCTGATATTACTTCTGTAACAGTCAATCCCCAAAACACAAACGAAGTTTATTTCGGCGCATGGGGTAAAGGAATGATAAAGACTTTAAATGGTGAGGTACAAGAAGTTTATAACTCCTATAATTCCTCAATACAATCATTAAATTTATTTAAATACCATCAAATTGGTGGTTTAGCTTTTGATGAAAATAATTTACTCTGGATTACATGTTCTGGTTCACCTGGTGCAAATGTAAATTATCCTTTGGTTGCTTTCGATGGTGAAAACTGGTTTACTTACAACATGAACAATAGGCTTGTAAATAACACTCACGCAGGAGATATTTTTATAGATAAAAATGGTTATAAATGGTTCGCTTCGCGTGATAATGGAATTTTTGTTTTTAACGATAATGGGACTTTGTCTGATACAGATGATGATCAAATTGAACTAATTACTACAGGTGAAAATAGTGGAAATCTCCCAACAAAAATGGTTCACGCAATAGCAGAAGATCAAGATGGGAAAATATGGATCGGTACAGCAGAAGGTTTAACAGTAATTAATAATACATTTGGATTATTTGACGGACAAGTTAAGGCCGAGCGAATAGTAATAGAGCAAGAAGGTGCATACCAGTATTTACTAGAAACAGAAGTTATAAATTGCATTAAAGTAGATGGTGGGAACCGTAAATGGATTGGCACTGCTGCAGGGGGGGTTTATTTAGTTAGTGAAGATGGACAGGAAACTATTCAGCATTTCACTGCTGAAAATTCGGCACTTTTATCGAATACTATTTATGATATCGAAATCTTCGGAACAACAGGCGAAGTGTTTTTCGCAACGGACAAAGGATTAATTTCTTATATCGGTGATGCTACAGATGCTAATGCATACAAAGGCCCTACGTATGCATACCCTAATCCTGTTCGGCCTGATTATGACGGCCTAATTGGAATAAAGGGATTAGTAGAAAACTCAGAGGTTAAAATTACCGATATCACTGGTAATATCGTATATGAGACAATGAGTGAAGGTACAACTGCAACTTGGGATGGTAAATCCCTTAACGGTGAACGGGTTCAAACTGGCGTTTATGTTGTTTTTTCAGCAAGTGAGGACGGCACCCAAAAGGAAGTGGCTAAGATTTTATTCGTTAATTAGGCATCCCTTACAATTCCTAATAACTTCTTAGTATATTTAACCTATTATCGGAATATATTAGTTCAACGATCCTCTTAAGGTTTGGTTGAACTACGAATCCAAAAAAGGCTCCGTGGCGCAACTGAATAGCGCATCAGATTTCGGCTCTGAGGGTTGGGGGTTTGAATCCCTCCGGGGTCACTAAGAGAAAAAAGCTTACAGCTCTGCTGTGGGCTTTTTCTGTTTCAAGACAGAATCAAATACAATTTGAATGAGGGATTGAAATAGAAAAAGTCCAAGTTCTTTGCAAAAGAATAAGCTTTTTTCTCGGAATTCGGAGCTCTTAAGGATCTTTGCAGAAAATCCCTCCGGGGTCACTAAAGCTCAGCTTATGCTGGGCTTTTTTATTTAACCAATTGAGCTATCATCCAGAAGACACATACATATCGTTTTAATTAGATCAGCAGCCATTAACGCTGTGATTTGCTCCACATCATAAATCGGATTCATTTCAGCAATATCGCATGAAATGACTTTTTTACTATTGAAAATGTGGTTTATCAGCTCAAGTACAAATTTTGGTTGGAATCCTATGGGAGAAGCCGCACTAACGCCCGGGCAATACTCTGAAGAAAATCCATCCAGATCAATGGTGAGATAAATGCAATCTACCTCATCCATAAATGCTTGTA
>MDSY01018368.1_pt1 | contig 12141 bp, 6 predicted proteins | sample 811131 | NCBI WGS metagenome assembly MDSY01 (sample SAMN05326643, study PRJNA326480) | marine metagenome | isolation source: seawater | place: Atlantic Ocean: South West | collected 2010
AATATACCAGATACAGTAGGTTATACTTTACCCAATGAATTTGGTGGTATTATTAGTAATTTATTCAACCGTGTACCAAACATAGACCAAGCCATTATTTCAGTGCATTGTCACAACGATTTAGGCTTGGCCGTTGCAAACTCAATGGCCGCAGTGCAAGCAGGAGCTCGGCAGATTGAATGTACCATTAATGGAATAGGGGAACGAGCAGGTAATTGTTCTTTGGAAGAAGTCGCGATGATAATGAAAACTCGTCAAAACTTGTTAGGGGTCAACACCAAAATAAATCATCAAGAAATAGCCAGAACATCAAAATTAGTCAGTCAATTATGCAACATGCCGGTGCAATTGAACAAAGCAGTCGTTGGCGGTAATGCTTTTAGTCATTCTTCGGGCATTCATCAAGACGGTATGTTAAAAGCTAGTAATACTTATGAAATTATGACCCCTGAGAGTGTCGGTATTTCTAAAACAAAATTAAATTTAACCTCTCGTAGCGGTCGACATGTCATTAAACACCGTATGGAAAGTTTAGGCTACCAAGACACTGAATTTAATTTAGAGGAGTTATACGCTGATTTTCTTGCACTAGCTGACAAAAAAGGCCAAGTGTTTGATGATGATTTAGAAGCCCTGCACTTTAATATTCAACAACAAGATGGGCAAGACTATTATCAATTAGCTACTTTAAATGTGCAATGTGGTGGTGGAGAATTCGCCACCTCAAGTATTAAATTAATAGCCGGACAGGAAAGTCATATAGTATCAGAGACTGGCAATGGTCCTGTCGACTCACTATATCGTGCAATTAAAAAAGCCGTCGATATTGATTTTGAAGTCGCCGATTATACTATTTCTAATAAAGGTCAAGGGGAAGATGGTTTGGGTAAGGCTGATTTAGTTGTTGTTTGGCAAGGCCGACGTTTTCATGGTTATGGCTTAGCAACAGACGTTATAGAGGCCTCCGGTAAAGCATTAATCCATACCCTTAATAATATTCATCGTGCACAAACCATTGCCGATATTAAAAAAGAACGCGTTGCTCAAGCATAAATACAAATAACAACGACGTTTATTAAAAATGAACATAACAAGGTACAAATATACATGTCACATATAGCAGTATTAGCAGGCGACGGAATTGGCCCAGAAGTCATGATCGAAGCAAAAAAGGTTTTAGCCACCGTAGCGCAGGTTTTTGCGATAAAACTAACAACAACTGATCACCCTGTGGGTGGCGCAGCCATCGATTCTCATGGCCATGCATTACCCCAAGAAACTTTATATGGCTGCCAAAAGGCAGATGCCATTTTGTTTGGCTCTGTGGGCGGTCCTAAATGGGCTAACTTACCCGCTACAGAACAACCTGAACGATGTGCTTTGTTAGGTTTGCGTGGCCATTTTGATTTATTTTGTAATATGCGTCCGGCCACATTACAGCCCGCCTTATCTTCCTTATCTACATTGCGTAGTGATATTTCCGCACAGGGTTTTGATATATTAGTGATCAGAGAGTTAACTGGAGACATCTATTTTGGTGAGCCCAAAGGAAGAAAAGGAGAAGGTGAACAAGAAACAGGGTTTGACTCAATGTTTTATTCGCGGGCCGAAGTAAAACGTATTACCCATATAGCTTTTCAAACGGCACGAAAACGCAATAAGAAAGTGACATCAGTTGATAAAGCCAACGTCTTAGCTACCAGCCAATTATGGCGTCAAGTGGTTGACGAAGTAGCACCACAGTACCCTGATGTTATTTATGAACACCTTTACGTCGACAATGCTGCAATGCAGTTAGTTCGTGATCCCAAACAATTTGATGTAATGCTTTGTCCTAACTTATTTGGTGATATTTTGTCAGATATATGTGCGATGATCACCGGCAGTATGGGCTTGCTACCATCAGCCAGTTTAAATAGCCAAGGTTTTGGCATGTACGAGCCCGCAGGTGGCAGTGCTCCAGATATTGCAGGTCAAGGTATTGCCAACCCTATTGCCCAAATATTGTCAGCTGCCTTAATGTTACGCTACAGTTTAAAACAAGATGATGCAGCAAGTGCTATCGAATCAGCAGTAAGTAATGCTTTAGATAATGCGATACTAACCGCCGACTTATTACCTACGGCACAAAAAGGCAAGGCTAAATCAACCAGTGAAGTGGGTGACTATATTTGTGCTCAAATCATTTCAAACACGACAGGAGGCGTATAATAATGAATCACTTTAGCAGCAATAAGCCACCCAGTACTTTATATGAAAAGTTGTGGCAACAACATGTAGTTGAAGAAAAACCAGGAGAAACGCCACTACTATATGTTGATCGTCACTTAATTCATGAAGTGACCTCTCCTCAGGCTTTTGCTAATTTAGCGTTTCATCAACGCCGCTTGCGTCACCCTGAGCGCACTATCGCAACCATGGACCATAACATTTCAACTCGTTCTATTGCCATTGATGCAGCAGGCGAAGGTGCCGCAAACCAACTGCGAACTCTAGAGAAAAACTGCAAAGAGTTTGGTATTAAACTATTTGGTATGGGTCATAAAAATCAAGGTATTGTTCATGTAATAGGGCCTGAATTAGGATTGACATTACCTGGGACTATTATCGTGTGTGGTGATTCTCATACGGCAACTCATGGCGCATTTGGCGCACTAGCTTTCGGTATTGGCACCTCCGAAGTTGAACATGTTTTTGCTACACAAACATTACGCCAAACCAAAGCAAAAACAATGAAAATTGAAGTTAATGGTCAAGTTAAATTGGGTATTAGTGCTAAAGATATTATCTTAGCTATCATTGGTAAAACGGGCAGTGCTGGCGCTACTGGCTATGTAGTAGAATACTCTGGCAGTGCCATTGAGGCTCTGACTATGGAAGAAAGAATGACGGTATGTAATATGAGTATCGAATTTGGTGCTAAAGCAGGACTGATTGCTCCCGATAAAACCACCTTTGATTATTTAAAAGGCAAAGAATATAGCCCTAAGGGAGATGTTTGGCAGCAAGCATTAAATGATTGGGCCCGCTTAAAAACAGACCCTAATGCTAAATTTGATCACGTCATCACTTTAAAAGCAGAAGATATCAAGGCACAAATCACTTGGGGCACAACCCCAGGTCAAGTAACATCAGTTGATAGTTTCGTGCCATCACCGGAACAGTTTTCTAACGCCGTTGAAAAAGATTCATGCGCTGCTGCATTAGCCTATATGGGGCTAAAAGCAGGAACAAAAATAACAGATATTAGCATTAATAAAGTGTTTATTGGTTCTTGTACGAATTCTCGTATCGAAGATTTACGTGCTGCAGCCAATACGGTACAACGTTTTACCAGCAATGGTGAAAAGGTCTCAGCTCATGTTGATGCTATCGTCGTACCTGGCTCATATCGTGTAAAAGAACAAGCAGAAGCAGAAGGTTTATCAGATATTTTTATCAATGCCGGATTTGAATGGCGTTTACCTGGATGCTCAATGTGCTTGGGCATGAATGATGATGTACTCAAAGAAGGCGACCGATGTGCGTCAACCAGTAACCGTAATTTTGAAGGTCGACAAGGACGAGGAAGCCGAACACACCTTGTTAGCCCAGAATTGGCTGCTGCATCGGCAATAGCTGGTCACTTTGTCGACATAAACAAATAAGGAATAGTGCGATGGAAAAATTTACACAACATAAGGGCTTAGTGGCTCCACTCGATGCAGCAAATGTTGATACTGATCAGATAATTCCGAAACAGTTTTTACAAAAAACGGAACGAATAGGTTTTGGAAAACATCTGTTTCATGATTGGCGTTATCTTGATGCCAGTGGCAAAAAAAATAATCCCTCATTTATTTTGAATGCACCACAGTACAAAGGCGCCAGCATTTTACTTACACGAGAAAATTTTGGCTGTGGTTCAAGTCGTGAACACGCACCTTGGGCATTACAGGAGTATGGTTTTAAAGTGATTGTTGCCTCAAGCTTCGCCGATATTTTTTATGGTAATTGCATCAACATTGGTTTATTACCCATCACCTTATCAGAACGCGAGATTGATGAATTATTTGCAGAAACAAATGATACTTCAGTGACATTAACTGTAAACTTAACTAATAACACCCTAACCGGTAATAATAAAAGCTATTCATTTGCCCTCGACAGTTTTCACCAATATTGTCTCGAAAAAGGCATAGATAGTGTTGGCTGGACATTAAATAAACTTGAAAAAATCAAAGCATTCGAAGCAAAAATGCCGGCTTGGATGTAGCCTATTATCATTAACAACAGCACATCAATAATGTTCATTAACAGATGAAATTACAGGGCATGGACGCCTTAAAATAGAGAAGATAATTAAAACAGGCTATTGAGCACATCACACCGATTAAGCAACAGTTCTAATTGGAATAAAATACGGCTTTTATAATGGCGATTTTTTCACCAAAACAGCTGGCCACTTTATATAAAAACAAATATTGATTCATCCAATGTTGATGAATCAATATTATGCGGGCATTGGTTAAATTATCGGCTGGTAAACTATAATACCGCAACAAAACAAAGGTAAAGGGTTATTGTCTGGTATTTATTTTTACTCCTTGCTTAAGATCCAATTGATTACTATTAAATAAATCAACCTGAATAAAAGGTAAAAAAGACTTCTCTGACCATAAAACTGGTTAAAACTTATCACTAAGTTAATAACTTTCTTTATAACTTCATTACTAGTTTAATGTTGTTGCCTCTTGCTTTGTGCTCTCTTTAGCCTTGAGTCGTCTTAATACCAAAGCATTTTCATTAGCCTGTATTTTGGATTTAAGTAAAAATGCACCACAGTAATCAGGCTAATTTTGCCTAAGGTAGTTATTACCAACTTGAAAGTGCTGGCAAACTAAAGGTTTCGCCTTTAAAAGACAAAATGACTTTTTGCGGTAAAATATCAACTAAAGTTAAGCCTGCAATTATCTCATCTCCTTGATACTTATCTTCACCATTGACACGAACCCAACCTTGACCATCACTAGAAAATACATGTTGTTCAAATTGCAACGCAGGCACACTATTTTGAATCACTGCTGGCATATCGAGTAATGATTCAACCTCTGCCATATTTTGTCGATTATCATTAATACGTTTGTTATTGACATCAGAATAATTCGATTTGTTTTCTTGCATTTCTCGTGTTTCATCGATAGCTGACTGAAATCTTGCTAGCAACTCATTGGATACCCCCTTAACAGCATCGACCTTGTATTCAGGTGCAGTCAAATTCGAGCCACTATTTGCCTCGATAAATTTTTCTGGTTGATAACCAACAACCCTTGGTTGCTTATCTGGTTTATCTGCTAACACTTTCAACTGGCTAGCTTTATTAGATTTTTTCTGAGTACTTTCTTTCTTTATCTGATTTTCCAAAGCGGCAATACGCTCAAGTAATTGTGTTTGTGGATCAATAATAGCCGTCGAAGGTATCTCTAAAGTATCAACTTCATTATTGCTATTATTTACTTGTTGATTAACCGCTGGTATTTTTACTGTATTGAGTGGAGATTCTAACGTTGAGGTTGGCTTTATTGCAGTTTGATCAGACAGTAACCAATAGGCTTTACTAAAAAAAAGTAATCCAGCCACAAATGTTAATGTAAATCCTATGCTAAAAGCCCATTTCCATGGGGTACTAAACCAAGTTGACGTTGATTCTAACTCATCGCCAAGCGCATCAATAGCCGATTTGACAACAATAGCTTTGCTAACAACGGCATCATTATTACCATACGCATTAATCAGTGATCTATCGCATAGCAAGTTGATCACTCTTGGGATCCCTTTTGAAATTCGATGAATGGCATTGATGGCGCCCTTATTAAATAATTGCCGCGTACAAAGCGCTACCGATAAGCGATGTTGGATATACTGCTTTACTTCTAATTTAGTTAAAGGCAATAAGTGATAACGAGCAGTGATACGTTGCGCTAATTGGCGTAAATCTCTGCGCCGCAACAACTGCTGCAATTCAGGTTGGCCAATTAAAATCACCTGCAGCAGTTTTTTAGTATTTGTCTCCAAATTAGTGAGTAAACGCAATTGTTCAAGTACTTCAGGCTTTAAGTGCTGTGCTTCATCAATAATAAGCAAGGTATTAATATCGTTATCATGATTTTTTATCAGTTTAGTTTGAATTTTATCAGTTAAATACTTTAGAGTTGCCCCTGTTTTTCGGTAACGAATTTTTAGGTTATCGCATAAAGTAGCTAACAATTCTTCACTGGAAAGTGTGGGGTTCAATATGAACGCTGCCTGAGTACTATCTGGCAACTGTTCCATAACACTACGACAAATTGTTGTCTTTCCTGTACCAACTTCTCCCGTTAACAAAACAAAGCCACCATTATCGCCTAAACCATAGGTTAAATGCGCAAGCGCTTCGCGATGACGATCACTCATAAACAAAAAAGCCGGATTAGGCGCAATGGTAAATGGGATTTCTTCTAGACCAAAATACGCGGTGTACATAAGGGTTACCAGTTAAATAATAAGAAAAAAATTGATATGCATATAGAAATTAACCTGTAACGCATAACAAGTCAAAGGGCCTTGTAAAATCAAAACAAGTTTGTGTTAAACTGACTTCAAGTTTTTATTTTTTATTTGCATAAATTAATGACAAACAGTGCACAAATTTCAATTAAATCACCTCAGTTCAACCGTTACCTTGTTGGCGGTGCAGTTCGTGATACCTTATTAAAACGAGAAGTCTCCGACCGAGATTATGTGGTGGTTGGAACAACCATTGAACACATGCTAATGTTGGGTTTCGTTCAAGTAGGTAAAGATTTTCCAGTGTTTCTTCACCCACAATCAAAAGAAGAGTATGCGCTTGCTCGTACCGAAAAGAAATACGGTCAAGGCTATACAGGCTTTGTTTGCTTTTCCTCTCCCAAAGTTACACTGGAGCAGGATTTACAGCGAAGAGACCTGACTGTTAATGCCATAGCTCAAGACGAACAGGGACACATTATTGATCCCTTCAATGGTGTAACCGATTTAAATAATAAATTATTACGACATATATCACCTGCATTTAGTGAAGATCCTTTACGCGTATTACGTGTTGCCAGATTTGCTGCACGGTATCATTACCTGAACTTTACTATATACCCAGACACACTTTTACTGATGAAAAAAATTAGCCAAAGTGGTGAACTTCATTACCTTTCAATAGAGCGGGTATTAAAAGAAATGGAACTGAGCATTACCGAAAAGTCCCCTTGGGTATTTTTTGATGTGTTGCATCATTGTTGTGCATTAGAGGCGATTTGGCCTGAAATAGATAAAGTTTGGCTAAATCATGGTAAATATACATTAATGCAAGCCAGTCGCTTATCGACAAAGCTGGCCATTCGCTTTGCTGCACTGGTGACCAGTATTCATCAAACAAGCACTGTTAAAGACGTTAATAAAATGTTAGAAAGTCTCAAGATTTCTTATGAAATAAAACAATTAACCAGTAAAGCCATTCAACACTTAAGTCAGTGTCATCAAGCATTAACCTTGAGCCCTAACGAATTACTCTGTTTATTTGATTCCGTTGATGCTTGGCGTAAACCGCAACTATTCACTGATTTACTTATTGTCTGTGAAGCAGAATATTATAGCCAAGACCTAGCTAAAGTTGTTGATAAACCATATTTGCAAGCAGGTTATTTACTGACTCTAGCAGAGCTACTCAGAGCTATTACAGCTAAACCATTCATAGCACAAGGAATAGAAGGAAAAGCGATAAAAGAGGCTATTGTCCAAGCCAGATTAGAAAAAATTAACCTATATAAAAAAAGTATGGTCAACAACTAAAGACTATCAAACAGACATCATTAGGCGCTGATTGTTAATACTCTTGTCGTCAGCAGTAGTTCAATTATGTGCTTGCACATGTCGATAAGCTAATGGCGGTAGTGTGTCCAAATTTGACGAAAACCCAGCAAATGCTGGGCTTTATGTACATACTACTTATCGTAATTAAAAGTTATAAGTGGCTTTAATGTAATAGTAACCTCCATTGTAATCAAATGGCCCACTTTCATAGTAAATAGCACCACTCCAATCATTCTCCGGTTGTAATTTTTGTGCCTCTTGATCTAAGATGTTATTTGCTCCTGCAGAGAGCATTAACGCTTCGCTAAAATAATAACTAGCTTCAATGTCGATAGTTACTGCAGTATCGGCAGTTTCAGAGCCTTCAGCTGAGGTATCATCAGCATGAGTTGCATAATATTCGCCAAAGTAGTTTGCCCGAACAAACATACTGATATCTTCCCATGATTGCGCCATGGTTAAGGTACCGCGGTGTGCTGGAATGCCATCTTCTAAACGGCGTATTTTACCCGCATTAGTGGTTTCGGTATTAAAGGCGTCAACTTTAGTGTCAGTCCAGTTATAGGCTACACTAAAATCGGTATCCCCTCCTATGAGTTCCATGCTGTAATTAGCAACAAGATCGACGCCTTGTGTAGTGGTATCAAAGTCATTAGCAAAATAGGTTACTGCTGAGATTAACTCAGGATTTTTAACCCCCGCAGCTTCCAGCGCATTATAATCTTCAGCTCTTACAGTGATTTGACTTGATTGAGCAATACGATCAGTCACTTCAATGTTAAAGTAATCTGCCGTTAAGAAGAAGTCGCCATCACTAAAGACAAAACCCGCAGCATAGCTAACAGATTCTTCTGGTGTTAATTCTCTGCCACCATAAAATGCTGCTAAGGGGTTAGTTGGTGGCGCTGTGAAGCTTTGAATTAATTCGCCATTAATTAAAGAGGTTGCTGTATTAACCACATTGGCTTGACCGACGGTAGGCGCCCTAAAACCAGTACTGTGTGATGCACGAAGAGATATTTCATCACTCACCGCTAACTGCGCCGTTAACTTGTAGTTGAGGGTATCACCAAATGAAGTAAAATCTTCATAACGTAATGCGCCCCCCAATAATAATGAATCGGTTACTTGTGCTTCAATATCACCATATAAAGCAACACTTCGACGAGTATTAATACCTTGCGCTTCAGGGCCAAACCCTTTAAATCCGTGCGAACCAATATTAAAACCCTGTGCCGCATAAGGTCCAGCTTTCCATGATGCCTCTTCACCTGCGGTAATTTCAAAACTTTCTTCACGCCACTCAGCACCCATTGCAAAATTTAATGGTTGATCAAAACCTGCATCAAATTCTTTGATTAAATCAAAATTAAAGGTTTTTTCTAACTGCGAGTAACCCCCAGTTTGAAAATCAAACGGTGTATCAAGACCTAATGAAGGATTTAAGGTGTTTTTTAATAAAAAGGTAGATTTATTATTACCGACTGAACCACTCAAGTCGAAATACCAGTCTTGTAAAAAGCCTGACTTAAATTCACCTGACGTACCCATAGTAATAGACGTATCAACAATATTGCCACCAAAGCGAGGCGTATAACCACCCGGCATTAACTGGTTCATAGAGAAACAGTTAGGGTCAGCAACCATAGCTTGGTAATCAGCCGTATTTAACACATTACCTAATGCCGAAGATACATCTGAAAAAGCTCCATTGCCCCCCATCATTGTTTCTAAATAGACATTTGAAACCGAACAAGTTGCCACTCCATCATTGGCAAAACCCACATCTCCTACTAACAATGTTTCTCCCCCATCAAGCGAGAAAACATTACCACGGTTATGAGGATTACGATAATAAAAACCTCCCTCAGCATCGCGCTCAGAATAGTTTCCAAATAGGTAAAATTGTTTATCATCGGCTAAGTCTAAACCGATATTAGCAAAAAGAGTAATATCATCTTTTATCTCAGGACTTCCCCAAATCATCGCAGGATTTGGAACATCGGTATTACCTGCAGAAAATAAACCGGCGGCATCTGGGCGTTGGATACTTCTGCTGGTGGCGTCAGCATTTTTTAATTGAAAACTTAAATTAACAAAACCATCATCAGTAAGCGGTAAACCAATATTGCCGTCTACAATTGTTGTCGCACCGTCACCTTCATAATATTCACCTTGTTTAATCGATAATGAACCACCATCGGCATTGTCTTTTAAGACAAAATTCATTACACCGGCAATAGCATCAGAGCCATACTGTGCTGCCGCCCCATCACGTAAAACTTCCACTTGTTTTAATGCAACACTGGGGATCACAGAGACATCAGGACCTTGTGCACCATCATTGACACCTCCGCCTTGAAAAGCAATAACAGAGGCACGGTGACGACGCTTGCCATTTAACAATATTAAGGTACTGTCTGACGATAAACCACGTAAGTTAACAGGCCTTATTAAAGTAGCCGCATCAGATATAGGTTGTGCACGCACGTTAAACGAAGGAACAGCACTCGCTAATTGATCGAGCATATCACTGGATGCATACCTTCCTAATTGATCACCACCAACGATATCGATAGGTACTGGTGATTCAGCCACCGATCTTGGTGCTGAGCGAGAGCCGACAATGGCAATACGCTCTACATTTTTTTCAGCAATTACAGCTTCCTCTGCAAATAAGGGGGTTGAGCCTAATGCTAAACTGACTGCTACAGCTATTGTTCCTAAGCGAAATTTATTAAACATGATATCTCCTCATTAACCTCTAATCGATAGAATTCTTATTATTAAAAACCAACAAAAAATCCTTTACATAACCAATCATTAACAATTAAAATACATTTGATACGTTTATATTACAGTCCGCTATAGTTTACAACTGGCTTTTAAAGGCTAAATTGTTTAATCAAGTAAAAAGGAAGACGGTATAAATTTAATAAGTAAGGTTATTAAGGTAATAATTAGATGTTTATTTTACACAGACCAGAAGAAATAGTGCTTGTGGCTTAGTTAAATGTGTATATATGTACTAAATACTTTAAAATCTATATGTTTTTATGTAATTAAAAGTTACATTTTTATTTCAAATAAAGATAAATAAATACTCAGAATTAAGTGGAATTTTAGTTAATAGCAACAGGATAGTTATTTCATTATTGACTAAATAGCGATAGATAGGTGTTAAATATATGAGACTAATTATATTTAATAGCTGAGACTTAGTGCAATGCAACCATTTGATAGACTCAATAGATAGATTACATTCGAGATTATGATATAAAAATCGACTTAATTATATATTAAGTCGATAAGCCTAAAATATTATCGAATAAGCTTGAATTAACTTTATTATTTATTTAAGCAAACTATTATTCAGCGGGTAATATTGTCGCAGACACTGAGCCAAAACCGATACGTGCTGCACCTTCTTTTTGACACCAACCCTTCATTGCAACCAAGTCTCCGTCAGCTAAAAAAGCACGTGTTTCACCATTAGGTAAAACAACGGGCTCGGTACCCGCATTAGAAAGTTCAAGCATTGAACCCGCTTCTTCTGGATTAGGCCCTGACTGAGTACCACTGCCAAACATATCACCAGCACGTAAATTACAACCATTAACGGTGTGATGAGCAACCATTTGCGCTACCGTCCAATATGAATCACTAAAATTAGATTCTGATAATGGCACTGCCACTTCACCGTTATTGCGCATTGATGCAGTTTGAAGTGACACTTGTAGCTGAATATCGAAAGCCCCCATGGTTCGATTATTTTTTGATTCTAGGTAGGCTAAAGGTTGCGGGTCGTCAAGATCACGAGTCCAAGCAGCACGATAAGGAGCTAATGCTTCGGCTGTAACAATCCAAGGTGAAATGGTTGAGGCGAAGCTTTTTGATAAAAATGGGCCTAATGGCTGATATTCCCAACCCTGAATATCACGTGCTGACCAATCATTAAAAAGACACAAACCAAATACGTGATCTTCGGCATTATCAATAGAAATAGGCTCACCTAAAGCATTGCCACTACCAATAAAAATACCCACCTCAAGTTCATAATCTAAACGTTTGCACGGACCAAATGATGGCTCTGTTGCCGTAGGTGCTTTAGTTTGACCTTTGGGACGTTTAAAGTCAGCCCCAGAGACTTCGATTGATGATGAACGACCATGATAGCCAATCGGTACCCATTTATAATTAGGCAATAATGGATTATCAGGGCGGAATTTTCGACCGACAGAAGTCGCGTGATGAATTGATGTATAAAAATCAGTGTAATCG
>MDSY01081363.1_pt1 | contig 12138 bp, 15 predicted proteins | sample 811131 | NCBI WGS metagenome assembly MDSY01 (sample SAMN05326643, study PRJNA326480) | marine metagenome | isolation source: seawater | place: Atlantic Ocean: South West | collected 2010
CTTCATATATTGTTGACTCGTATGAACTAACATTTTGTCCTAACAATGTAACCTCTTTAGTTCCTTTTTGAACGGCATGATTTATCTCAGCATAAATATCTTCAACAGTCCTTGAAAACTCTGCACCCCTTGTATAAGGTACAACACAGAAGGAACAAAATTTATCACAACCTTCTTGTATTGAAATCATACTTGCAGTTTTATTAGTTTTTGAAAAAGTTAAGGATTGAAATTTTTCTTCACTTAAAAAATTGACATGGACTTTTTCAAAATTTTCTTTTTTTAAGAGGTTTGGAATTATTTGGATGTTTTGCGGGCCAACAACATAATCAACAGAATTATTTCTATTAATTATTTCCTTACCTTCTGCCTGAGCCACACAGCCCATGACAACTATGCTAAATTTTTTTCCTAATTTTTCCTTATTTTTTTTAAAAATTGATAGCCTACCTAAATCAGAATAAAGCTTTTCACTAGCTTTCTCTCTTATATGACATGTATTTAAAATTGCTACATCAGTCTTTTCTAGGTCCTCAGCTTTTCTAAAGCCATTAAACAATAATAAGTCATTAATTTTTTCTGAATCATAACTGTTCATTTGACAACCATAAGTTTTTATAAAAAATGATCTATGCATAAGTTAAAAATTAAATTATTTTTTGTTTATTACAAGAGCTTAAATTCATAAAGTTTAATTTTATCTACACATTCCATTTTCTTACAGTTTAAACTTACTTGCTCTGAAATTATTTTTTGGCAAATGTTTGATGCTTCTTTTCTATCTTTAAAACTATTAAATTTAATAGGTTTATGGTACGTAATATTTACCTCGCTCAGTCCTAAACCAAGGAATTTCCAGGCATGAGAAACAAGGTCCATGTTCCCAAACCACGCAAAAAAGGGTCTAAATTTTTTTTCAACTGGCATTCCGTCTATTTTACTGTAAAAAATAGAAATGGGCTGGATTTTAAAGTCCCCAAATTGCTCCAACTCCACCAAGCTAAATAACGAGCTTTTAAATGGCAGCACCTTTGATCCGTCACTTGAAGTCCCTTCTGGAAATAAAATGAGGTTTTCATTTTTTTTTAAAAATTTTGATAAAAGCTTAACTTGATCTTTAATTGAAAGTTTTCTTCTTCTATTAACAAAAATGGTCCTACCCAGTGCTGTTATTTTATTAATAAGTGGCCAGAATTTTATTTCTGATTTAGCAACAAATAACCCTTTTGTAATTGACCCTAAAATAAAAATATCTAAATAAGATATGTGATTTGATACATATAAAACCCTATTCTTATCAATTTTACCTGAAACCTTAACTTTAATTCCAAATATATGTAATAATCCTTTAAAAAAAATATTGAAAAAAATAAAAAAATTTCTTTTCAATATAGCATAGTTTACAAAGTGAACTGTGAGACATGAAATAACCCATAAAATTAAAGGAAAAATTCTTAGAATTGAAAGAATTGGTGAGTATAACATCAAGTTTTCATAGACAAATTAGAATATTTTTTAATAATATTTTCAGATTTTAAAATTATTAAAACATCTGTTGTATTAAATTTGTAGTCGCAAGCAGCCCCTTCACTAATCCACGCACCTACTCTGATATATGCCTTAATTAAGGGTGGGAGAGATCTAAAAACGGACTCAGCATCATAATCTTCACTGTTAATTTTATTAAATCTAGCCTTTAGATGGCTCAAAGGTTTACTATTAAATGTTTTTGGAGGCAAATGATTATGACTCAGATAAGATAATTCTTTGTTGAATAACACAGAGTTTGATGAAGGAAAACTGGCACAACCAAAAATAAGGTCGACTTTTTTTTGAGCTATATATGAAGCAAGGCCCCTCCATAAAAGCTTAATAATTCTTCCATCGCGATAATTTTCATGAACACATGATCTTCCTGCTTCAAGCAATGATAGTTTTTTTATTTTCAACAATTTATTTAAATCAAACTCAGATTCGCTGTAAAATCTTATGTTCTTTATATTTTTTGGTTTAAATAGAAGTCTGTAAGTTCCAACTACAAAATCATCTGCAATTGATTTATCAATTACCACTAAATGATCACAAAATTGATCAAATTTATCTGAATCTATTTTTAATTCCTTTTTGTCACCAAAAAAACTTTTATATCTTAATTCTTTAGACTTAGATACAATTGGATCTGGTTCTTTAACAGTTTTTACTATATAATTTTTAAAAGTGAAATTAATGTTTTCATCACGATTAATATAATTATCTTTTTTTTCTAAATTTTGGTTGGACCAACCATCAAGAAATATTTCATTTTGAGCTTCGCACTTTACTTTACTGAACATAGATTTTATCTTTTCAAGTTTTCTATGATCAAACTTATTTTTATCCGATTTATTTTTTTCTTTTAAGGGGAATACCATATAATTCTAATCTGTGGTCAACTAATTTATAACCAAGTTCCTCTGCAACTTTTTTTTGAAGCTGTTCAATTACATCATTTTGAAATTCGATTACTTTACCATTTTTTATATCAATTAAATGATCATGATGTTCTTCAGGTACTTCTTCGTAGCGAAACCTACCGTCTTTAAATTCATGTTTTTCAATAATATTGTTTTCCTCAAAGAGTTTTATTGTTCTGTAAACAGTGGCTATTCCAATGTTTTTATCAATTTTTGAAGCTCTTTTATAGACAAGTTCAACATCGGGATGGTCTTTTGACTCAGATAACACTTGAGTAATAATTCGTCTTTGCTCAGTCATCTTTAATCCAAGCTTATTACATTTTTCTAAGAGTGAATTCATTGTATTCAATTTTGATTCAATTTTGTTAAGGTTTTATTACATAATATATTAAATTTAATCTATAAATCTTTATTAAATTATAACATAATGAAAATAAAATGAAAAAAAAAGTTTTAGATGTTACTAATGAGAAATGTCCTATGACATTTCTGAAAGCGAAGGTTTTTATAAGTGCAAACATTGGCTCTGAAAAAACAATATTAATTAAGGGGAAAAAAGATTTTCAAATGCTCAAGAATAATCTTGAGAAAAATTATAAAGTTAAAACCAAAAAAGTTTCTCAAGATACTTTTCAATTAATATTCACTTAAGTTCTAACTTCATAAGCATTGCAGCAAATACTTTATCTTGTGATTTATAATAGTCATCTCTTTTTCCATAAGTCTTGAAATTATTTTTCAAGTACAGATTTTTAGCAGCTTTATTAAATTCCATTACCTCTAGAAAAATTTTACCAATTTTTTCTTTTTTACATCTATCTATTAAATTACTAAGAAGTGTCATTGCAATTCCGACTCGCCTTAAATCTGGAGATACAAATAACGAATAAACTTCAAAAAAATCTGTTTTTTTTTGTGCAAGTAAAAATCCTTTAATTGAATTATTTTCTAAACAAAGATCTGTGTGAAAACTTTTATTTTTCATATTTCTAATTATTTCTTTTTCAAAAAAAATATTTCCATTGAGTTCATTTAAAAATTTTTTTTGATACAAAACTAGTGAATTTACTAATGAGGAATCTAAGTTTTTAAATCTAATATTTTTCATAATAAGTATTATGGTAAAATATCTCTATTTTTTTACTACCATAGCCTAAAAAGATTGATTTAGCCAGATGACTGGCATCGACTTTTTTAATTATCGATTTTATTTCATTTTTATTCAAGTTTGTTAATTTATCTGAACTTAATAACAATAAATTATTACAATCTTTCTTTTTTTCAAAATAATAAGAAATTAACTGACTCTCTTCTCCAAGATTTAAATTATATTTAGGTTTAAAGAATCTTCCCTTTTTTTCAAAAACCTGGTAGAAAAATTTATTTTTAGTAGATTTAAAACAAGCTAAAACTTTTTTTTCTTTTATTACATTTGTAGCCAATAAGGGTGAAAAAGAAGATGCAGAAAACAATTGTGAATTAGAAGTAAGTGCTAATGCTTGTGATATTGCCTTTATGGATCTTAAGGCTGTGAAGCTTCCTGGCCCTGTAGAAAAAAAAATATTCGAAAAATCATCAATATCAAATTTCTTTAAACACTCTTTTAATATTTTAAAAATACCTTCAATCTTATTATCAAGTATTTTTTTTTTACTTAAGTTTATCAATTTTTTATCGTTAAATACTGCTAACGAAATTGTTTGACTTGAACAAAAAAGAGACAGTGATAACATAAATATTTACAAATTAAATGAAAAATAATCTTGTAAATGTAAATCAAAACAACGCTGATGTCATCATTGACTTGAGATATGCATCAGAAAATAATTTTACTAATCATAGAGTTTTTCATTCAGATGAGTGTTACATTCACAAGATCGCATTTGAACATCTATGTAAATCAATAGAAATTTCAAAAAAATTGGGACTAAAACTTAAAATTTTTGATGCATACAGACCCATTTACGTTCAAAAGGCATTATGGGATAAATTACCCGATCCAAATTTTATTGCCCCTCCTGATAAGGGTTCTCCCCATTCAAGAGGCGTAGCAATTGACTTGACTCTTACTCATGACGGTGAAGAACTAGATATGGGAACAGATTTTGATGAATTCTCAAGACTATCTTACCATGGTAATCTTGAGATATCTAAAAAGTCATATAAAAATAGACTTTTATTACTCGGAATCATGACTGATTCAGGTTGGGATTTTTACAGGAATGAATGGTGGCATTATCAACTTTTCGATTCAAAAAAATTTCCAATAATTGACGATGTTATTTAAAATTTTTTATTTTTTTATTTTCTTTTTTTTTTTTCACTCCAATCTCCATGGAAAAGACGGCTCTGCAATTACTTTAATTTATCATCGCTTCGAGGATAGCAAGTACCCTTCAACAAGTGTCTCTCAAGAAAATTTTCACTCGCAACTTTTGTATCTTAAAGAAAATAATTTTAATGTATTACCTATTTCTAGACTAATAGATTTTTTTTATAATAAAAAACCCTTACCAGATAAATCTATTTTTATTACTATTGATGACGCTTATAAAAGTTTTTATGTACATGCTTTTCCAATTTTAAAAAAGTTTGATTTTCCTTTTAGTGTTTTTTTATCAACTGATTTTGTTGATAAAAAAGGGGAAAATGATTTTATGAGTTGGGAAATGCTCAGAGAAATACAAAAAAGTAAGGGGAATATTTTAAATCATTCTCATAAACATGAGTCATTTTTAAAACTTAGTTTAGATGAAGTAGAAAGGGATATTTTACTCGCAGATGAAATTATAAGTAGTAATTTAGGGAATGTTGCGAAAATTATTTCTTATCCATATGGTGAGTCAAATAAAAATGTTAGAAGATTAATTGAAAATCTTGGTTACAAAATTGCCTTTTCGCAGCACTCATCGCCAATACACTTTTATGAAAATAAATATAATTTACCAAGATTTTCAATTAATGATGAATATGGAAGAATGAAAAGGTTTAAACAAATAGTTGAAGCAAAACCATTAACTTTTAATTTTTTTGACATTTTAAAAAATAATGAGGATGACACTTCTTTAGAAATAAAATTTAAAACAGATTTTGATGATAACAACATTAATTGTTTTTTAAATGATGGTGTTTTATTCAAGGACGTATACCAAAGTTTTATTAAAATTAGGTTAACCCAGTTAGCCAAAGATAAAAGATACAGAATAAATTGTACTATTTTAAAAAATACTAATCTTTACTGGTTTGGAAAAATAATAATTAGAGAAGATGGTAAATTTTTTTATTAGAAAATCTAGTTCGCAAAATTGCTATTATCAAATTTCATAAAATTATTTGATTCAATTATTTTTCTTACATCATTTACATAATCTTGTTTTCTTTCTGAGTAACTCGTTAAATAATTTGATAATTTTAAACCTGATAAAATTTCTCCGTTCATTCTTAGTTTTTTTCTTTCCTCTCTTAGACTCTCGTAAGCTAAGTGTGTGTTTATATTTTTGAAATACGACTTTGTTGATTCTGACAAATTTTCAAATTTTCTTATGAAAAATTTTTTGCTGCTATCCCTTTCTGATGGTAAAATCCCTTTATTTTTTTCAAAAGTATATTGTCCGTAAATTGCATTTCCCTCTCTCAAATATCTTGATGTACCCCACCCGCTTTCAATTGCAGCCTGAGCAAGAGCCATTGAAATTGGAATAACATCCACTTTTATCAGAAGGTTACCTAAGTTTGAGTCTTCAGCATCATATTTTTCACTTAATTCGAACAACCAAGCTGGCCAAAAATCTCGTGAAAAGTTTTCTCCTTGAGACTCATTCCACCAATCAAGAATTTTTTTTCTATCTTCAAGAATTTTTAAGTTTTCTGTGTAAATTATTGGTAAGAGGGTTTGAATAAATAATTTTTTTCTCTTGTTAACTGGTTGTATTTCCATAAAGTCCTCAGGCAAGGATGAAAAAATTATAAGATTTGCTGACTCATCTTTTAAAAACTTATCAACAGAAAAATTGTATTTTTGAAAAATTTCAAGCATTTCGTTAGCTTTACTTATATAGTCAACACCTACACCAGAAAACTCATTTTTTCCCAAACTCATTTTTTTTATTTCATAATTTATTTGTGCCATATTGGATTGTTTGCTTTTATTAAAACTTTTGTAAAAACCCACTGCAATATTTATGAGGGCTAATGAAACTAAAAATATTACAAGATTTCTGTTTAATGTTGATACAGATAGCATATTTACTGATTAACTGCTTCCACTGAAGTTATTTCGGGTATATAATATTTTAACATATTTTCTATACCCGACTTAAGAGTAATAGTTGAGCTTGGGCAACCAGAACAAGCACCTCTTAATTCCAGCAAAACCTTTCCCTTATCAAATTTAACAAAGCTAATATCGCCGCCGTCTTGGGCAACAGCTGGCTTAACTCTCTCATCAATTAGTTTTTTAATTTGTTCAACGATTTTAGAGTCTTCTTTATTGTAAGTTTCTTCTTTTTTTTGAGACTTTTTTTCTGTATCAATTGACTCACCAAGTGAAAAAAACTCAAGAATTTTGGATAAAATTTTTGGTTTAATTGAATCCCAATCAACATTTTTTTTCTTTGTAATTGTAACAAAATCTTTTCCTATAAAAACTGATTTAACATTTTGATCTTCAAAAAGAATACTTGCAAGATTATTTGCGTTAGCTTCTTTTTTTGTCTTAAATTCAAGTGTACCTTGTTCTAAGAGTACTTTTCCAGGCAAAAACTTGAGAGTATCAGGGTTAGGTGTATCTTCAGTTTGGATAAACATTACTAATATTTAATTAATTCAAGATAATTTGTCAATTTCTTCTTCTGATAGGTTTGGAGGAATGATGGTCAATGGAACAGAAATTTTAGCTCTTTGCTTTCCAGTGAATGCACTAATCAATGGGTCTGATCCAGACTCCCTGCTGGATGCAGCCAAAACAAAATTTGTTATGAATTTATTTGCTTCTAAAAAGTTTATAATACATTCTACTCTATCACCCTTCATAATATATTTTTTAGGGTTCTTTTGTGTAAATTCCATTACAAAGTTTTCATATTGTTTAATCTTAGATTCTGCCTCTTTTCTTGACTCTACCTCTGCAATATCTTCAACAGCTTTCCAATGACTAAATTCAAGGGTTTCAAAAGTATATAACAGTGCCACTCTTCCATTATTGATTGAACTTCTTTGAGAAGCATACCTTAATGCATTTAAAACTTCCTCAGAATCATCTAAAACTACAAGAAAAACTAACTCTTTTTCCATATTTATCTTTTCCTAAAAACTACACTCGCGAAAACACCTAGAGCAATTGCTATAATAGCAGAAAATACACCATATATAAAAGAGAATTTGTGCGCAAAAGAAAAGATAAAAGAACTTACGCCTAGTTTTTTAACTGTCAGTTTAACCTTTCTTGTTTCAAATTTATCTCCACTATCCATCAAACTCATCGATACAAAGTAATCTCCTGCTGGGGAGTTTTCAGGAAGTTTAATGGGAATTTTAAAAAGGGATGGAACATCCTTATTTATAACATTAAAAGAGTTATTTTTAATTTTAAACAGTTCTATGGACATTTTTTTTTCAATTAAATCCTTTTTTAAATTATCATCATCTTTGCCAATCAATTTTATATTATCATAAAGGTCTTTCTTTATTTCAAAATCAATTTGGTTGGATTTATTATTAGTGTAGTAGTGATTTAAACTAGGATAACTAAATTCACCAGTTTTCCCCCAGGTCCACATTCCTAAAATTTTTTTTTTCTTTTGCAGAATTACCTTTTGTCTTGGTCCAGTAATTTTGAGTACAAGTGTTCGCTTTGAGTCAGAAAAACCATAAATTGTAAAATCACTTTGTTTTTTTTTATCTCCAAGAGTAATTTGTGAATTGGAAACATCAAAAATAAGTTTATTGGCTTCAGCATAACTTGCTACAAAACTAAAAGTCATAATTATTTTTAAAAGAGTTAAATTTTTAAAAAGCATCTTGAATAATAATTCTTGAGTTAATTGAGGGTTCATTAAAAAGTTGAAATCCCATTTTTGCACAAACTAAAATAACAATTATAGCTAATAAAACTCTTAATTGTTCCCCTCGAAATTTTGATGTAAATTTAGAACCATATTGTGCCCCAATTACACCACCTACTAATAAAAAAATTGCTAAGATTAGGTCAACGGATAAGTTGTATGTAGCTTGAAGAATTGAAGAGTTTAATGTTACAAACACAATTTGAAATAGTGATGTTCCAATAGCTGAAACAGTTCCCATTCTAAATAGATATATCATCGCGGGTACCATTATAAATCCTCCACCAACACCCATTAAGGAGGCTAAAAAACCAGTTATGATTCCAACTGAAATTGGAAGTATAATTGATATATAAATACCAGAATGTCTAAATTTTAATTTAAGGGGAAGGTAATCTAAAAAACTTCTTTTTTTTTTTCTAATAATTTTTTTTTTGTCTTTCACTAAAGAAATTGTACTTTCAATCAACATCAATATACCAATTATAGATAAAAAAATTACATAAAGAATATTGATTATTAGATCAATATTCCCAGATTCTTTTAGAAAATTAAATAAAATTACACCAATTGTTGAGCCAAATATTCCCCCAACCAATAAGAAAATTCCTATCTCGTAATCTATATTTTTTTTTCTGCTATGAGCGATTGCACCTGAAACCGACGAACCAAGAATTTGAACAGATTCTGTTCCAACTGCTGTTGACGGTGGAATCCCCATAAATATTAGGAGAGGTGTCATTAAAAATCCGCCGCCTACTCCAAACAAACCAGACATGAACCCTACAATAAAACCAAAAAATAAAATCAACAGTAAGTTAATTTCAATTTCTGCTATCGGAAGGTAAAAGGTCATTAGATATAAAATTTAATAATTTTTTTTATTTCTTTAATATTTTTCTCAGAAATTTCTTTAGCCTCCTTAGCACCATCAGATAAGATTGAATTCAAGTAAACATGGTCTGATAGTAATTTTTTCATTTCGTTAGAGATCTTGGAAATTTTAGAAATTAGCAAATCACTTAAGTCTTGTTTAAAATTCTTAAAGTCATTTCCTGAATACTCTTTAATGATATTTTCAGATGGTTTTTCACTAATTGAAGCAAAAATATTTATTAGATTTTCAACCTCTGGTCTATCTTCTAAACTTTTATTGTTTTCTGGAAAAGGTAAGGAGTCTGTTCTTGCTCTTTGAATTTTTTTTATAATTTGATCATTCGAATCAGTTAAATTAATCCTGGATTGATCCGATGGGTCAGATTTACTCATTTTTTTCTTTCCATCTTTAAGACTCATTACTCTTGTGGCAGCACCAGTGATGATTGGTTCAGGGATTGGGAAAAAATCTGTATTGTATGATCTATTGAAACCTTGCGCTATATCTCTGCAGAGTTCTAAGTGTTGTTTTTGATCTTCGCCTACAGGTACAAAGTTTGATTTGTAAAGTAAAATATCTGCTGCCATTAAGACTGGATAAGAGTAAAGTCCAAGAGGTGCCTTTTCTTTATTTTTTCCTGCTTTATCTTTAAATTGTGTCATTCTGTTTAACCAACCAATAGGTGTATGACAACCTAAAATCCAAGCTAGCTCGCTGTGTCCCTTAACGTTTGATTGTACAAATATTGTGCTTTTTTTGGGTTCTATTCCAGAGGCAATATATGCAGCAGCTACCTCTTTTGAATATTCATCTAATTTTTTTCTATTCTCGGAAACGGTTATAGCATGAAGATCAACTATACAAAAAATACACTTTTTAGAGTTTTGGAAGTCAACCCAGTTTTTTATAGCACCCAAGTAATTACCTAAATGCAAGTTACCAGTTGGCTGTACACCAGAAAAAACTAAATCATTTCCCACTTTTTTGATTCCACTTTCTATCATAAAGTTGTTCAACGCCAAGTAAATAACTTGAAAAAAAATAAGTTATTATTCCTATAAGGATAGATAATAAGAGTAGTATATTATCACTTAAAATTTCAAGACCTACAAAACTTAATATATTTTTTTTCATAATCAAATACAAAATTGCACTCATAAAAATCGAAGAAATTAAAACTTTAACTAATAATTTTAAAATTGATTCATTAAATGAATATTTTTCTTTAAAAACTAAAAAATATGATAGGATCATAACGTTGATCCAAGCAGATATAGATGTTGCAATAGCTAACCCAACATGCAAATATTTTCCTATTAGAACTAAATTTAAAACCAAATTAATGATCATACAAAAGATCGATATTTGAATTGGAGTTTTTGTATTTTCATTTGCAAAGAAAGGGACAACGAGTATTTTTATTAAAATAAAAGCTGGAAGTCCAAAACCAAGTGCAACAAGAGCTTTTGCAGTAAGAAAAACATCACTAATATCGAATTCACCTCTGAAGAATAAAAATTTTATTATTTCCTCTGACAAAAATAATATCCCAAAAAAAGCAGGAATAGCAAAAAAAATACCAAATTCTATAGCTTTAGAAATACTTTGATTCGCCCTTTTTTTTTGGTTTTCTTTAACTTCTTTTGAAAGTATAGGAAGCAGGGCAGTGCTTATAGCAATACCTAAAACACCAAGAGGTAACTGGTTAACTCGATCCGCATAATATAAAAAAGAAATTGAGCCATCAGCTAAGGTTGAGGCAAGAATCATATCAATTAAAAGATTTAATTGATAAGCTCCATTACCAATAATTGCCGGCGTAAGAAGTATGAAAAACTTTTTTATTTCTGATGATGGTTTTGTAATTATTTCAAATTTTGGTAATCTTACATTTAATCTTGAATCGTTCTTCATTAAATGAAATATAATCCACACAATTTGTATTAAGCCCGCTAAAGATATTGAGAAACTTAGATATTTAGATAAGTGTATTTGGTTTCCATTAGAGAAGAAAAAAATTAATGTCATAATCATTGTTAGATTTAAAATTATTGGTGTAATAGCCATTGCGGCAAATTTGCCAAGCGTATTTAAATAACCACCTACTAAAGATGTTAAACATACAAAGACAACAAATGGAAATGTTAGTCTTGCAAGATCAACAGTTAGTAAAAATTTTTCTGGATTTTGATTAAATCCAGGGGCTATCAACTTTATGATAAGTGGCATAAGCAATTCGCAGATAATCAAAAGTATAAAAAGAAAAGAAAGTAGCAATGAAAAAATCGTTGAAAAAAATTCATCAGATTTTTTTTTTCCAAATTTTGAATGAATGCCAGATACCACTGGAATAAAAGCTGAATTAAGTGAGCCTTCTGCGAAAAGTCTACGAAAAAGATTTGGCAGTTTGAATGAAACAAAAAAAGCATCAGATATTAATCCGGCACCAAGAAAACGAGCAATTAAAAGATCTCTAACGTAGCCTAAGACTCTGCTTACAAGTGTTAATGAGCCTATAATTGATACAATCTTTAAAAACATTTGTTTATTTTATGATAAAAATTGAGTAATTTCTTTTTTTAATTTTTCAATAAATAGCTCATCTTTTATTTTAAATCCGAAGTTATTTCTTAAATGAAAACTATCTTCAACAAAATCTCCATTTGTTGATATTTTTGCCATAGAAATAATTATGTTATTTTTTATCAAAATTTTTGAAATTCCATATAGCAAACCAACTCTA
>MDSY01096060.1_pt1 | contig 12138 bp, 9 predicted proteins | sample 811131 | NCBI WGS metagenome assembly MDSY01 (sample SAMN05326643, study PRJNA326480) | marine metagenome | isolation source: seawater | place: Atlantic Ocean: South West | collected 2010
ACGACCGCAGCGGCTCACGTTTGTGAGTTCGGTAAAGGATGGAAAGGAGAAATGGGGGTGTGGAGTGATAACCACGGTCCAGGATTGAAGAAATTAGCTTCTGGTTTGAAAAATGACGGATCTCTAAATCTTGTTCAGATATTCCATGGTGGAATGAAGGCTCCATCTGAATTGAACAACAGAATTCCTGTTTGTCCCAGTGGAATGATGGATAAGTCAACTGGCGAGTTAGTAGCAAGAAAACTTGAGTTGGAAGAAATTTACGAGCTAATCGAAAAATTTGGTGATGCAGCAAAAAGGTGTGAAGAAGCTGGGTTCGATGGAGTGGAAATTCATGGTGCTCATTCTTATCTGATATCTCAATTTCTTGGATTGAAAACAAATCGGAGAAGTGATGAGTTTGGAGGAAGTTTAGAAAACCGATTTAGATTTTTGAAAGAAATAATACTGAATGTTCGTAAGAAGACAAGCGAAGAATTCCTAATTTCTGTCAGAATTTCTCCAAAAATTAGCACCATTGATTTTTCTATAGAAGATAGTATAGAGGTAAGTAAAATGCTTTGTGAGATGAATATAGATATGTTTCACCTATCCTGTTGGAACGCCTTTGAAAAATTAGAAGATGGACAAAATTTGACCGCTCTTTTCAGACCGTTTATTCCACAATCCATAGCATATATATCGACTGGAGCCATCTGGTCAACTAGTGATGCTAGATGGTTAATGCAGCAGGGTGCTGACTTCGTTGGCGTCGCTAGAGTAGCGATAGCCCATCCAGATTGGGCTAAAGGTTTGCAAGATTCAGGATATAACCCAAAGAGGCAGCCGTTCACTAGGGACGAGTTATTGGAAGCTGATCTTAGCACTGTTTTTGTCGATTACATGTCTCAATGGAAAGGTTTCGTCTCTGATTGAAATGGAATTGAACAAATAAAATGAATAAGAATATTCAAGCAGAGGTTGGTGCCTCTTCTTCCTTTTTCCCTCTCAGTGATTTTATCCATCTGAACAATATTCTGGAGAAAACCATGGAAAAGGCTAGGAATACAATAGACCACCACCAGGGTCCATCAGATTCGGTAGCTAATAGCCATGTAACAATGAGAATTATTGTTCCATAAATGGCTCTGAAGATGGAGAAGAAAAGAAAGGATTGGACAAGTGTATTTGAAGATAAATCCTGCACTTCCTAACCACTCATCCTATGCGAAAATCAAATCTGTAATGAAGTTTTGTTCCTTAGGCGTTCGTATATGATATAACACCCAACTACTGTTATAATCGCTAGACCAAATACTATGTCCCAACCCATCTTGAAAACCAGTCTTGGTAGGTTTGGCGAGATTGATAGCTGTATCGCTAGCATTGAAATACGAATTGCTAGTATGTAGAAGGCAATTGACAAATCCCAGCCTTCTCTACGGAATAAGTTCCACCACAGAATGCCAATCATGACTACTGGGCCCGCTCCCATAAAGCCAACCCAAGTATTACTTGGAGACAGTCTATCACCTATGTATCCACCTTTCAGGAATAGATTACCGGGGTCTATATCTCTTGTGTGTAAAATACCATCTGTCTGACCCAGTGATGCCCACCAAGTAAACCACATTCCTATCGGTATTATTCCGACTAAAATTAGACGACTCAATTCTTGATTGAAGTTTGAATTGCTCTCCTTAAGGAAGCTCCATTCTTTTTCTATGAAGGACTCTACACAACCAAACATTAGCATTGAAACACCTCCACCCCATGCTCCCCAACTCATTGTCGCCCAAGCAAATGCGCAGTATTGGAATACAATGAATGAATATTTATTTTTCAAAAATTTCAGTATTATTGATAACGTAACTCCGACAATCAAACCAGAAATCATAACCCAATCTACGCTGTTGGAATCTTGACTGACAAGAACTGGTATGGTTGCCATAGCGCTTGAAATTGCTAGCCCAGTTACTAAACTCACATCTTTGTTCCTCGCAGTGTAAATTAGTGTCAAATTGAATGCTATTGCAACTGACCATACCATTGCGTCTGGCTCGTAAGATTGTGTATACATAACCATAAATCTAGTTGCAGACACCCCATATACTCTGTAATCTGAGAAAAATATTGTTGCAATTAATAATAGCAAAAACGGATACAGAAGCAAGACAGAGGTAGAGGAAGGATTCCTTTCTTTAACTTCATATGTCTCTTTATTGAGCACAAAAGAAAGCCAAATAGGGAACATCAAAATCGTAAATCTGGTCTCAGGGAAGATCAATGCAAATGTGAATACACCCACAAGTGTCCACATTACTTTGTCCGTGGCGAATTCTCTTTTTCTCACAGACTTGTATGCAAGGTAGAATGCAGCAAGTAAACCGATTAGTCCCAACGGATAGTAAATAACTGCCAACCAATCTCTATTGTTTGAAATAAATGCGGATACAGCAATAATTCCAACCAAAGAGCCTATGACATATTGGTTCTTTTTCCTATCTTGTGATTGGGTTTTGTAAAATTTTGATGCAGCAAAAGCGACCAGACCTACTGATAATATGGAAATGATCAGATCTGTGTTTCTTATTCCCATCTCATCCTCAGGTAATTTATCCCACTCGACCTTGTCGGTAGTTAATCCTTCGACGTAATAGTGTCCTTCGGCCTTCATCCAATTGTTTCTTGCAACAGCAGCATCCCAGTTCCATTGGTTGTATGCAGTTCTTTTTTCTTCACTTAACTCGAAAGCATCTAAAGGAATCTTTCCATGAATAGCCCAAGGCAAATCTAGTCCGAAAATAATCGATGGTAATGTTGCTAAATCCCTTTGAGCAACATCCTTCACAGTTACGCCTTTAGCAACTCCCGGTCCCCACATAAAACCTGCAACTTCTCTAATGATGTCCTCAGGAGAACCGTGCTGGCCAGTGTCGGTAAGGCCATGGTCTGACGTAACGAACACGGTCCAATTGTCCGGAACGAGTTGAAACATTAATTCTAATTCTGTATCAAGCCATTGCAATTTTTTTTCATATTCAAAAGAGTTCTTCGTCATGTATCTGTGGCCGACACTATCCAATCCAGATAGATGAGCTATGATGACATTTGAGGGAGTATCAAAACCGACAGGTGTGTCTCCTTTCAACCAAGATCTCAAGGTTACAAATGCTTCCTCATCTCCTTGATAATAATCTGCATGGCCATATCTATGCTTTGAAAATGGAACTTTGCTACGGTCTGGGTAGAGATCTTTCCAAACATAATCACCAAGAATTCCCAACTGATAATCCTCATGTTCACTTACCAGATTCCATCCGTCTGGAGTACCGGGATGAGTAGGTCTGAAATTTTGTAATGCTTCGTTCGGTCTAGACGGGACTCCAGTTGCCATTTCTTTAACACATATAGCAGTCATTGTCATGGGATTAGTTAAGATTTCAAGATATGCCCCTCCCTGAACTCTCCTATTCAGATTTGGCATAAGTTCAGGATCGCTCATCATATCCTTCCTTCCACCATCAAGAACAACGAATAGCATTCCATCACTCATTGCTTCATCAGGATAAGGATTTTTTTCCATACCTTCTGTTGGGACTGGCGCATCGGAAACAATGTACGAACCTGTAACTAGGAGGGATGGTATTGCAATTATTGCGACTGCAATAATGGCTTGGCGCAGTTTTGCATTTTCGAGCATCCCCCTCACCCTTTCTATTGTCATTTGCCTACGGCTTTATGATTTGCCAAGAAATTTAAGGAAAAAATGCTACTATTAGGTCTAACTAGATTAGCGGTTCGTAAAATTAGGTTTTTCTAGAAAGTATAATATGGATGAAATAAAGGTCAGACTGCAAGGCAGCCGGGAGAAAATTTTTTCGTCTGACCTAAAGGTGGTTGCATGTCAAATATCATAGAAAAAATGAATCAGGCCCTTGGCCTAGAAATTAGAGCAATAAACATGTATGCGCATTACGCAGCATACGTAAAAGGAATGCACAGATTACAACTAGAGCCTATGTTTCAAGGAGAGGCTTCCGAATCGATGGTTCACGCAGCTACAATTCGCAATGCAATTGTAAAACATGGAGGGGTCTGTGTTACAGAGCGAGATTCTCATCCAATAACTCACACAGGAGACTACAGAGAAATGCTACAATATGCCCTAGAAACTGAAGTCAAGGCATCTGAAACATATGGAGATTTACTACTCACTCTTGAGGATATCGATGACAGGGAGTTATATGACGCAGTAGAGCAAATTTATCTTGCTGAATTAAGGTCAGTAGAAGAGATAAGGATGCTTCTTGAATAATCGGATGTTTGAGTTTCAATATTATTATCAGTAAACCCAAATAGTCCTATTTTGGACAGAGTGAAACTGTTCATGGTATCTGCTTAAGCGAGTGGAAATTTAATGGACAATTATCTACTGGAGTAAAATATGGCGAGAAAGAAAGTGGCTGCCCTGCATGCGCTGCTAATCTTGTCATTTGCCTTGTCAGGATGCATTTCTGAAAATAATAAATCCAATTACTCCAGTGATGATAGCAGCCCGGGAGTTCCAGAATATTTTGAAGACGGTATCTTCACATGTCTCGATCATGACAATATGACACGATGTTGGCAAACGCACATCCCCGAGAATTTAGATCAAACAACCTCAGTTCCCCTGATTGTTGACATGCATGGATTTGGCTCAGATTCTACCGAACAAAAACACATGTCGGCTTTTGATACAATTGCCGATGAGGAGGGTCTCATAGTTGTTTATCCCGATGGAGATTCTAGTGTTGACAAACTAACTGGTAACATCAATCAAGCTTGGAATGCCGGATGGTGTTGCTCGCATTCCGTTAACGAAGATATCGATGATGTTGGTTTCATTGAGAAGATGATTGAGGTTGTAATTGAAAAGTATAACATCGACACAAACAGAATTTATGCATCTGGTTGGTCTAACGGTTGTGCTATGTCACAAAGACTTGCTATGGAATCAAGCCACATATTTGCAGCAGTTGGGTGCATGTCGATGTATCTTCTTACCGAGCATACTGCAAACTATTCCCCAATACCTATTATGGAAGTACATGGATTTTTAGACCAAGTTGTTCTTTATGAATCGACTGTATTGAGTGTTCCATGGAATAAAGAAATGTGGAAAAATCCTGAAGCTTATGATACTGGAGCAATCGAGAATATAATCGAGTGGAGTGAACTAAACAATTGCACGGGTGGATTGGAAACTTACGAGGCTAACCCATTATACACAGTTCAAGGATTTTCAGACTGTGAAAATGATGCTCAAATTCGACTCATGACTATCTATGCTGCTCAGCATAACCCGTATGCCAATAATCCCATCAAAGACGATTACATTGTTTTTCAAGGGACTCAGGGTCTTGTCGAATCCAGTCAGATAGTCTGGGATTTCATAAGCCAATTCTCAAAGACAGAACTAGTTTCTTGAGTGCCACATCTGGCTAATCAAGTTATTCGAAAAACAAAACTTGTTGATTTGTAGTATTATTTTTCTTAACTAAGATATTGGCCAGGATTCAATCAATCATTAAATTACGAAAACAAAATGAAGAGATTTATTTATCTGCTATCGACAAGACCAGACATTATGGGCTCAAAGGACGAGGCGCTAGGACTACACGGCACCTTTGTGCCCAATAAATCACAATCAATTCACAGATGGTATCCATACGTTGAGGGGTTTTCCAACGAATTTGTTTCCTCATTGCTAAATGAATTTGCAATTAAAGGACAAACAGTTTACGACCCATTTGCAGGAACTGGTACGACAGTTTGCGTAGCACAAAACCTCGGTATGAAAAGTGTGTATTCTGAAATAAACCCGTTTATGAGATTGGTTATTGAAGCAAAGACTAACCATGCCAACAATGTAATTACAGATATTGAAAGTATGTCAGAGTATTTTGAAAGGGTTACATCGCATGCGACATCTCATCCTATATCTCAAAAATCAGCCATTCAATTACAAACAAAAGCATTTGGTAAGAGTGAAATATTTTCAGGCAAAGACCTCATAGAAATAATTTCGATTAAAGAATCTTTGGCAGAATTAAATCCGGATAATGAATCATTTAAGGCAATTGCAGACATGGCCCTAGGCAGCATTGCTGTTGGTTCCAGTAATATGATTAGAAGGGCAGACCTTAGAAAAAGAAAAGCAAAGGAATTTAATTTGCCTAATTATTCCGTGATAGATTGTTTTAAGGAAAAGTTAAACCAGATACTGAATGACTTGCGAGAACTTACAATAACAAAGGAAGATTTTCGTCCTAAGCTACTTGGCAACAGTGCTTTAGTCAGTCACGGAGAAGACATGGTTGATGTTGTGTTAACTTCGCCACCCTATGTAAATGGCACAAATTATTTCCGAAATACAAAGATAGAATTGTGGTTGACGGGTTTCATCCAATCTACCAATGACCTACGGGATCTTCGGGATAAAGCGATGGCAGCGGGGATAAATAGCGTTTCTAAAAGAGGTAGAGCCGCATCCAAAATAAAGTCTGTGGAAGATATTGCAACTAAGATAGACGCAATAGTTGTTGAAAACGGAAAAGACAAGAGAGTACCTGAACTAATAAGAAGATATTTTTCAGACACTATTCTTTGGTTAGAGAATTCCTATAGGTTGCTTAAGGAAGGGGGGAAGATAATAGTAGATATAGGGGACTCGTATTTTTACAATATCCACGTTCCTGCTGATAGACTCCTACTGGAAATTGCGGAGAGTGTAGGATTCAGACATATTGAGACTCGATATGTCCGAGATAGGCACTCAAACAACGGAAAACCTCTCAAACAGGTATTGCATATCATGTCAAAATAACTTTCTTCTTATATTGTATTCTGAGATAATGTCGATACGTGTTTTTTTAGATGACGAGAACGGTTTAACAAGAGCCTTGATCAACTGTTCTCCCGCTACCTTGCCATCGTGGATTCTCTGCATTTGTGGAGTGGTCAGTAATTCTTCAAAGAGCCAATCGAGGCCGTTTTCAATGATATCAATTACTTCCTCATTGGGGCCTTCGTCAGCCATCTCGACCATAGATAATCCTGTTATCGATGAAAGTTGCTTAAGTTGTCTTTCAGAGTAGAATATTGAAGGTGGATTACCACTTTTGGCAATATTGCAGTCACCGCATAGGCAAGTAGCGGTCGCATCCAAGGGCCACAGCATCATCAGAGGCCTTGTATGATCTAGATGCATATCTCCGGGATTATCAATCGCCTTATGACAATTGAAGCATTTACGGTCGAATTTATGCCAGATGTCATCCGTAAGTTCGGAACCATATTGGCTCCTATATACGAGCTGGGGAGTTCCTTGGTAGATATGCTCCAGAAGTAGCTCGATATGCCTACGCCTTGCGCCATCCTCCTTCATTTGTGCGGAGGTTCGCTGAGGGTTATGGGCGGCATTTACCTCAAACTTCTTACAAAATCTGCATTCCAATTGGAAGCCATATGTCAGATCAATATCATCTTCTCCCTGTCTCGATTTAAGCAGTCCAAAGCCCCCGTGTGTGCAAGGAATTCTGTGCTTAGCAATGCAGTGATTGGTAAAAGCCAAGTGATGACGCTCTGCATCGGGATTATAGGAGTCATAGTTGATTGGCAGATAACGTGCACAGCGATTACACTGTTTGAGAATAATAGGAATTTTACCATCCACTCGATGGAGCTGGCCGCCTTCTATCACAGGGGCGTTAGAATCGCTCGTGAAGAAATGGGCCTCTGGACTAAATTGATGCATGTTGCCCAGAAGGTTCGATCTAGCACTATCCAAATGTCTGTGTCCGATCTCTCCAGAGGCGTGGTCGTAGAAGCATATATTTGAGTCCTCAATGGCCTCGAAAACTACCTTGATTGAGGTATCTTTTCCACCCTCCCACATCGACCCAAACTTCGACCAAAGCCCAGATGGCGCGATCTTCAAGGTTTTCTTCTGAAGACCCGAAAGACTGACAGAAATTTCACCTTGGTACCAGAAGTATCCTCCAAATCCGGACCATCCACTAGCCTCATTGACATCAAAGATAAGGCTCATTTTTTCGCCCTTTTCTAACCTATAACACTCGTTAATACCTTCTACGGCATAGTGCCCACCAGTGGCGTTCTTGTGGCTGTGAAATCCAGAGACTCTAGTGGCGCTGCGTCGCCTGCCGGACCATTCTTGTTTTCCCGGCAACTTTCGCTCGGCCATAGAATTACTAAATTGGCGTTAGGTTATTAACCCTCACAATAGTATTGCTATGTAGGGAGGTTGAAAGTTCTATGTTTGAGGAAAAGATTCGAGAATTTGAAAAGAATTTATATCACAAAACACCGCCATACTCAAGCAGAAACTGGGGACATAATATGCACTCATTATGCTCATATCAGGGTAAGCTAAAGCCGGCAATTGCCCACCACCTAGTTCGCGAGTTCACTGAGCCAGGATGGCGTATTCTTGACCCACTATCAGGTAGTGGGACTATCCCTCTGGAAGCCGCATTGCAAGGCAGGACGGCTTACTCTAACGACTTGATGGAATTAGCGTACACTCTCTCGCTTGCAAAAGTCGGGTGGGGAGATTGGTCAGATGCTATGAATGTAAGGAATGACTTGATGTGCTTCATCGAAGAAAACAAATCAGATCAAGACATAACCAGATACTCTGATTGGGGTTTCAACGGGATGGTTCCTGAATACTACCATGATGATACATATAGAGAGATTCTCTGTGCTAGAGAATATATGCAGGATAATCCTGCTAAAACATGGGACAGATCACTAGTATACTCCTGTGTATTGCATTTACTTCATGGAAACAGGCCTTATGCGTTATCAAGAAACTCTCATCCTGTCACTCCTTTCAAACCCACTGGGGAGTTTGAGTATAGATCAGTCGAGAAAAGGTTGGATGAGAAAATGGAACGCGTCAGGAAATCTATGGAGAATACAAGTCATACTGCCGGAATAACAACAAACCAAGATTACAAGGACTTGAATTATACTGATCTTGATGCGATTATTACATCTCCTCCCTTTGCAAATTCTACTAGATTCTACATAGCCAACTGGATGAGAAACTGGATGTGTGGTTGGGAGCCTGAGGATTTCATGGCCCGGAGAGGCGATTTTATTGAAAAGCAGCAAAAGAAATCAATGGATGTTTACAGCGATTTCCTTGAAAAATCAGTCGAATGGCTGCGCCCAGGTGGCAGATTGATTTTGCACACAGGTAAGACATCGAAGACAAATATGGCCTTCGAAATCATCAATAGAGCTCCGTCCGATCTCAGGCTAATCCATTCATTCGACGAGTCCGTAGCTGGGGGAGAGAAGTTTGGGATACGTGATCAAGGAGCGACCACAGACCACCAATACACCTTCTTCGAGCGAGTCTGATCACTCCTTCCAGAGTTCATTAGGGACTTCTATACCGGTGTGCTTCTTCAGTTTCGCGAACTCCTTCGCCATAAACTCCTGTCCGCCTTTTTCTTTTTTCCATTGAGATATGAATTTCTCCATGTTGGAGGTGAATGTCTCGACAGTGTCAGGACACATAACTGGGCCACCACTGATAATCTCAAGATCGATTCCTGTCAGTTCTGAAAGACTTCTCAACTTCTCCTTGTTGTAAAATTCACTTGGCCACTTTCTATTCTTCTTCCCATTGCATTTGTTCTTCCCTTTGCCACACAGCAGAGTAGCGGTATTGGTTGTCAGGGGCCACCAGTAATAGATTGAACAAGTATGATCCAATTCATACTCACCACTACCCTTCTCAGCATTGATGTCGAGTTCCTCATCACAATTGAAGCACTTGTTCTCAAATCTCTTGAATATCGCCTTGATGTCCAATTTCTCATCTTTTCCCCTAGTGACTAACCCCCTTAGTCTACGATTGGTGGAACCTTCAATCAACTGCTCCCTGAGGCGATCAGGGTTGGTGGCCCTGTTGCGGATATTCTGACATTCCCTGCAATCGTCTTGGTGACCCGTTTTTGCAGATGAGCGCCTATTGAATTCAGATAATGGCTTAAGTTTTGGACATGTGCCATTTGGGTTGCTACAGAATTTGTGAGCTACTCCTTCTACATAGTGAATCTTCTGATAGCCACCTTTTCTACCAACCTTCGTGTATCGTTTCCTAGTTACACGGCGTGCAAGTACTCTCCGGCGGCGGCCTGATTTTTTTCGTGGCAGTGATATAATAATGAATAGGAAAAGTATAATCATGCCGACAATCAAATACCACATTTAACGATTTTTATCTATGTAAGCCTTATGAATTTAACGGATTGAGGATAATTGAAAGTAGATAATCGAACTCTCAAGTTTGACCGAATATCCAACTACTTTACTGGTGGACGCTGGGGGATTTGAACCCCCGGCCTCTTGAGTGCCACTCAAGCGATCTTCCAGCTGATCTAAGCGCCCGTTATGTGCTGTTATGCAACTATGCCCAAATGCACACCGATGATAAGACTTCTCAATCAGTAACCGGTGGGACCATCATGGACGTGGAGGAAATCCTTGCTGAGCTGATTCCTCAAGTTCCCCGAAATGTATTCACTAGATGGCTATCAGAACGTGTGTCGCTTACCTGGTTAGATCATGATGACGATAGGTTAGGAATGACAAGATTTGAGGAAGGCAACACTGAACTTGTTCGGCGTCGAAGATTGTCTCTAGACCCCGGAGAAATCACGATAGGCCTGCATCCAAGATTGCTTGAAGAACCGGAGTTACTACGCCATACATTGGCTCATGAACTCATACATGCTTCTGGTGTTCTAAATCACTCTAAGGAGTTACACAATGCCGTTGATCAAATAGCTCCAGGGGTATCAATTTCTAATTCACCCATGCTACAAGAAATGAGGGAACAATTCCTTAAACAGGCCAGAGTAAAATCTTGGCGATGTAGCAACTGCGGCTACGAGTGGAAACGGGCTACAATGGCCAAACCTTTGCGTTGCCACAAGTGTGCCAGACCACTGTAAGACTGATAGAGGGGATTCCCGCCCGCTTGGAATGGGCGTATAATGTAGCCTGGATATCATCTCGGCCTTCTAAGCCGATAACCGGGGTTCGAATCCCCGTACGCCCGCTTACATTCATAGTCAAAGAACACTAGATTATATGCCACAGTCATTGAGAGGTAATTGATAGAATGATTACATCTCGCAAAGTTAGGTCAATCATACCCACTAGAACAACTCTAGAGGGTGGCGGATTCAAGGTTCGCAGACCTGCTGCAATGGGCTCTTTGATGAGTCCGTTTTTGCTTCTGGACGAGATGGGTCCGACCGATTACGGACCTGGAGAGGCGGTTGGTGCTCCTTGGCATCCTCACAGAGGTTTTGAGACCGTTACCTACCTGCTTGCAGGAGAAATGGAACACGAGGATAGTGTCGGCTCCAAAGGAACGCTGTCTCCGGGAGATGTTCAATGGATGACCGCAGGGAAAGGCATTATTCACTCTGAGATGCCAACATCGAAAATGATTGCTAAAGGTGGCTTAATTCATGGATTCCAGATATGGGTAAACCTACTTGCCAAAGACAAAATGATTGAACCAAGATATCAAGAAATATCTTCAAACGATTCAAATATCGCTGAAAACGAAGGTGTTTGGGCTAGAGTAATTGCTGGTGAATGCTTGGGAGTAGAGTCTTCAATTGATACTATGATACCAATCACAATGATTCATGTAAAGATGGACAAAGGAAGCAAGCTAGAAAAATCATTGCAAGATGATTTGAATTGTATGATTTATGTTTTCAAAGGTTCGATAGATATTGGCTGGATGACGGTTGATGATGGCTCACTTGCATTACTTTCAAAGGGATCTATAATAGAAGTAAAAGCTCGAGAAGAATCAGAGTATCTAATCCTTGCAGGACCTGAAATAAACGAACCAATAGCAAGATATGGCCCATTTGTGATGAATACACAACAAGAAATCAGGCAGGCCATAGATGACTATAACCGGGGAAGATTGGCTTAAATTTGTTAAATTGCGTTTGGGAAGTCCTCATATAGCAAGGGTTGGTCGGCGGACTGTTCACCATGAAGCGAGGTTCCAGAGCGTGGAAGAAGACTGGTAATCAGCGATGGAAG
>MDSY01106333.1_pt1 | contig 12136 bp, 9 predicted proteins | sample 811131 | NCBI WGS metagenome assembly MDSY01 (sample SAMN05326643, study PRJNA326480) | marine metagenome | isolation source: seawater | place: Atlantic Ocean: South West | collected 2010
AGCACCAAGGTGCGTATCTGGCTGGCCAGCGAGTGGCGAATACGCAGCGGATGGCGCGGATCGACCAGGTTATCTTCGAGCGCCTCGATCACGCCACTGCTGTCGAGGGCTTCGCGCAGCAACAATGCGCCGCTGTCGCTGGTGGTGCGGTGGCCGCTCAGCTCGACACGGACAGAGCCGTTGCATGAGGGCGTCCAGGTCGTTAGGGTTTCATCCATGGCGAGTGGTCCTCTTGAATCGTGTTCTGGCAGTAACATCCTGATTCTACAAGAGAAAACCACTCGCCATCTTCGTTTTCAGGTCGGCCTCATGAATAAGCCGGGCTCATCGGGTGTCACCTGCAAGCCCGAAATTCGCAACGACGTGGCGGCCATTTTCCTTCGTCGGCAACCACACCCCCTGCAAATGTTAACCATACGTATGTCGCAGTTACACATACGTTCCATCAGGTCATTCTCATTAAAGAACCCCGAACAACAAATACGCTTTCACATGAGGTGATATATGACGATTGGACGCCGTCAATTCCTGGCTGGGACCGCCGCACTGACCGCTGCGGCGAGCTCGCCCTCCCTATTCGCCCGCGCCGAAGCGCCCGAGCGCTATCCTAACGACTGCTGGGAGGTGCTCGACGAGCGGTTCGAACGCTACATGCTATTCAACTCACCGCTGCAGCGGATCTGGAGCGGCGGGCTGTGGCTCGAAGGTCCGGTTTGGAACGCCGTCGGTCGCTTTGCCGTGTTCAGCGACATCCCCCGCGCGCGCCAGATGCGCTGGGATGAGGCCAGTAACACGGTTAGTGTGCTGCGCCACAAGGTCGGTCACTCCAACGGCAATGCCTTCGACGACCACGGCCGGCTCATCGCCTGCGAGCACTCGCCCGCCAGGGTGGTTCGCTACGAGTGGGATGGCAGCGTGACCGTATTGGCCAACGACTGGCAGGGCAAGCGTCTCAACGCACCTAATGACTTGGTCACGCTGCCCAACGGCGGCATCATCTTCACCGATCCCGGTTACGGCGCTCACGTGGACTACGAGGGCCACAAGCGCGATCTGGAGATCGAGCCGGCTGTTTATTACGTTGACGATACCCTGGACGAGCCGCTGCGCCTGACCACAGCGCCCTACAAGCCCAACGGCATCGCTCTCAGCCCGGACCGGCGCACACTCTACGTAACCGATACCGCGCCATCGCACTATCCTGACCAGCCACCCGCCATCTTCCGATTCATGCTCGCGGAGGACGGCAAGGCCGTTTCAGACGGCGAGCGCTTGGTCGAAGGTCAGGGCGAAGGTTACGATGGTATGGCCGTGGACAAGGACGGCAATCTCTGGGTCGGAACCTCCGGCGGCGAAGGCAAGGACGGCGTCAGCATCTTCACCGCCGAGGGTGAGCGCATCGGGCGCATCCTACTGCCCGAGGTCTGTGCCAATGTCTGCTTCGCCGGCGAGGACCGCAACCGACTACTGATGACCGCTAGCCGCTCCATCTACACCATTTACACCGGTGCTCGCGGCATTTAAAGCTGCCTTACCGCCGCTGGTGATTCTTGGGAATCTGTAGGGCATCAGCGCCGGCGCTCGATTCTTCAAAACCAATTTTAACCAACTGTTCCGCCACGCGAATCGCGACCTTGAAGCCATGGCCCGTGTGGCGGAACAGCCGGTCTTACCTACCGTCAAGATGGAGACCGGCGCCTACGCCGTACTACTGACCAGCGCTGTGACACTACTGGACGTCGAAGTCTAGCTGTGCGACTCCATCCGATTGTTTACGAAAAGCCCCAGCCGGCTATGCGGAAGCTGGTAATTAAGGGTGGCATGCGGTCGATAACCATGACGCCACCCATCATATTCGACAAGGGCTATTTCGTAAGGTATATCACCGTAATATTACCGCTAATTCAGTACATTTTGCATGTAATAAATTGACAAAAAAATTACATAATCACCTTTAGCAATATATTTACGAGAGCTCCCCCGTTTTGATCAGGTAATTGCTCCAACCATCCAAGGTACGAATTCGTTATTACCGTAACCAAGAGTCTCGCTAGCGCTGAGCTGACCGGAGGCTACCGATATGATGTGTTCGAATATCTCACGACCAACGCTATCAATGCTCCCCCCCCCTTCGACGATGATACCGCAGTTGATATCCATGTCTTCACGCATGGCCTCGAACATACGAGTGTTGGTCGCAAGCTTAAGACAAGGCGCAGGCTTGAAGCCCGATACCGACCCCCGCCCGGTGGTGAAGCAGACCATATTGGCCCCCGAAGCAATCTGCCCGGTCACCGATGCTGGGTCATAACCGGGGCTATCCATGAAATTGAGTCCGCTTCTCACGAGCGGCTGGGCATATTCGATTACATCATTGAGGCTCGATGTTCCACCCTTAGCCACCGCTCCCAACGACTTCTCGAGAATCGTCGACAAGCCTCCCGCCTTGTTGCCCGGCGACGGATTATTGTTGAGCTCTGCCCCATTAATGCGAGTATAATGCTTCCACCAGGCAAGGCGCTCTAGCAACTTGACCGCCACTTCTTTGTCGATGGCACGATCAAGCAATAGATGCTCCGCCCCATAGATCTCAGGCGTCTCGCTTAAGATCACGTTCCCGCCGTGTTTCACAATAAGATCTGCAGCATGGCCAAGGGCTGGGTTAGCTGAGATACCCGAATAACCGTCAGAACCACCGCACTGCAGCGCCACGGTCAAATGATTTAGCGCCGCCGGACGCCGCACCACGGGCCCCTTCGCGCGAGCCATTTCCAGCACCTTCTCGCTGGCCAGTCGAATGCTCGCGCGAGTGCCCCCTGCCTCCTGAATATTGAAATAATAAATGTGTGATATATCTGTCAGGCCTGACTTCTCGACCAGTTTCTTGACCTGATTCGTCTCGCAGCCCAGACCGATGATTAGCACGAAAGCAAAGTTAGGATGTCGGGCGTACCCCGCTATCACTCTTTCGAGGAAGGTGAAGCCGTCGGACTCGGTGTTAATGGCACACCCTGATCCATGGGTAACCGGAACAACACCATCAAACCCCAGCGCCTCGAGATCTCCGCTGGAATTGAGTGATTCCGCCGCCATCTTGGCCACCGTCGCCGAACAATTCACCGTCGATAGGATGCCAATGTAGTTGCGTGTCCCAACCTGACCATTGTCTCGATGGTAGCCGTCGAAGGTCCGATCATTTGCCATCACCGCCGTCTTCTCGGCTGAAACGAAATTCATCAAGGAAGAGTCGCGCTCACGCATTGCCAAGTTATGCGTGTGCACGTGCTCGCCGATATCAATATCTCGACTGGCAACACCGATGACTTGACCGTATTTGATGATCTCTTCGCCGTTAGCGATCGACATCACCGCCACCTTGTGTCCTGCATCGATATTCTGCTTGGCAAGATGTTGGCTACCGTCAACAGGATAGCCTTGAGGGATAGCTCGGGTAGCAACACCTACATTATCAGCATCATCCAGCCTGACCAGCACATGTAAATTATTGATCAGTTCCATGCCAGCACCTCGAAATAGATATTGCTAGGGGGGGGAACCACCAATGCTTCCACGAGATGACACTTAAGGACAACAACCAAGAAACATACATTCGCATTCAAAAATTTCTTTAAGGTGAATTTCTCCCCATGCTGTGCCCCCCCACCCGCAGAACATCACGGCACCAGACCACCGATAACCAAAACGAATCGCTAAAACTTATTTTTGATTGGATAGATATCAAAGAGTACACATACGCTGCTAGGACGCTTGACCCTACCACGATTTAAAAAACGACCTCCTAGGAGCAAAGATGACCACCATAACTCACCTCGAAGTGCGCGATATCCGCTTCCCAACCTCACGGGACCTAGACGGCTCAGATGCCATGAATGCTGCCCCCGACTATTCGGCCACTTACGTAGTACTTTCCACAGATGCAGACGACGGGCGCGAAGGTCACGGCCTGACCTTCACCATCGGTCGCGGAAATGAGGTGTGTGTAGCTGCCGTGAATTCCTTATCCTCACGCATAGTGGGGCGTGAACTGGAAGCGATAACAGCCAACATGGGTAGCTTCTGGCGAGACCTAACCAGTGGAGATAGCCAGCTGCGCTGGTTGGGCCCAGAGAAAGGAGTTATCCACCTTGCATGTGCCGCTATCGTCAACGCCATCTGGGACCTTTGGGCTAAGCGCGAAGGCAAGCCCATCTGGAAGCTGTTAGCCGACATGACCCCTGAAGAACTAGTGCGCTGTCTGGACTTCCGTTTCGTCAGCGATGCCCTGACCCCAGGCGAAGCACTGGCAATCCTCAAGCGTAACGAGTCTGGAAAGTCCAAGCGCGAGGCGTATATGCGAGAGGCCGGCTATCCGGGCTATACGACATCAGCGGGGTGGCTCGGATACACCGAGGACAAAGTGCGTCACTTGGCGCGAGAGGCACTTGCAGAGGGCTGGGAGCATTTCAAGCAGAAGGTCGGTGGTGACCTGACTGAAGATCGGCAGCGCGCACAAATTCTACGCGAAGAAATTGGTTGGCAGCGCACCCTGATGATGGATGCTAACCAGATGTGGGATGTCGACGAGGCTATCGCGAACATGCGCAGCCTCGCAGAGTACGCCCCGCTATGGATCGAAGAGCCCACCAGCCCGGACGATATCCTTGGCCATGCAGAGATCCGCGCCCGCCTTGCTCCATCAATCGGCGTTGCCACTGGTGAGCACTGTCACAACAGGGTGATGTTTAAGCAGCTACTCCAAGCCGAGGCAATTGACTTCTGTCAGCTCGACGCTGCACGGCTGGGTGGGCTTAACGAGGTGATCGTGGTGTTGCTGCTCGCAGCCAAGTACGACGTTCCAGTTTGCCCACATGGTGGAGGCGTTGGGCTGTGCGAATATACCCAACATATATCCTTGTTTGACTACATTGCCGTTTCCGGTTCGCTTGAGGGTCGACTTCTTGAGTACGTGGATCATTTGCACGAGCACTTCCTCGACCCGGTTCGTATCAATAAGGGCCGCTATCTAGTGCCAGAGGCCCCTGGGTACAGCATCACTATGCACCCCGAATCACTGGCACGCTTTCAGTTCCCAGGTGGTGAAGCTTGGCAGCAATGATTTGACCTTCAACATATCCGCAGCACTTCGACCAATGGCCAAGTCTCATCAGATGCCTCCTCGTGTAAGTTGAACATACAGGAGGCATTGACAAACATAACCAAAATTAATGCAACCATTCTCAGCCATACGTAGCGCACTGTGCTCGGATGGCACGCCGCAAAACGTAGACACGCTAGCCATATCAAGGAACCAAGCATGCACACAACCACAATGACGCGTGTGACTTCTCTGATCGGCGCCACACTGCTAGGTTTGACCACCTTACAGGCCAGCGCCGCACCTGAAATTCCACCAATTCCTGCCGTCCAAGGCGACGTTGTCCAAGCTGAAGGTGATTTCAAGATCAAGTTCAGTATCGGCACCACTCAATCCGGTGCCCAATATCGAGGTCTAGAGTACTTCGAAAAGATCGTCGAACAGCGCAGCGATGGCCACATCCAGGTCGAACTCTTCCATAGCGCCCAGCTTGGAGATGACCTTCAAGCCGTCAGCAACCTTCAGTCCGGCACACTCGAGATGACCGCTCCCTCCACTTCGCCTCTAGTGGGAATGTTTCCGGAATTTGCCGTCTTTGACTTGCCATTCCTATTCCCCACCCCAGAAGTTGCCGATAAGGTCTTGGACGGTGAAATCGGCCAGAAGATGCTCGATGACGCTTCACGACAAGGACTTGTCGCTATTGGATGGGCCGAAAATGGCTATCGTCAGCTGACCAATAGCGCTACACCGGTTACGTCCCCCGACGACCTGGACGGCCTGAAGATTCGTACAATGCAGAACGATATTCACTTAGATATCTGGCGAACGCTCGGTGCCAACCCGACCCCAATGTCTTTCGCCGAACTATTCACAGCGCTGGAACAGGGTGTGGTGGACGGCCAAGAGAACCCCTGGATTACTATCGAAGCCTCTAAGTTCATTGAGGTGCAGGACTACGCCAGTGAGACTAACCATGTCTACACGCCCTTTATTACGCTGGTGTCCGAACGTTTCTGGAACCGCCTACCTGCAGGCTATCAGCAGTTGGTGCGAGACGCTGCCAAGCAGATGGGTGACTACGAGCGCGAAGTTAGCCGTACCCTGAACGACCAAATCAAGCAGCAGCTGAAGCAGGCCGGGATGCAGATAACTGAACTAACTCCGGAGCAAGTCGAAGTATTCCAAGAGAAACTGGCCCCGGTTTATGACGATTGGCGCGACGAGATCGGCGGTGAGCTGATCGATGCGATCCGAAAGGCATCACAATAAACGCGGATATGCCGTAGCGGGGCGGCCAGCGTCGTCCCGCCTATACCTCAAACGCGCCAGTCATAAGAGTCCGCCATGAACGCTAGCTCAATCTCCTCACGTTCTTCAGTACTGGGGTTGCTCAAGCGCAGCCTCGAGATCGTCATTGGCCTGTTGGTCCTGGGGGTCGTCTTCTGTGTGGTATCTAACGTCTTCGGTCGCTTCGTACTCAACTACTCCTTCGTGTGGGCCGAAGAACTATCGCGAGTGCTATTCATCTGGCTAGTGCTGCTCGGCGCCGGATTAGGCAGCCTCAACAACGAGCATGTCTCGGTTACCTTCTTCAAGAACATGGCGCCACCGAAGATCCGTAGATTCTTCGGCATTCTCTCAGTACTAATCATCTATGTCGTATGCGTTTGTATCCTCCTCGGCTTCCAGCACTTGGTCGCCGGCTACATCAGCACAACCCCACTGCTAAAGCTTCCTAAAACCCTGCTATACAGTGCCATGCCCGTCATGGCGGTTCTGACATTGATTGCCAATACGATCTTCCTATTTCAGCTGCTAAAGCGGAGCCCGAAATGATTCTCTGGAGCCTTTTGCTAGGCCTAGCATTATGCATCGTGATCGGCATGCCGATCTCCTTCGGGCTCGCTGCTATCAGCCTGTTCATATTCGTCTCTGCTGACTACGCACTGAGCCCCATCGTTTCGGAGGCTGTTAACGGTCTTGATTCCTTCCCACTGCTAGCGATCCCCTTGTTCATCCTAGTAGGGGAGGTAATGAGTGAAGGCGGTATCGCCAAGCGTTTGGTGCGGCTCGCTAGCGCCATGGTCGGCTTCATTTCCGGAGGGCTCGGGCAAGTTGCAGTACTGACCTCAATGTTCTTCGGGGGCATCAGCGGCTCGGCAGTCGCTGATGCCTCGGCTGTCGGAAGCATGATGATAGATCCCATGAAGCGCCATGGTTACTCGGCCCCGATGGCAACTGCGATAATCGTTGCTGCCTCGGTGGTAGGCATCATCATCCCCCCATCAATCCCCATGATTCTGTTTGGCGTTGTTACCGGCACATCGATCTCGGCATTGTTCTTGGCCGGAATAGTTCCAGGGATATTGATCACTTTGGGGCTTGCCGTCACTACCTATCTACAGTCGAAAAAGAATGGCAAGGCCCAGCCTTTCGATGCCAGCGAACTCTTGGCTGCATTAAAGAGCGCCTTTTTGGCTTTGCTGCTTCCTGTGATCATCGTGGGAGGGATTCTGAGCGGGGTCTTCACGCCTACTGAAAGTGCCGCAATCGCACTTCTCTATGCTCTAGCAGTGTCAATGTTCGTCTACCGCAGCTTGCCGCTGAAGCGTTTCTTCCAACTTTGTATCGCTACCGGCAAGCTTACCGGGGTCGTCATGCTGTTGTTGGCTTTCGCCAATGTTCTGGCCTGGCTATTAACTGCCAATATGATCCCCCAACAATTGGTCGCTAGTCTCTCGGCGTTGTCGGATAACATGTTCGTAATCCTGGGCATTTTGAGCTTATTCCTGCTCATCGTCGGCTTCTTTATGGACTTGACGCCCGCCATGGTCATCCTTGCCCCGCTGATGACTCCAATAGTAGTTAAGCTCGGCATCGACCCGGTCTATTTCGGTGTATTGATGTCGTTCATCCTTGGCATCGGTTTGATCACACCTCCAGTGGGTACCGTGCTTTACGTCGGTTGCGGCGTCGGCAAGGTCAGTATGGAGCACCTGGTCAAGAGCCTACTGCCCTTCTATTCCACACTACTCCTCCTACTAGCCCTATTCCTGGCCTTCCCCGGATTAGTTCTATGGTTCCGCTAACCCCTCCAGATCAAGGAAGAGGAGCTCGGTATGAACATTAGTTCTTCAGAAGTCATATACGCCTTGAACGCGCTACTTGGTGAGGGCGGCATCTTAGAGTCGTCGCAAGACATGTCGCGCTACGCAGTAGATTGGGCAGGCGATAGGCTCGGCAGTCCCCTAGCTGTGGCACGCCCACGAACTACCGAAGAAGTGGCCGGGATTGTCGAGTTCTGCCACCGTCATCGGGTGCCCATGGTCGCGCAAGGCGGTCATACCGGCCTAGTTGGTGGCGCCCTACCCGATGCCGAGCAACCAGAACTGGTAATCAGTCTAGAGCGCCTCAACCAGATTCGTGAGATCGACCCTCTAAATTTCACCCTGAGCGTGGACAGTGGCTGCGTACTACAGACTGTCAAGGACGTGGCCGCAGAACACGAATGCGACTTCCCCCTAAGCCTCGGTGCCCAAGGGAGCTGCCAGATCGGCGGAAACGTCGCAACCAATGCCGGCGGACTCAACGTTCTACGATACGGCATGATACGCCAGCTAGTATTGGGGCTGGAGGTAGTATTGCCCGACGGGCGTATTTGGAATGGAATGCGTGCGCTGCACAAGGACAACCGTGGCTATGACCTAAAGCAGCTGTTCATCGGAGCCGAAGGCACGCTGGGCATCATCACTGGAGTGGTTCTCAAGCTATTCCCTCAGCCCCAAGAAACGCGCACCGCGCTGGTCGCTGTGCCAGACGTTTTCGCTGCGCTAGGACTCTATGCTCTGGCAAGGCGCAGTTGCTGCGAACTTCTGAGCGCATTCGAGCTGATCCCACGTGCCTGCCTAGAACTCGCCTTCGAGGCAGCACCCGATTTGCCCGATCCACTGGAGACTCCAGCACCGTTCTATGTACTGCTGGAAATAACCGCCAGCGGCCCAGTCGACCTCGAAGCCATGATTGAGCACCTCTTCGATAGTGGCATGCAAGCCGGACAAGTACTCGATGGTGTGCTAGCCAGCAGCGACGCCCAAGCTGCTCGCCTCTGGCGGATTCGCGAAGCCATGGTTGAGGGACAGCAGCTCCATGGTGAGCATCTGCGCACCGATATAGCGCTACCGATCTCCACGCTGGGTAACTTCTTTAATGAAGCCAACCGAGCCATGGCTGCAATCTCTCCTCAAACCACAGTCATCGCCTACGGGCATCTCGGCGACGGCAACCTTCACTTCAACCTGCTGCCGCCTGCCGAGCTGGATCTCACTGCCAAGCGCGTGCTGCTTCACGCACTCGAAACAGAATTATTCGCCATCGTCGAGGATTATCAGGGCAGCATCAGCGCCGAGCACGGTATCGGACGCACCAAGCAGACCGCTTTCCTCGATGGTCTCAGCGAGCTTGAACGCGAGTTGATCTCCGATCTCAAGCAACTTTTCGATCCCGATAACCTGATGGCCGCCGGACGAATTTTGCCCCGCGTGACAGACCCAGCCATACACTACCAGCCCCAGGAATGAGTATGCATCACGTCGATATCCATAAATGTCTCCCTCATGATCTCGATCGAGCTGTGCTGATCGGCCGAGTCTGGCGTGAGACGCAGCACCCAGGCCCTGCAATCGTGATCGTCCGCGATGGCGAGGTGCTAGACATCTCTACACAAATCGCGACCATCGCCGACCTGCTCGACCTAGCAGATCCTGTCGCCTTTGTTCGAAATGTCGACGGCGAATCGCTGGGGCGTGTCGAGTTTTTACTCGAGAACTCGCTGAACAACTCAAGCAATGCTCCCCGCTTGCTCGCGCCATGCGATCTGCAGGCAGTCAAAGCCTGTGGTGTAACCTTCGCTGTCAGCCTACTCGAGCGCGTGATCGAAGAGCAGGCTGCTGGCGACCCGCAGCGCGCCGGAGAACTACGTCGCGAGATTCAGTCCCTGATCGGCGGTGACCTGTCACGTATACGGCCAGGCTCTCCCGAGGCCCTGGCTCTTAAAGCCGATCTCCAAGCCCGCGGCGCCTGGTCGCAGTATATGGAAGTCGGCATCGGTGAAGATGCCGAGGTGTTCTCCAAGGCTCAGCCGCTCTCATCAATGGGATTCGGAGAGTCCGTCGGCCTGCACCCCGCTTCGCGTTGGAACAACCCCGAGCCCGAAATAGTTCTCGCCGTAGATGCCTCAGGTACTCCACGGGGTGCCAGCCTCGGCAATGACGTTAATCTGCGCGACATAGAGGGACGTAGCGCCCTGCTTTTGGGCAAGGCAAAGGATAACAATGCTTCCAGTGCCATCGGTCCCTTCATCCGCTTATTCGATGATCACTTCACGATGGATACCATTCGCCACGCGCAAGTCTCATTGCGCATCGAGGGGGCCGATGATGACTTCGTGCTGGAAGATTCTAGTGACATGCGCGAGATCAGCCGCGATCCGCTGGAGCTGGTATCGCAGACCCACGGCACTCATCACCAGTATCCCGACGGCTTCATGCTGTTTCTCGGCACTATGTTCTCGCCTGTTCAAGATCGTGATGGCCCCGACCAAGGCTTTACTCACCACCTAAACGATCGCGTGACCATCGCGACGCCCAGTCTCGGCGCCCTGATCAATCACGTCGATCACAGCGATCGCCTGCCAGCCTGGACTTACGGGCTACGCTCACTCTTCTCCCATCTCGCCACACGTGGCCATTACTAAAGCGCTTCAAGAACGACCATTAGCATTTATCTCAACCATGAGTCAGGAGACAATATGACCCTGGAAGGCAAACAACTCATTGGCCAACAGGCCGTACTCAGCAATGGCAATGCCATCCACGCAGTGGACCCCGCTACCGGCGAAACCCTCGAACCCGGCTATAAGGCAGGCTCGAGAGCGGAGGTCGAGCGTGCCTGTGAACTGGCCTGGACAGCCTTTGATACCTACCGCGAGACTGGCCTCGAAGTCCGTGCGTGCTTTCTCGAAACCATCGCTGAGGAGATCGAGTCAATCGGGGATGATCTTATCGTGCGTGCCATGACTGAGTCCGGGCTGCCCCGTGGCCGACTCGAGGGTGAACGGGGCCGTACATGCGGTCAGCTACGCCTCTTCGCACAGGTCGTACGCAATGGCGAGTGGCTCGATGTACGCCTTGACCCTGCGTTACCTGAGCGTCAGCCAATGCCGCGGGTCGACCTGCGCCAGCGTCACATCGCGTTGGGCCCCGTCGCCGTGTTTGGTGCCTCCAACTTCCCGTTGGCGTTCTCCGTTGCCGGCGGTGACACTGCCTCGGCGCTGGCCGCAGGCTGCCCAGTCATTGTCAAAGCTCACGCTGCACATCCCGGCACCTCCGAGCTGGTCGGTCGCGCCATACAACGCGCCGTAGCCAAAAGCGAACTGCCCGAAGGCGTGTTCTCACTACTCTATGGCTCCGGACGTGAGCTCGGCCAGGCATTGGTTCGCGATCCGCGCATCAAGGCGGTGGGCTTCACCGGCTCCCGCTCGGGCGGCACCGCTCTGATGCAAACAGCCCAAGAACGCCCCGAACCGATCCCCGTCTATGCCGAGATGAGCTCAATCAATCCAGTGTTCCTATTGCCTGAAGCACTCAAGACACGCGGCAAGGAACTGGGTAATGCCTTTGTCGGCTCTTTGAACATGGGAGCCGGCCAGTTCTGCACTAACCCGGGCTTGGTCATCGCAGTAAAGGGCGAGGCACTCGATGCTTTCGTGGCCGCCGCCAGCGAGGCGGTAAAAGACTCCGCGGCCCAGACCATGCTGACCCCAGGCATTCATGATGCCTACGTGCAGGGCGTCGATGGTCTTCTGCAAAGTAGCACTGCCCGCGAAGTCGCCCGCGGCGCAACTGGCGAGAGCCAAAATGCTTGCCAGACCGGGCTGTTCTTGACCTCTGCCAAGGACTTCATGAGCGATGAGACGCTACAGGCCGAAGTGTTCGGTGCCACTTCACTGGTGGTTGAGTGCACCGACCTCGACGAGGTCAA
>MDSY01117047.1_pt1 | contig 12135 bp, 9 predicted proteins | sample 811131 | NCBI WGS metagenome assembly MDSY01 (sample SAMN05326643, study PRJNA326480) | marine metagenome | isolation source: seawater | place: Atlantic Ocean: South West | collected 2010
CGGGGCTTTTCAGCTCTCGGCAACGGTGAAGAGAGGGGTTAGACCCGCTCGATCACCGTGGCGATGCCCTGACCCAGGCCGATGCACATGGTGGCGAGGCCGATCTGGCCGTCGTTGCCTTCCAGTACGTTGAGCAGGGTGCCGGTGATGCGCGCGCCGGAGCAGCCCAGGGGGTGGCCCAGCGCGATGGCGCCGCCGTTCAGGTTGACCTTCTCGTCCATCTTGTCGAGCAGCTTGAGGTCCTTCAGGACCGGCAGGGACTGCGCGGCGAAGGCTTCGTTGAGCTCGACGTAGTCGATGTCGTCGATGGTCAGGCCGGCCCGCTTCAGGGCTTTCTGGGTGGCGGGCACCGGGCCGTAGCCCATGATGGCCGCGTCACAGCCGGCCACGGCCATGCTGCGGATCTTGGCGCGGGGCTTGAGGCCCAGGGCCTGGGCGCGTTCGGCACTCATCACCAGCATGGCGCTGGCGCCGTCGGACAGGGCCGAGGAGGTGCCGGCACTGACGGTGCCGCTGACCGGGTCGAAGACGGGCTTCAGTTTGGCCATGTCTTCCAGGCTGGCGTTGGGACGGATGGTCTCGTCGATTTCGCACAGCACTTTGCGGCCGTCGGCGTCGTGGCCTTCGATCGGCACGATTTCGTTCTTCCAGCGACCTTGCTGCGTGGCGTCCCAGGCTCTCTGGTGGGAGCGCACGCCGAAGGCGTCCTGCTGTTCACGGGTGATGCCGTGCATGCGGCCGAGCATTTCCGCGGTCAGGCCCATCATGTTGGAGGCGCGGGCGGTGTACTTGGACAGCTCCGGGTTGAGGTCCACGCCGTGGTCCATGGGTACGTGCTGCATGTGCTCCACGCCACCGATCACGAACACTTCGCCGTTGTCGGTCATGATCGCCTGGGCGGCGCTGTGCAGGGCCTGCATGGAGGAGCCGCACAGGCGGTTCACGGTCTGCGCGGCGCTGGTGCGCGGCAGGCCGGCGAGCATGGAAATGTTGCGGGCGATGTTCATCGCCTGTTCCTTGGTCTGGTTCACGCAGCCCCAGATCACATCTTCGGTCTCTTCGATGCTCCAGTTGGGGTTGCGCTCCATCAGCGCCTGGATCAGCAGCGCGGACAGTTTCTCCGCGCGCACGTTGCGGAACTGGCCGTTACGGGTTTTGCCCATCGGGGTGCGCACCGCATCGACGATGACCACGTCTTTCGGATTCAAACTCATTTCAAAATCTCCTTTGCCCGTGCCTTACGCGAAGAAGGCTTCGCCTTTGGCGGCCTTGTCTTTAAGCATCTGGGGGGCTTCGTAAAGCTTACCCAGGTGGGCGTATTTGTCGCACAGTTCCGCGAATGCCTTGGTGCCGATGCTGTCGATGTAGCGCAGCGGGCCACCGCGGAACGGCGGGAAGCCGATGCCGTAGATCATCGCCATGTCGGCTTCGGCGGCGGAGCCGACGATGTTGTCTTCCAGGCAGCGGATGGTTTCGGTGCACATCGGGATCATCATGCGGGCAATGATGTCGTCGGCGTCGAACTCCTTGGACTCGCCGGTGACCATCGGCTTGATCAGCTCGTAGGTCTTCTCGTCGACCACCTTCTTGGGCTTGCCCTTCTTGTCTTCCTCGTACTTGTAGAAGCCGATGCCGTTCTTCTGACCATAGCGTTCGTTTTCGAACATGATCTCGGACGGGTCCTTGAAGTCGTGCTGCATGCGGTCGGGGAAGCCTTCGGCCATCACTTCGGCGGCGTGCACGCCGGTGTCGATGCCGACCACGTCGAGCAGGTAAGCCGGGCCCATGGGCCAGCCGAACTTCTGCATCACCTTATCGACCTGCTGGAAGTCGGCGCCGTCGCGCACCAGCATGCCGAAGCCGGCGAAGTAGGGGAACAGAACGCGGTTCACCAGGAAGCCGGGGCAGTCGTTCACCACCACCGGGTTCTTGCCCATCTTCTGGGCGTACTTGACCAGGGTGGCCACGGTTTCGTCGGAGGTTTTCTCGCCGCGGATCACTTCCACCAGGGGCATCATGTGCACCGGGTTGAAGAAGTGCATGCCGCCGAAGTTCTCCGGCTTCTTCAGGGCTTCCGCCAGGCGGGTGATGGAAATGGTGGAGGTGTTGGACGCGAGCACCGCGTCGTCACCCAGCACTTCTTCGGTTTCCGCCAGCACGGACTGCTTGATCTTCGGGTTCTCGACCACCGCCTCGACGACCACGTCGATGTTGGTGAAGTCGCCGTAGCTCAGGGTGGGGCGAATCATGGACAGGGTCTTGCCCATTTTGGCGGCGTCCATCTTGCCTTTGCTGACGCGCTTGGCGAGCAGCTTGGAGGCTTCGTTCATGCCCAGGTCCAGGGCGTCCGCCTTGATGTCCTTCATCACGATGGGGGTGCCTTTCAGGGCGGACTGGAAGGCGATGCCGCCGCCCATGATGCCCGCGCCCAGTACCGCCGCGTTCTTGATCTCGCGGCTGGCCTTGGCGGTCTTGCCGTTCACTTTCTTAACCTGCTGGTCGGCCAGGAACAGACCCACCATGGCGGTGGCTTGTGGGGTCTTGGCGACCTTGGCGAAGCCTTTGGACTCCACGTCCAGCGCTTCGTTGCGCTTCATGCCGGCGGCCTTCTGCATCGACTTCACCGCTTCCATGGGCGCCGGGTAGTTCTTGCCGGCCTGCTGCTGGACCATGGCGGAACCGGTCTGGAACGCCATCATCTGCTCCATCGGGGGCATCGGCAGGGGCTCCAGCTTTTCCTGGCGCTTGGCGCGGAAGTCGATCTTGCCGGCCAGGCACTGCTTCACCAGGTCGATGGCGGCGTCACGCACGTCGTCGTGCTTGACCACCGCGTCCACCATGCCGTCCTTGAAGGCTTTTTCCGGCTTGTGCTGGCCGCCGGCGGAGATCCACTCAATGGCGTTGTCCACGCCCATCAGGCGCGGCGCGCGCACGGTGCCGCCGAAACCGGGGTAGATGCCCAGCTTCACTTCCGGGAAGCCCACCTGGGCCTGTTCGCTCATAACGCGGAATTCGCAGGCCAGGCACATCTCCAGGCCGCCGCCCAGGGCGAAGCCGTTGATGGCGGCCACTTTCGGCACGTCCAGGTCTTCGAAGGCGTTGAACACTTCGTTCGCCTGGCGGGACCATTTGGCGATCTCCGCTTCTTCCTGGGCGAACATTTCGGTGAATTCGGTGATGTCCGCGCCAACGATGAACACGTTTTTCGCGGAGGTGACGACGATGCCTTTCACCTGGTCGTTGCCTTTGAGGGCCTCGGTGGCCTTGCTCAGGTCTTCCAGGGTGGCACGGTCGAACTTGTTCACGGACTCGCCCTGAAGGTCGAACTTCAGTTCGGCGATCCCGTCGTCAAGCAGTTGTACGCTTACGGCGTTGCCTTGGTAAATCATATCGTTTGCTCTCCAGTCCCAAAGTATGCGGCCGGCCAGCCGCCTTGGTGAGCCTGTGGTTCCTCACTCGGGGGCGCCAAGTATATGAAAGCAAAGGGCATACATTCAGTCCCTTTTTGTGACTTGCCGGTCGTTGCAAGCCCGCTTCCCGCCTGTATTGGGTGCGGGGCGGGGTCTTTCAACCACCGGCGCTTTCAGCCATGAGGAGGATACAGCAAGCCGGGCCCGGAGTATCTTGACTCGGGAGGCGTCTATGCGGACCCTTGCCGCGTCTTTCCGCCAGGCTGAATTGATGAGCGCACGTCCTTTTCCCGAGATCCGCCGCCGTACCCTGGACACCGTGCCCGACTGGCCCGGCGTGCCGCCGCTGTTGGCCCGGGTGCTGGCCGCCCGCGGCGTCACCCGGGAAGAGCAGCTGCAGCTGAGCCTGGGCCGCCTGCCGCACCCGGACGGTTTCAACGGCCTGGGCGCCGCGGTGGACCTGCTGCAGCAGGCCCGCGAAGAGCACTGGCGCATCTGCGTGGTGGGCGACTACGACGCCGACGGCGCCACCGCCACCGCGCTGATGGTGCGCGGGCTGGCCGGCCTGGGCTTCCGGCGCCCGGATTACCTGGTGCCCAACCGCTTCGAGTACGGCTACGGCCTGTCGCCGGCGATCGTCGAGCTGGCCCGGGAGACCCTGGCCCCGGACCTGATCATCACCGTGGATAATGGCATCGCCAGCGTCGACGGCGTGGCCGCCGCCCGGGCCGCCGGCATGCGCGTGCTGATCACCGACCACCACCTGCCCGGCGACCAACTCCCGGACGCGGACGCCCTGGTCAATCCGCGCCTGTGCGAGGACGGCTTCCCGGCGCGCAACCTGGCCGGCGTCGGCGTCGCCTTCTATTTATTGCTGGCGGTGCAGCGCCGCCTGGGCATCAAGAGCCCGGTGCTCGACCTGCTGGACCTGGTCGCCCTGGGCACCGTGGCCGACGTGGTGATCCTGGACGACGCCAACCGCATTCTGGTGGAGCAGGGCCTGCGGCGCATCCGCGCCGGCAAGGGCAGCCCCGGCCTGCGCGCCCTGCTGCGCGTGGCCGGCCGCGACCCGGCCAAAGTAGTGGCGGCGGACCTGGGCTTCGCCGCCGGGCCGCGCCTCAACGCCGCCGGCCGCCTCACCGACATGAGCCACGGCATCGAATGCTTGCTGGCGGACAGCGAGGAACAGGCGCGCCGCTTCGCCGAGGAGCTGGACACCATCAACCGCGAGCGGCGCGGCATCGAGCAGGGCATGCGCGACGCCGCCATGCTGGAAGTGGCGCGGCTGCGCGAGCGCGAGCTGCCCGCCGCGCTCTGCCTGCACGGCCCGGACTGGCACGAAGGGGTGGTGGGCATCCTCGCCTCGCGGGTCAAGGAGTCGGTGCACCGGCCGGTGATCGCCTTCGCCCCGGCCCGCGAGAAGGGCATGCTCAAGGGCTCCGGCCGCTCGATACCCGGCCTGCACCTGCGCGACGTGCTCGACGCGGTGGCCACCGCCCACCCGGAAATGCTGCACAAGTTCGGCGGCCACGCCATGGCCGCTGGCATGACCCTGCGCGCCGACCACCTGACCGCCTTCACCGAAGCGTTCCAGGACGCGGTGGCGGCGGTGGCCGGCGCCGACCTGTTCGACGAGGTGGTGGAAACCGACGGCGCCCTCGAGGAGATCGACCTCTGCCTGGACACGGCGGAAATCCTCAGCCACCGCTTCCCCTGGGGCCAGGGCTTCCCGCCGCCGCGCTTCGACGGCGAATTCGAGGTGCTCGACAGCCGCGTGGTCGGCGAGCGCCACCTCAAGCTCACCCTGGGCCTGCCCGGCTGCGGCGGGGTGGTGGACGGCATCCACTTCAACGCCGATCTGGACCAGCTCGGCGACCGCCTGCGCCGGGTGTACGGCATCTACCGCCTGGAAGTGAACGAATTCCGCGGCAACCGCAACCCGCAGCTGCTCTTCGAGCACCTCAGACCCGCGTAACAGGTGCCTCCCTGCGGGCACTTTGCTAGCATTGCCGTTCGCGCCGCCCCGGCGTGTTGTACCCGATTCGATTCTCGCGCGGCCCAAAAGGCCGGCGATGTCTGGCAGCCCCTAACGGAGGGAAGCATGAAAACAATTCACAAACACCGCCTGGAAGCCGGCACCGATGTGCAGGAACTGCGCCTGCCGGAAGAGGGTGATGTGCTGCGCGTCGATTTTATCCAGCAGGAACGCGCCATCTACATGTGGGTGGAAGTGGACGCCGACACCGTCATCGACACCCCCAAGGAAGTGCGCCGCTTCAAAGTGTTCGCCACCGGCAGCGGCATCCCCAACAACGCCGTCTACATCGGCACCACCCTGGATAACCTCAAGCCCGAGGCCTTCCACGTCTACGAACTGGTGGACTGACACCCGGCGCCCGCCGGCCCCGGCCTCGTCAGGGGCCGGCTGAAACGGTAGAATACGCGGCTTTTCCCATTCTATTGAAAGCGCACTGAGAACCTTTATGGAAGTGAATCCGCTGAGAACCCACCTCACCGACCTGGCCGAGCGCGTCGATGCGCTGAGGGGGTATCTTTGACTACGACCAGAAGAGCGAACGACTGGTCGAAGTAGAGCGCGAACTGGCCCTGCCGGACGTCTGGAACGAGCCCCAGCGGGCCCAGGCCCTGGGCAAGGAGCGCTCGCAACTGGAATTCATCGTCGCCACCCTGGACCAGGCCGGCCAGGGCATCGGTGACACCCGCGATCTGCTCGAGCTGGCGGTGGAAGAGGGTGACGAAGCCACCGTCGCGGAAGTGGAAGCGGACCTGCAGCGCCTGGAGCGCATGGTCGCCGACCTGGAATTCCGCCGCATGTTCTCCGGCGAGATGGACGCCTCCAACGCCTATCTGGACATCCAGGCCGGTTCCGGCGGCACCGAAGCCCAGGACTGGGCCGAGATGCTGCTGCGCATGTACCTGCGCTGGGGCGAGGCGCACGGCTTCAAGACCGAGCTGGTGGAAGCCTCCGACGGCGACGTGGCCGGTATCAAGTCCGCCACCGTGCGCTTCGAGGGCGAGTACGCCTACGGCTGGCTGCGCACCGAGATCGGCGTGCACCGCCTGGTGCGCAAGAGCCCGTTCGACTCCGGCGGTCGCCGCCACACCTCCTTCGCCTCGGTGTTCCTGTCCCCGGAAGTGGACGAGGACATCGACGTGGACATCGATCCGTCCAAGATCCGCGTCGACACCTACCGGGCCTCCGGCGCCGGCGGTCAGCACGTCAACCGGACCGATTCCGCGGTGCGTCTGACCTATGTGCACACCGACCCGGAAACCGGCGAGGAAACCACCCTGGTGACGCAGTGCCAGAACGGCCGCTCCCAGCACCAGAACAAGGACCAGGCCATGCGCATGCTGCAGGCCAAGGTCTACGACCTGGAGCTGCAAAAGCGCAACGCCGAAAAGCAGAAGCAGGAAGAGGGCAAATCGGACATCGGCTGGGGCAGCCAGATCCGCTCCTACGTGCTCGACGACGGCCGCATCAAAGACCTGCGCACCAACGTGGAAAGCCACAACACCCAGCAGGTCCTCGACGGCGACCTGGACCGCTTTATCCAGGCCTCGCTGAAGGCAGGGCTTTAAAAGGTTAAACACATGGCTGACGAACAGAACACCCCCAACGACGCCGCCCACGAAGGCGCCGACGAAAACCGTCTGATCGCCGAGCGGCGCGCCAAGCTCAACGAGTGGCGCGAAAGCGGTGAGGCGTTTCCCAACCACTTCCGCCGCGACAGCCTGGCCGCCGACCTGCAAAAACAGTACGGCGAGCTGAGCAAGGAAGAGCTGGAAGAAAAGAACATCCAGGTGGCCGTGGCCGGGCGCCTGATGCTCGACCGCAAAGCCTTCAAGGTGCTGCAGGACATGTCCGGGCGCATCCAGATCTTCGCCCCCAAGCCGGTGCAGAAAGACACCAAGCACTGGGACCTGGGCGACGTGGTGGGCGTGCGCGGCACCCTGTGTAAATCCGGCATGGGCGACCTGTACGTGATGATGGACGAGTACCTGCTGCTCACCAAATCGCTGCGCCCGCTGCCGGAAAAACACAAAGGCCTCACCGACACCGAGTCCCGCTACCGTCAGCGCTACGTGGACCTGATCGTCAACGAGGACAGCCGCCGCACCTTCCAGATCCGCTCACAGATGGTGGCCGGCATCCGCAACTACCTGGTGCGCCACGGTTTCGTGGAAGCGGAAACGCCCATGCTGCAGGTGATCCCCGGCGGCGCCACGGCGCGGCCGTTCATCACCCATCACAATAGCCTGGACCTGGACATGTACCTGCGCATCGCGCCGGAACTGTACCTCAAGCGTCTGGTGGTGGGCGGCTTCGAGCGGGTGTTCGAGATCAACCGCAACTTCCGCAACGAGGGCCTCAGCACCCGGCACAATCCGGAATTCACCATGCTGGAGTTCTACCAGGCCTACGCGGATCACAACGACCTGATGAACCTCACCGAGGACATGCTGCGCACCCTGGCGCAGGACGTGCTCGGCACCACCGAGATTCCCTACCAGGATGACGTCTACGACTTCGGCAAGCCGTTCGCGCGGCTGTCGGTGTTCGATTCCATCCTGCAGTACAACGACGACATCGACGCCGCCACCCTGGCCGACGAGCAGGGCGCCCGCGGCATCGCCGAACGGCTGGGCATCGCCGTGAAGGACGGCTGGGGCCTGGGCAAGGTGCAGATCGAGATCTTCGAGAAGACCGTCGAGCACCGCCTCAAGGACCCCACTTTCATTACCGATTACCCCACCGAGGTGTCGCCGCTGGCCCGCCGCAAGGACGACGACCCCTTCGTCACCGAGCGCTTCGAGTTCTTCGTCGGCGGCCGCGAGATCGCCAACGGCTTCTCCGAGCTCAACGACGCCGAGGATCAAGCGGAACGATTTCGCGCCCAGGTGGCCGAAAAAGAAGCGGGGGACGACGAAGCCATGTTCTACGACGAAGACTACATCACCGCTCTGGAACACGGCCTGCCGCCCACCGCCGGTGAGGGAATCGGCATCGACCGTCTGGTGATGTTATTCACGAATTCTCCCTCTATTCGTGATGTAATCCTGTTTCCTCACATGCGACCGCGCTAGCCCGACATCAGTGCGCATTAACGAATAACAAAGTGAAGGCCGTTATGAGTTCAGCCATTCAGTATCAGGGCCGCAAGGCCCGTCGCGCCGGCAGTGAACAACGCCGCCAGGCCATTCTGGACGCGGCGCTTAACATCATCGTCACCGACGGCATCCGCGCGGTGCGCCACCGCGCCGTGGCCCGCGAGGCGGATGTGCCGCTGTCCGCCACCACCTATTACTTCAAGGACATCTCCGACCTGATCGCGGACGCCTTCACCCTGTTCGCGGAGCGTGCCCTGGAAGAGGTGATCCGCCCGTTCCGCGACCAGGCGTTCGGCTTGATCCAGCAGTTCCAGGCCCAGGCCAGCCACCAGGAGCCCGACCGCGCCCGTCTGATCGAGTCGCTGGCGTCGATGACCACCGCGTTCATCCTCGACGAGGTGACCAACCGCCGCGAGCATCTGATCGCCGAGCAGGCGTTCTTCCAGGAGGCGATTCTCGACCCGCGCCTGCGGGGGCTGGCGGATCTGTACCTCAAGGAAATGTCGTCGCTACTGATCGACGCCTGCCGGGCGGTGGGGTCGGAAAGCCCGGAACTGGACGCGGAGCTGATCCACAGCTTCCTGCTCGCCACCGAGGTGCGCCTGCTCGCCCACCCGGAATGGGCCGACGAAAAGGCGCTCAACAAACGCATGCACCACCTTTTGGAGAAGCTGGTCCCCCATGGCTGAACAGTCCTCGGTGGAGTTGGAGCCGGGCTGGAAGCAGGTGCTCGGTGACGAATTCACCAAGCCCTACATGCAGGATCTGAAAGCCTTCCTGCGTCAGGAAAAGCAGGCCGGCGAGACCGTCTACCCGCCCGGCCCGGACATCTTCCGCGCCTTTAACGAGACCCCCTTCGACCAGGTCAAGGTGGTGATTCTCGGCCAGGACCCGTACCACGGCCCCAACCAGGCCCACGGGCTGTGCTTCTCGGTGCAGCCGGGCGTGCGCACGCCGCCGTCGCTGATCAATATCTTCAAGGAAATCGAACGGGACCTGGGCATCCCGGCCCCGGACCACGGCAACCTGGACGCCTGGGCGCGCCAGGGCGTGCTGCTGCTCAACGCGGTGCTCACCGTGCGCGCCGGCCAGGCCGCTTCCCACCAGCGCCAGGGCTGGGAAGAATTCACCGACCAGGCCATCGAGCACATCAACCGCGAGCGCGAAGGCGTGGTGTTTTTTCTGTGGGGCAGCTACGCCCAGAAAAAAGGCAAGCTGATCGACCGCCAGCGCCACTGCGTGCTCACCGCGCCGCACCCGTCACCGCTCTCCGCGCATCGCGGTTTCCTGGGCTGCGGGCACTTTTCCCGCGCCAACCAGTACCTTCTGCAACAAGGCAAGGACCCCATCGACTGGTCCCTGTGAACCTTCGCATCACCGACCCATTAAGGACCCTTTCGGCATGACCGACAGTGTACAGTTCGAAGAACGCCCCACCGGCAGCGGCCACCTGATCGGCCGCGCCACGCTCAACGCGCCGCGCTCGCTCAACGCCCTCAGCCTGGAAATGATCGAAGCCCTCGACCGGCAAATCACCGACTGGCAGGCCCGCGAAGAGGTGGTGGCGATCTGGCTGGAAGGCAACGGCGGCAAGGCGCTCAGCGCCGGCGGCGATGTGGTCGCCCTGCACGGCGCCATGGTCAAGCACGCCGGGCAAAGCCGGAACCCGTTCACCGAGCACTACTTCGCCAGTGAATACCGCCTCGACCATCGCCTGCACACCTCCGAGACCCCGGTGATTTGCTGGGCGGACGGCGTGGTCATGGGCGGCGGCATGGGCCTGATGCAGGCCAGCCAGTTCCGCCTGGTGACCCCGAAAAGCCGGCTCGCCATGCCGGAAATCACCATCGGCCTGTTCCCGGACGTGGGCGCCAGCTGGTTCCTCAACCGCCTGCCCGGTAAAACCGGCCTGTTCCTGGGCCTCACCGGCGTCCACCTCAACGCCCGCGACGCCCTCGACCTGGGGCTCGCCGACCGCTTCGTCGACGCCGACCGCGAGCAGGTGCTCGACGCCCTGGCCGAAACCCACTACCAGGACGACCGCGCCGCCAACCGCCGGCAACTGCACCGCACCCTGCAGGATCTCGCCACCCGCCCGGACAGCCTCACCCCGGCGGTGATGGATCATCTCGACACCATCAACACCCTCTGCGACGCCGCCACCGTCAACGAAGTGGTGCACCGCATCCTCGAGCACAAACAATGCGACGGCTGGCTCGACAAAGCCCGCGCCACCCTCGCCGACGGCTGCCCGCAAACCGCCCACCTGGTCTGGGAACAACTGCGGCGCAGCCGCCACCTGTCCCTGGCCGAAGTGTTCCGCATGGAATGGTGCCTGGCGGTGCAATGCACCCTGCACGCCGACTTCCGCGAAGGCGTCCGCGCCCTGCTCATCGACAAGGACGGCAAACCCCGCTTCCGCCACCGCGACGTCGACCAGGTCGACCCCGAATACATCGACGGCTTCTTCCGGAACCCGGCCGAAACCCACCCCCTCGCGGATCTCTGAGCCTGAGGGCGGCCTTGTGGGAGCGGGCCCTGCCCGCGAAAGGCCGGCAAAGCCGGCCGGCAGGCTCCCAGAGGTCTTGATGGAGGGTTTGGGATAGCGCCCTGGCATCCCGCCGGCAAGCACAGCTTGCCTTTCGCGGGCAGGGCCCGCTCCCACAAGCCACCAGCCAGCACAAAGCGCCGGGGTTGGGTACCGCCATCCAGAACCGTATGAGCGCAGGGATGCGCGAATCGAGCCCCCAGGGATGGGTTCACGGCGTGTTCTGGATGGCGGTACCCAATCCCGGCGCGTCTTTCTGGAGGGTGAGGCCTCCCTGGAGGGTCACACCGGGCGGTCTACCGACCCTCCGCCCGACGCTCCTCCTCGATGACTTGGACCAGTTCCTCGACCGGCAACGCCCGACTGCGATGCGCTCCGGTCCCGGCCCACAGGCTCTTCCATTCGACGCCGGCGGCCTTGCGCAACGGCGAGGTGAGCCGGTGCTGGTCCGGGTAGGGCGCCACCTCGGTGGGCGCCCGCCCGTCCATCCAGGCGTTGGCGATGCCCCGCGCCCAGCGCCCGGACACCGCCCGGGTCACCGCGGTGGCGTCCGGCCCGGCGTCGGCCAGCGCCTGGCGCCAGCCCTCGGCGGTACCGGCCTCCGGGCAGCGCAAAAACGCCGTGCCCAGCTGGCCGGTGGCCGCGCCGGCGGCCATCACCCGCGCCACATCGGCGCCGTCCATCAGGCCGCCGGCGGCGATCAGCGGCGTCGCGATGTCCCGGCAGGCGCTCAGCAGCGCGTCCAGCGGCTGGCCTTCGCCCTGCGGGTCGGCCCCGCCACGGTGGCCGCCGGCTTCCTCGCCCTGCAGCACGATGCCGTCGACGCCGTCGCCGGCCAGCGCCAGCGCCTCGTCACGGTGCGTGGCGGTGCCCACCAGGGCAATGCCGCGCGCCCGGCAGGCCGCCATCATCGATTTGGGCAGGCGCCCGAAGGTCCAGGAAAACACCGCCGGGCGGGCCTCCAGCATGGCCTCGAACTGCTCACGGAAATCCGGCAGCGGCGGAAAATCATCCGGCACCGGCACGCCGGCCTGCCGGTAGCAG
>MDSY01071524.1_pt1 | contig 12134 bp, 11 predicted proteins | sample 811131 | NCBI WGS metagenome assembly MDSY01 (sample SAMN05326643, study PRJNA326480) | marine metagenome | isolation source: seawater | place: Atlantic Ocean: South West | collected 2010
GGATGGCCTCGCCTGCAACCGCCGCGTTCGCATCGCGGCGCTCGCTCATTTTCTTTCGCGCGCGAGCTTTCTTACCGGCCATTGGGTTGGAGGAGTGTTGGTTTGTGTGCGTGTCGTGCGCGTCGTTGTGCGTCGTTCCTTCCCATAAAAGCGTTACGGCGAGTTTCGGAAGCGGGCAAAATTTTATTAGGTTTGAAAAAACCGAAGCAGCCAGCGGCGTTAAGCCAGAAGAGTAATACTAATTTATTGTAGACTATATAACTGTGTACCTATTGCTATCATGCTCTATCAACTCCTATCACTCCTACTCAGAGCATACACCACCGTGACCGCTACAAATCCGTCCTTCTGTTCAACAAACGTCTCCGCGTTGATAACTGAAAACCCAACCTCGCTGGCTAACGTAATGAACCGCTTTTCAGTTTTTTTAGCACCACGCTTGGTGTGCGCTAAGACAATGAACGTTGATGGTCCTGCAATTGCATTCAAAGTCTCCAGTAACAATGTCCATACGAGTTCGTTCTCGCCGTAAATCACGTCCGACATTAGAATCACGTGCGGGTAATTTGATGAAGCGTCGTTGGCATTTTCTATCCATCTTTTGATCGACTGGCAATCAGACTGGTCGCCCCAAAGTAACCGTCCAGCGCTGGGAGGTGTCATGACGGAATGCAATGCACTGGCTTCTATCGCTTCCGTGTTATCCAGAAATACCTGACTACACGCCTGTACCACGACGTCGTCTCCGTCGGTCGCGAGAACTTTCGCCCCGAGCGCACTACACACCATGGAACTCAACCCCAGCCCTGCGCCCAGCTCCACGACTGACTTGCCGTGCCACCACTGGAGGGCGTGTTCATTGGTCGCTACGGAACTATCAATCTGACACGTTTGCAGTGCTTTCATCAAACCAGTACTGGCCAATGTATTCGACAAAACATCCGCGGCATCCCACACGCTCGCCCCGGTGCCCACTTTGTCTTCGTTCCATTTCTGGTCGACGGTAAGGCGCAAGTTGTTCAACGGTGGATAGGAGAAGGTTCTTGTTTTTTCTCGAAGTCTGGTCATCAGCGGGGTCAACGCGGTCTCGGGGGGGCGTAGCGCCAATGCGGTTGTTTCATTGTCAGGTCCAAACGCGTTGGAGTTTGTTTTGTTTGGATCCACTGTTGGTGACGGTTTTGTTTTGCTATCATCTCCCGAAGATGACGACGCCGTTGTCCCGCGGTTGGAGGTAACCACCATGACTCTGTCGCGTAGATATCGAGTAATATTCCTTCGACATCTGTTCGAACGAGGCTCAGTGCGCCACGGCGCCACCGCGGTCGACGCCCCGCCCATCGCACTGTGACCTCCTTCTTCGCGAGTTCGCGTCGAGCACTATATTTGACGACTTGAAAGTCCAAGAAACTTGGTACCGAAGTTTTCGCGAGCGTTCTCCAATCACGATTTTTGTTCACTTTGCTGCTGCGTCATCAAATTCCCCTTGAGTTATTTCGGTCTAAATCCAAGGGACTCCCCTCCCAAAATATCTCCTCCGTACCTCCGAGCTCCGAGGGCCCTCCGTTTGTGTCTCGGAAGGAAGCCTTCGCTTTTCTATCTCGTCTCGTGCTCATAGGCGTCACACCTCGAGGCGTCGAGGGACCGATGGGTGTCGTGACCAGGGGAAATGGGGGTGTAGGTGTGGGTTGTGAGATGGGTGTTGGTGCGACCGCTCGGGTGACGTCCGGCGCGACGTCGAAGGTCTCGAGTTTGGAAAATGTGCGAACGCGCACGAGAGAGGAAAGAAAAGCAATGGGGGACTCGTCGACGTCGGTCGTCGCGGGTCACGCTGGTATTCGCAAACCAGCGAAACGCAAAGCCCTCGCGTCTAACGCCGAGGCACAGAACGACAAGAACACCCGCCGGCGCGTGAGTGACAAAAAAGAAAAAACCACAGTGGATGACCTACCGGTACGTCGCACGTCTTGTCTCCGCACCACCACACGGACCGCTCCGTTGTCCTCATTCGTGTATTTTTTTGACTCCGTGACGTGCCCCGCCCCCTACGCCTCCCATCGAACTCAACTAATGATCCCTTTGTCCACTCCCACCGTAGGACCACGTCTTGGAAGTCATCTTCGGCCACCTCGCGTCCGACTCAAAGCCGAACGAGTACTTCGACGCCATGCTCACGTAAGGCCCCTCCCGAGTTTTTCTCACGAACCGAGAAACGTGGAGCTGTTGTTTCGAGACAAGACCGATGACCGCATTTCTATGCTTCCACTGGAAGTTTTCTCATTTCCTCTCATGCACTCCCCTAACCCCTCCCCCATTTAATTCTTTAGGTGTTCCCGGTTCGAGCAAGCCGGCACGAGCAAGCGCGCTTTGTCCCACGCGGGCGAACGTGTGCTGGCGATTAAAGCCAAGGACTGGAAGGCGGATGAGGATTTGGATGATGATGATGTTGAGAAAATTTCGTCACCAGAAACCGTTAAACTCTCCGGCGCATCCGCCTTCGCCAACGCCGCCGTCGCCGCAAACTCCACGTTCGCGAAGTTCTTCGTCGGCAGCATAAACTTCTACTGCCGTGATTTTGAGTGTTTTGATACTGAAACAAACCAAACACAACGCCAAAGAGGCGCTGAGTTGTTAACTCAAGCGGCGCTGGATGGCAGCGAAGAAGCTCATCATGCGTTAGCCATAATGCACTTCAACGGCTCGGGCGGTTTACGCAGGGACAAAGACCCCGAAGCCGGTGCCGCGTTGTGCGCCAGGGGGAACATCGTGTTCAACAGCGTAAGCGCAAAGCGAGAGTTGGGCCATTGTTTGCAGGATGGCTTTGGCGTGGAGCAGGACGTTGCGTTGGGGAAGAAGTTGCTACAAGAAGCGGCGGCTATTGATGATAAAAACGGAAAAGGATTAGATGCCGCCGTCGTCGCCGCCTCAAAAGCCGCCGCTGAAGTCGAGGAAGCCCTACGCAAACGTAACGATATCAACACACTGAACGCCGCAATCGACGCCGCCGCGGAAGTCGCGGAGGCTGCGAAATCCGCCGCTGAGAAGCATTTAACAGCTACTACCACTAATCGATTTTTACTAGATTGGTATGGCGAGTGCGAAAAGAAACTGTTGCCGGGGACGACGAGTTGTTCTCATCCTTTGTGCGGACGCGTGGAGACACGTAGACACGAGTTCCGACGGTGCTCTTGTTGCGGACGTATGCGCTACTGCAGCAGGTCCTGCCAATCCGCGGATTGGCGGCTTCAGCACAAATTCGCGTGCTTGCCGTTGCTTGAGTTGTACGGCTGGGCGGAGAGCGACGCTGATAGCGTGGTTGGCGAGATTAATGATAATGTGACGCATCAAGCGGGCGAACCTGTCGAGACGCAATGACTGTCTACGCAGTCTACACAACACGAGCTACAAACAAACACCAAATATAGAAAGACAATAGAAAAGACAAAGAGTATTACGGGAATGAAGGTACACACAGTTTTAATAGGTCACTTAATGTGAATAACAATTTGTCCTCATCTCTCACAACATGAACAGCCCACTCCCTCCGAACAGCGACCACATCAGCAGCATCATTATTGCTCTTCCTCGCATTTCCTTCGGCACCAGGGGTAAAATTAACAGAACGTACCAGTTCCGCATCAGCATACCTATTATGGAAGTCACGGCTTGGAACAGCATTAAGACCAACGGAATAGCGTAGATGATTCCCTGCGGTCCGAGGGATTTTAGAATGGTGCCTATTGTTTTTAAATCGAATTTAGGCAAGCCACCTGCAGTACCAGCACCGCCGCCACCTCCTCTATTGAACCCTCCAAACCCACCCCCGCCTTGCTGTTGGAACTGTCGGAGAATTTCTTCAAGCGAGACGCCGTTGAAGCCTCCGCCAGGGAATCCGCCGCCCCCGAACGGCGAACTTCCCCCGAATCCACCAAACGGATTCCCGCCCCCGCCTCTTCCCTCCGCCGCGTCTGCTCCAAAGTTGTCATAAGTAGCTCGTTTATTCCCATTACTCAACACGTCCCAGGCTTTGTTCACCTTCTTGAACGCATCCTCCGCTCCGGGTGCGGTGTTTTTATCCGGGTGAAGTTGAAGCGCGAGCTTGCGGTAGGCTTTCTTTATTTCTGGTTCAGTGGCGGATTTTTGCACACCGAAGAGCTCGTAGTAATCCTTCGTGCGTGTGATTCGAGAGACTAACTCGGATTGCTTCGAAGTGTGTGCACCTCTCCCCGCGTTCGGGTCGTGCGCCTCGGGTTTCCTTTTAGGTTGATGGCTCGAAGAAGAAGCACCTCCGTTTCGTGATCCCGCGCGTTGCACTTTTTTCGCAAGCTTTACCAAATCACTCTTTTCGAAACACGTCGAGGTATCCGCCCCTGCGGCTTTGAGGAACGTGCGGAGCTCGCTGACGGACATCGCGTCGGTGTTACCCGCCATGGTGGGCGAAATCCAAACCCTAACCCACAATCTCTACGCACTCAGGCGCCACGAGCTATGCCCCGCGAGAGATCGGGTTCCTGAATTTCCCGCGGCCCGCGACTTTCGGCAAAATGAATAAGACGACCAGATTCACGAAACGGAAAAGCACCACACCGGGCACACACCCACACGCACTTGTCACGATGACATCTCTGGGTGTCACTTCTGGCGGCGACCCGTCTCAGTGGCACGGCGCGTTCGATTGCGTGGCATGCGGCAGGAAACGGTTACTCGCAGTGGAGTTTTCGGCGAGCGCAGTTGCGAAGAACCGAAAAGATCCGAGTAAAACGATGAGGTGCAAGAAATGCACTTCGGAAGCGGAAGCGAATGAACGCGCGCTATATATGGAGAACGCGAAGCTCAAGGTAAAGGAGAGTGAATCAGAGAGCGGTACACCTGAAACTACGCACGAGTGCGCGAAATGCGGGGAATCGAAACCAGCGTTGGCGTTCTCGAACAAGCAGTTGAACCAAAAGGGTCCGGGGAAACAGCGGTGTCGAGAGTGTTGCGACGCCGCGGAAGCCGCTGAAGCGTCGTCATCGAAAACAACCACTGAAACAAAACTAAAGGAAGCGCGCGAGGCGAGCAAACATGCAGAGCTCACGAACGCATCCGATAAACTCGCCGTGTTCGCGAAAGAAGCTGCGCTGGAAGCTGAGCTGGTGACCGGGCTCAAGCCGCAGAAAATCGGAGGAAGAGGTGGACGCGGCGGGCGAGGAAGAGGACGGGGATCCAACCCGAACTCCATGTTAGGACGAGGAGGAGCTGGGCGAAAACAGTAGAACGGTTTGAAATAGGGAGAGTATGTACTCGAGTAGCATTGAAAATTGACAATAGCAGTCATCTTCACGCCGAGGCTTCGCCGTCCTCGGACCCGAGCCCCGGTACGACTTTTTCACCCGCATTTGTCGTATCACCCTCCGGCGACGCCGCGTTCGTCCACGCCGCTCTTTCCACCGGTTGCCCTGCTGATCCGGGAGATACACCAATTTCGGCGGGCCGGTTGCCCATCCCTTGGTCAAGAACTTCCTTGACCAACTGTACTCCCTTCTCAACGGTTTCTTTCGACCCCGAAATCACGACAACTTGCTTTTGCCGATCGACGTTTATTTGCGCGCCGCTTTCGTGCGTTATCCGTTTAGCAGTGGCGCCCCCCTTACCAATCACAAGTCCCCCATGCCCGTGCACTTCCACTTCCTCTGAGACCTGCTCGCCCGCATCAGGCTCGTTCTGTTTGCGTTCGATCGCAGCGGCGACGCGTTGGTCTCTGGACGCGAGCGCCTCTGCGATGTCCTTTTCAACGGCGGCTTTTCCGGTAGCGACAATCTCGTCACTTCCCCAAAGCTTCATAATCTTGTGTTCCTTGTCCCACACCATGTAGCACTGCGTGGTGCACTGCAGGATTTTAATGTTGCTTCCTCCTAGACCCATCACTGCGCCAATCGCCTCGGATGGTACCGGCACCTCAACAACATGAGGAGAATCCTTCTCGGGCACCTCCGGCATCGGAGGAAGCTCCGCTAATCGCAACATCGTTTCAATCTGCACCTTCGCCTTCGCCACTGATTTCGGAAACCCGATCAGCGTCACGAAGTCGTCGCCTTTCGTCGTGTGCACGTGACACCCCGTGTCTTGCTCTATTTTACGAACCCTGGCGCCTCCTTTGCCGATCACCAAACCCCGGTGCTCCGCGGGGCACGGCACTTTTTCCTCGACGTGCTTGGGGTTTGTGTAAGGCGCGTTGCGTTGAGGGTAACTGCCCATAGGAACACCTCTTCGATCACCGTATTCATACTGTTGACGATCCAGCGGCCCGGGGTACCGTTCCCGTTGTTGTCCAGGGTAATTACTCATACCACCGCCCATACCTCCGCCGCCGTACTCGTAGTCCCTTAATTTCTGTCGCAGTTCCACAATCGCGGCGTCCACCGATTGCAGGTACCCTCGAACCCTTACCTGTCTAAATGCCCCTACGGGCGTGCCAGGTTGGGGCTTTTCAATCATAACGTGCGCGCCGGTTCTTTCTTGAAGTAATTTAATCGCCTTGCCTTGCTGGCCGATGACCATCTTGGCGACCTCGGCGGGAAGCTCCATTAATTCCTCATTCTCAGAACCTTCGTTTTGGTATTGCGCTCGATCATTCGGGTACCCTCTTCCGCCCTGCCCCATGTCCTGTCGCTGGTACTGGTCTCGGTACTGCGGGCCGTATCGGTCATCGTACACGTCCCGATGAGGACCTCCACGACGATCTTCTTGGTACCCGTACCCGTCGTCTCGGGAAGGGGGGCCTGGGTAGGGGCCTGGTCCTCCAAGTCCTCGAGGTCGTTGATCGCCGTACGTGTCTCGTCGATCGTAGCCTTGGTACCGGTCACTCGGCGGTCCTCCGTACCGGTCACTTCCCCCCCGGTCGTACGGTGCGAACCTGCCGTACTCCGGTTCGCCCCGGGACGGTCCACCGACCCCGTACCCGTCCCGGGGCGGGTGCGAATCGCGACGGCCTACGTTAGGCGGATATCCGTAATCTCCCCTCTGCTGGGGCTGCGAATAATCATCAACGCGATCGGAACCTCCGTGGGGGTATCCTCGATCGTCTTGTCTGTAGTACCCGCCGCGGTTGTCAGGGGGGTCTCGCGAAGAACCCCGTTGGCGGTCGTAGCCGCTCATCGCGCACGAGCCGGTGTCCGCCTGTGCAGATCGGTGTGACCTCTGCTCATTTTCGCGCGCCAAAATATTTTGTTTCGACAGTCGGCGGAGTTTGGGACGCGGGCAAAAAGGTGCATCCGATCCCACGTCGCGTAACTTCGGCGCTGCGCACGTCCTATAGGACTTGATCGCCCGGTCAGACAGGTAGTAGTGTTTAGAGGCAGTGAGTGTATAGCTGTGAGATTTTGACGCGTTATTTAGGGCTCAGGGTTACGGAACCCTTACGACGTCTACGCAATGCTCGATTCCTTCCAGATCTTCACAAAGGGCGGTTTGATTCTTTTCCAATGGGCGTTGATGGATGTGCCCAAGGGCGGTCCAGTTGATGAGTTAATCAAACAGTGCTTACTAGAGGACCGCGCGGGTGAAACCGAGTTCACGCACAACGCAGGCGCCAACGCGTACACGCTTCGGTGGAGGGTCGATAACAAGTTTGGACTGGTGTTTGTCGCGGTGTATCAGAAGATCTTACGATTAGATTATGTCGATGATCTGTTGGAATCCATCAAGGGCGCGTTCGCTGAGAACTTCGACACATCTTTGATGAAGCTCTCCTACCCAGAGTTCGAAGAAGTGTTCACGAAAACATTGAAGAAGGAAGAGTTGAAGGCTAATGAAAGGAAGGCTCCGAAAACTGCGCCCAAAGCCTTCGACCCGGCGGCGAAAGCGGCGAAGCGAAACGACGCCAGCGGGGTGGCGAAAGGGAATGACAAAGAGGACGAGAACAAGAACTCAAAGAGTACCTCCTCCACGTCCAAAGACGCCTCCTCTGCGTTCGACATGAGTAAAATAAAAGCTTCGTTGAAGAGTAAAAGCATGCACAATAGCAGCTCTGGCAATTTATCAGCCAAAGATGCGTCGGAGAACGAATCCGACAAAACTCCAGAAAAAGTAAAAAAGACAAAGGAAAAGCGGCAATGGGCTGGGGAGAACAAAAAGGGAAAATCCGAAGGGCTCGACTTTTCGGAAGGAAAACCGCCGGGTTCCGGGGATGATATCCAGAAGGTTGATATGAGCAAACAGTCAAGGATCGATATCGACGAAAACGATGAGTACAGCGAGGAGGAGGAGGAGGAGGAGGACGAGATTGAGACGACTTCTGGAAAAACAAAAAACTCAAAAAAGAAAAAAACCTTCTTCGGTTCTTTGCTTGACAACGCTGTGATCAAGAACGTGGTGGGCAAGAACGCGCTTGACGAACACGACCTTGCTCCGGTGTTGGACCAGCTGAAAACCAACTTCATGCACAAAAATGTCGCGGAGGACATCGCGGAGAAGCTTTGTGAAAGCGTGCGCAAATCGCTTGTTGGTAAAAAGTTACAGAGTTTTTCGAGTCTGAGTCTCATGACCAAGGTTGCTATGGAGGAGGCTTTGACCCGGATTCTAACCCCGAAGCGGTCGGTTGACATCCTACGAGACGTCAAAGCGGCGAAGGAAGCGGGAAGACCGTACGTCATGACTTTTGTGGGGGTCAACGGCGTGGGAAAATCAACCAACCTTTCAAAGGTAGCGTACTGGTTGCTGCAGCACGGCGTTTCCGTGATGATCGCCGCGTGCGATACGTTTCGAGCCGGTGCTGTTGAACAGTTACGGACACACTGCAGGCGGTTAGACGTCCAGCTGTTTGAGAGAGGGTACGAGAAAGACCCTGCTAATGTTGCCAACGAGGCTATCAAAGCTGCGGCGAGGCAGAAAGTCGATGTAGTGCTCGTTGACACTGCGGGCCGCATGCAGGACAACGAACCCTTGATGCGCGCTTTGGCGAAACTGATCAACATCAACGAGCCCGATCTAGTGTTGTTCGTGGGCGAGGCGCTGGTGGGCAACGACGCTGTTGATCAGCTTTCGAAATTCAACGAACGCCTATCAGACCTATCCTCCATCGCGAATAAAACCCGACTCATTGACGGCATCGTTTTATCAAAATTCGATACCATCGACGATAAAGTCGGCGCGGCGCTTTCCATGGTTTATACATCAGGGGCGCCGGTGATGTTCGTGGGGTGCGGGCAGACGTACACGGATTTGAAGCGGCTTAATGTGAAGTCTGTAGTTAAGATGTTGTTGAGTAAGTAGTCAGGAAGGAGGATATATGTCATGAGTTGTCCTGTTGTGATAAAATACACTTATATTGCACTGAAGTCGCGTCGTTTTCGTCACTCCCCAGGTAAATTTTCTTTTCGACGAGACAGCGCGCGTCTCGGGACTCGCGTCGCACACTCGGTCACTCTGCCTCACCGCACGCACGACGCCTTCTTCGTCGTCGACAGGATAATAGAGTAAACATCCCCGATGCCCTGCGATGAGAAGTAGCGGGCCTTCCTACTTTGTGAGTCAGTCATAGAGAAAAAAGCCTTCGGGACAACCACTGCAGTCGTCTGTTGGTTCCGCTTTGTTAAAATAATAATACGCGAGCTGCGTTCACCGCCCGTGTCCTTGCTCGAGGGCGAATATCCGTCGAACGCGCCTGAAGCCTCGGATGAAGCTTATGAAGCCGCCTTCCGCGCGACGAAGACGCTCGCGCGGGGGGCTGTCGTGGAGCTCACCGGCTTGAGAACTTGACTGGAACTGAACAGGAGGGTCGCGTCCGTGGTTGACGGAAACCCGGCAATTTACCACGTGCTAATACCACGTGCTAATACACGACGGGGGACACAGTTTTAACGTGCACAGGAGGAAATTGCGGGAGTTGTGCGCTCGGAAGTTGCATGTGCCCGCGGCGAACGGTCCTGTTCTCAAAACCACGCTTCTCGAGACGGAGGACGCTTTGACTGTGGTGAACGCTGCAAACACCGAGTTGACTCTTCGATACGATGCTTCTTCGTCTTGCGAGCGGCAGCTTGAGGCGAACGTGAGAACAGCGAGGACTGAACTCGCAACATGGAGTGCAAGCATCCCCGTGTCCGAAGATGAAACTTCTTGCCCGCTGTGCGACAACATATTTTATAGAGGCGGCTTTCACCCCGCTTCTCCGCTCAAAATTCGTCACGCCCAAGGAAAAAACTTGTTTTGCACTCTTTCGTCGCACTCTCGCGCGTCCTGCGTCGCCGCGCACGCTCGATACTTTCGTCATTGTCGATAAGAGACACCTGCGATGCCCTTCATACGATCGTCGTCGTCGTGTACAATGCGAGCCGCGCTCGCGCTCGCCGCGGGAGCCGCCTGTTTGTATGGCCTCGTCAAAGTGTGCATATGGTCACTGCGCGCGAAGTCGCGCGGGGACGACGAACCGTCGATCGTGCCAGCAGCCATAAAAGAAGCTAATCATGCCACAGTGAAGGTGAGTGGCAGAGCTGCCCATCCGAAGACGAGTGACATCCCGGATGCGTCGTTCGTCACGTCCGAAGAGCACACCAGCGCGCGTGCTAGGTATTATTTCTGTCTTGGCAAACAAGGTTTGGGGTACTACAAGGCTGAGCAGCACGTGCCTGGGACACAGCTTTTGCGACAGGGCGACCAAGGCTTGGGGTACTACACGGATACGCCGATCGCGTTCAAACATCCGAGTGGGGCGCAGATGCAGTGGCGCGATCAGTGGCGCGGCGCTTCCATCAATGCACAAAGAGCAGCGCATAGTAATCCACAGAGAAATGGGCAGGCGCCCCCGGTATACGGTAATGACGCCGCTTCCTGCCCGCTGTGCGGCTGGACGTTTTACTGTGGCAGCTTCCATCCCGCGTTGCAGAAAGTGTACGACCACATGAGGGCGCATGGTAAGAAACACCGCAAAGCTCGCGATAAGATAAATTGGGACTTCACGATCTTCCGACCGATCGTGAGGTGGGACGGGGTAGTTGAAACGCACTTGTAACACGCAAACTCTACGCACGTCTCTAAGCTATCTATATCTCAATTTCATTCTCGACTAGCAAGTCATACACTGAGGCTCCACTTCTATCGGTAATACTCAGATCCGCCCCCGCCCCTTTCAACAACAACACCCCCTCCCTATTCCCCGCAATCACCGCGCTGTGCGCCGGGGTCCACCCGTGTTTCAAATCAGCGGTGTGCAATTCAATTTTCGTCTTTGTAACAGACATGTCGAGCAAAAGTTTCAAGCTTGCGTTGTGATGGTTCCTACACAAAAAGTGCAACGCGGTCCAGTTGCCTTTGTCAACAGCGTTTATGTCCGCTCCAAGGGATATGAACTCCTTAATCACTTCAACAGCCCCTGAGTAATACGCGGCTTTGTGAAGTGGCGTGCGCTCATACGCGTTTTTTTGCGTCACAGACTCTCCATTGGACAAAGTTTTTTTAATGAGCTCTCGATCGTCATCACGGACCGCATCCATCAGCGTGGCGGATCTCGGTTTAGGATCGATCACGATGCGGCCGGTGAACATACCCATAGTTGAGGTATGATACTAATAAAGTCAACGCGTCTGTGGGTCAGTGTGTTTGTTCAATCGACTCGTGTCACCTGTTGACCTCGAACAAAAGCCGATTTTGACGTGCCTCCGCCAAAGCAACGCGGCTGACGGTCACGCCTGTGGTAGTCAGGAGGCTATGCGAAAACGTTTCGCTACTCTGTTACGACTGTGCTTTTACCACGAGCAGATTTATATACACACGATCACGCTCGAAACACCGTGCCACACGCGTGAAAACACTGTGTGCGAGACAAAGGCGGAGTACGATGAAAACGTGTTTCGCATCGCTGAAGCGGGTAACCGAGAATAGAAAACAGCTGGAGAGATACGCTCGAAACAGAACCGAGGGTATACTGATAGATATATATACAAACGTCCCGTCGCACTCGCTGTGCTTCGAAGCACGGCCTGCTGACGCCTACGTGACATCGAATTTTCGGTACAGACCGCCGTGCGTCACGCAGACGTCGCACAGCTGTCGAGCGAAATAGCGCATATGTCGACACAAACTAAAAATGAAATCAATCACTGCGCCGCCGGCTTTGCTTGCGCCGCTGCTTCTGCCGCCGCTTTCGCCCGCGCGGCTTTCAA
>MDSY01008650.1_pt1 | contig 12133 bp, 10 predicted proteins | sample 811131 | NCBI WGS metagenome assembly MDSY01 (sample SAMN05326643, study PRJNA326480) | marine metagenome | isolation source: seawater | place: Atlantic Ocean: South West | collected 2010
TGGACTTGGAAGTGGTGAAACAACATCACCCGAAGAAGGAACCGCTTCTATATCAGTAGCAGATAGTTTTCTTTCAGGTATTCGTGATGCTGGAGCAGGAGGAATATCGACAGGACCCGGTGCCTTAGGTTGCCGCCACCGTCGCCACCGCGCTCGTGCATCCCGACCGAGTTGTCTTGCTCCGGTGTATGCTTGTCTTGCTCTGGCGTATGCTCGTCTACCACGGACAGTTAAAGAGGTATTTGATGCGGAGCGGTTGGGAATTCGAGATAGCGGGGGGGATTTATCGATCCATCGGTCTGCTAAATTTTTAGCTTGAAATAGAACAATGATTACGGCACAGCCCCATAGTATATAAGACATGGTCGCCCAGTAGCTGTAATTTGGATTTTTGGTTACGTCACCGTTGTAAGCGGGTACTTTTTCTGGTTTAAGTTTATCTATATATTCTTTAGTTCTTGTATCTGAGCAACCTTCGGAATTGTAGGTGTATTTATCGAAGTACGAATTGGCGAGAAGAGTGGAACTGGAAACCCACAATATGCAAAATAAAATAAGCATGAATGGGAATGCCAATGTGGCAACACTTTGAAATGTAACTTTGTTATAATAGTTGGATGGAATATGTGGGTAACTTCCAAATAAGCCTCTACTTTCACTTTTAATAAGTTTATTGGCCTGTTCAAAATACGGGGTATATATACCAAATGGTGCTGTTACACGGCGTGCCCATCGCTGAAGCCTGATCGCAGCTCCATCTTTTGTAGAACGAGACTCTTGCGGTAAGGGGGTGCGTCTCTTAAAAATAGTGTTATCATCTAACATTTTGGGGCCACTCCAAGCAGATAGAGTTCCAACTCCCATGAAATATACACCAACGGCCACGATTGCCATTGATAATTGTGAAACGTCAAAATCGCTTACGGGATTCTTATTTTTATTAAAAATACCAAACCACCCGAGGTAAAAAAAAACGATACCTGCTATAAAACACATAAAATGGTTGAACATATTATTTCTGGGATTTTCTAATCTATTAATAGGCTGGCCTCCTTTCCAAAGTGTATCGCCGACAGAGTTTGTAACTCCGCCTCTAATAATATAGTTTTTGATATCGGTTAAAAAATGAATGGCAGAACGTGTATCATCGGGTCTTAAATTTTTAGATATTTCATTCCAGTTTTTCCACGGAATATTTCTGAAATTTTTTGTTAATCTATGGTGTTTAGAAGTTAATGCTCCTCCAATTCCGATGAGGCCGTTGCCCTCTAGAATTTTTCTCCAAGATAAACCTTCGGATAAATTTGATATGTCGGGGAGATAATTCTTTGACAACTTGTAGTATTCAATTCCGCCGTACATGGGATGGTAGACATAATTGGGAATACCAGGTCTCTCTGTTATTTTTTGCCTAACTAAATTAGCTATCATACAAATGCTGATAGTTGTCAATACGCACCACAATATGTGCGTTACGCTAAAAAATCCAGGTAGAGTATTTTTAACGTCAAAACCGTAGGACATGTTCCAAAGATCATCTTTATCTGTTGAATCTGTTTTTTCCTGGGTAAAAGGTTCGGTGATTTTATTTTGAGGAGTTTGTTTAATATAAGTATCCTTTAGTGTTTTTGTGATATTGTTATGGGACAGTATATTATCTTTTGCAAATCCAGATAAATCTTGTTTAGTTTTACCAATTTCCATTTTACTAAATAGGATATATTATTTTTTTATTTAAAGAACCTTAGTTTCCTAACTACCTGAGTGGCTGTGACAACTGGCTATCTTGGAAATAAGGATATCTAGGTGGTTGTTGCGGGACGGGGTTGCTATATTGAAGTTGTGGAATTGTTTTATTTGGTTTTATGTTTTCCCAGAAAAGTTCTTCGCAGAATATGATTGATAGATAAACAAACGGATAAAAAGCTGCTACTAAAACTCTTATTATTGATATGATAATTTGTGGAAAGCTAATGTAACCAAAACTGTCTAAATATGACATCTTCTTTAAAGCTCCTATAATTGCCGCTCCTATAAATATTCTGGCGATAATTTCGTCTTCTACATTTATAGCCGAAGTTATCGGCTTTAATATACCACCAAAATAACTTGTTTCACGTACATACTCACGTATACGCAATGTATTATCTACAATAGCATCATAAATTGTAGAAGCCATATCATTAAAACTTGAAGCTTCCTTTTCATTAGCTTTTTTGATGGCGTCTTTTTCGTTATCCTCGCCTTTTTCATCGTCGTCTTTTTCGTTATCCTCGCCTTTTTCATCGTCGTCTTTTTCGTTATTCTCGTCTTTTTCGTCTTCTTCACCGAATTTTTCAATAACAATATCTTCGTCTGTATCGGTGTTACAATTTGAGCTTGTAAATTCTTCTAATACTATGTCCTCTTCATTTGAGTATTCATGTTCAAACGTACCATTTGTAAATAATTCCTGCTCGGAAGATTCGGGTCTTTGCATTCTTACAAATAGATATTTAAAAAAAATAAAGATATTTATTATATATATTTAAATGTACGAAACGCCTTTCAACTTTTTTGCTGGTTTTATGGGAGGACTATCGTCTTCAATTTTGTTGAGTCCATTCGACGCATTAAGAATTCAGCATCAATTAAAACAAAAAACACTAATAGATAAGCGGGTTTTATCAAGAGCCGTAATAGGTTGTGTGTCGTCTCAGCCCGCATTTTGGAGTATTTTTTGGGGAACTCGAAAATATCTAAAAGGAAAAATAAATAAAAATCTTGAACCTTGGATTTCTTCTAATATAGCAAGCACATTGTGTAACCCTTTATTTTGCTTTAGAACACGAATCTGTAGCCAAGATAATTTAAAAAACAATGTTAAAACGGTTTGGAATGATACAATGGCGCTGAAAGATCGTTGGACACGAGGATTAGCGTCGACGTATTTTCATAATATGCAGTTTGCGTTTTTGGTACCCTTGGTTGAAATGGTAAGAGTTCCAGACAAAGATACGGCAGGCACTACAATTTTAAAAACGGCGATTGCAAAAGTTATAGTGGGTACAATTTGGTATCCCATAGAAGTTTTTAGAACATTTGAAAGAATGGGAACTGATAAGACCCTTTATGAATTTGCTTTTTCTAAAGAAAAAGGTGTTTTTTGGAGAGGATATCCCATATTTTTATTAAGAAGCGTGCCACAAACAGCGATTTCCTTGGGGACGGCTATGTGGCTAACAGGGTAATCTAGAAAAAATCTCTACAATCGGCGTTACAATAGAACCATTGAACTAAAAACAGCTTATTGTCAATCATGCCTAGTGAATTTTTACAAGTGTGACATTTAACGATTCCGTGAAAATTATAGACAATGTTTATTAATTCTACTGGTAAATTTGGCATTAAGAAAATACCACAAATAAAAACACTAAAAAAATACATACATACTCATTAAACAATGTTCGACAAAGTTCTAAAACTCGCTTCAAATTACCCCAACACTTTCGTGTTCGGAGGTTACGTTAGAGACGTCATGTTAAGCGGGCTTGATGAAAGCAAAATAAAAGACCTAGACCTGTTTTTCCAAAAAGAAAAAGACGTCTGGAACTTTATAGAAACTATTTCTATATTCTGCCCTCTTATAGCCCACCAAATACATAGAGGCACTAAACGAAATGGATATCTTAACAACGAAAGTGATGTAATAAGTTGCGTATTTACAGATAATTCAAAAAACTACAACATAGACTGCGTATTTCCAAACACGTTCCACGGTTCGCACAACCGCCAAGACACCATAGAACCAGTCTCGTATGAAAACGGTGACATGGACGTCAACATGTTTTTCCTAAAACTTGACGGAAACAAAAGCCAACTACAAATTTGCTCTCCACCCGAAGAAGAACTAAGTATAAACCCAGACATTGGATCTAAGGCAGAGCTATTCTTTATTAAAACCTTAAGGGCCATACAACACAAAAAGTTCAGAATTTTGAATACACCAGAACAGCTCGCTAAATGGGAGCTAAGATTCAACTATTCCCACTTAAATACGACGAGAACCAAGGGGATAAAGTTACTGGCAAGGGCGGATAAGATGGTTAAAAGAGGGTGGACCCAAGAAAATGTAAAAAATAACAGAAGGCAATGGCACGTGATTAAATTTGAGAATATTAAAAACTCCTGCGATAAAGGGCCGTGGTCCGATGTGGCTCACATAGTTAAAACGGAGAATAAATGTTGTATCTGCCAAGGCGAATATGAAGCCCATCACAATGTCCTTATGGGTCCATGTGGGCACACGTGCCACGTGTTCTGTTCAGATTATTGCACGGAAAAGGATGACATTAGAGAAAACACGGGATTTGCGGGATGGATAAAAGCGGCGATTAAACGTTCAGCGGAAACGAGGCGAATGAATTTGCCAATCGTAGAGCGGCACATGTCGTGTTTGTTGTGTAACCACCCCATATTCTGAAAAAAAAAGTGGAGCCCTTTTAAGGGCAGTAAAGACGGTTTGTATTATGTATAGCGAAAAAACGAATAAAAGAGAAAGTAAAAAGGCATCTGCTAAAAAAAGCAAAAATTATGCTGGTAAATATAGCAGTAAACATGTTAGGATCGTAGAAGAACAAAAAAATAAAAGCAAAACTAGTGATTATTACAATACTTGTCATCACACGGCGTCGAATAAATAGTTAGACCACAATAATGCTCAGACTGACCGTCTGCGCTATAATCCTGATACTCATAAATACCCAATTCAATTGCCTTTTTAAGTATCGTTCTAAAATTAGTCCAAAATTCAGTTCCGTGACCGTAATTTACGGAAGCCATATGGCCCAGTTCGTGTAGTATAACGAACATGGCGGTATTGAGTTCTTCGTGTTGGCGAGTTTCTTTGTCGGTGAGGCAAACACGTAGTTCGTAGTCTTTATTCACGATATAAGCGATAGTGGTTTCGTTTGGATCTGTTTCACGGAGTCTTATTTTTTTCCATCTTTCTTTGAGTCGTTTGGCTTGGCCGTCTGGCGTTTCGCTGTCGACTACCCACTCGATATTGTGGGATTCTTGAACTAATTTATCGCATCGTCTTCCCATTTGTTCGAATAGTTTCATAATTTTGTCTTTATTTTTTTTGCTGGTTAAGCCGTATTCTTTTGCCCCGTAGCGTTCGAATTTGACACCATCGGGTAAATGTATTCCAAGATAGGGGGCGATGATGTAAGCAATAACAACCACTAGCGTGATATAAAGAGCTGTTAAAATAAAATCGTTTCTTTCATTAACTGTATTCCTAAAAAAAAGCATGTCTGTTAGTTTTTCGGATACTTTACAAGAAAACGGAGAAAAAAAAATGGTACCATTGGATGAAACTTCATCTGAAGAAGATACAACGGATTCGTCGTTGACAGAAGATAAAAGGAGAGCGTTAGAGCTATTCGCATTAAATAACAAATATAAATTTGCTCACGAGGAAGAGAATTCGTTTGAATCAGTTTGGATGCGGAATCTTATAATGAGAAAAGATTTCCAAGAAATAATAGAAGTAGAAAAATACAATGATGATAAATGGTGGTTAGGTTGGAAAGAAGAGGAAATATTGATAATAGAAAGATGGTTAAAAAGTCTAAAAGCTACGGGCATAGGTTGTCTTAGTTTTTGGGAAAAAGGCAATTTTTTGTTGTCAAGAGTTGCTGGTAAATTGGCTCTTTCGAATTTTTTATATGATAAGGGTTATATTGAGGCTAATGATCCGAAGTTTTTGAAAATGATTAAAAAAATCAGAATATTTATGAATAATACTTATAAAAATGAGATATTTATATCGCAATATTGCAAAGAGCCCTTCACTTCAAACGGATTCCATCAACAAATAAATAAATATATAGAAAGAGTGTTTGAAAAGTTCAATATTTGGCAAGATAAGTTGGTAGATGATGTAATAATACCAGAAATGAAATTAATCGGAGAATTTCAACAAAAAACACCAGAAAATACAGAAGAATTTTGGGAAAACATGCTTTCTTTGTACTCCAAAAAAGAAGAACTTTTCAAAAAATATTATATTGACACCAATGAACAAAACAACAAAAATTGTGCTAATACTGGTTCTTCTAGACAACTTTTTTCTTTTAATTGTAAGCCACCTGGCCCTGATAATGAAGTTCCAGTGTATTTTGATGACACAACAATTTTATGGGAAAAATACAAAGAAACATTAAAAGATACAACAAATTTAGAAGAACTTGTTAAAATACAATGGCAATTATTCAAAGTTTACGAAAACAGACTTCCGGATAAAAATCCCAATTACTTGATTAATGTCCAACTCCACGCTGAAATGCCAATTATAAATATAAAACATTACAACCCTAAACACGGAGAAAATTGTTCGGTTCTATGCTATTGGATGGACTTCTTGGAAACATTATACGGTTTAATTATATTTCTATTGTTATCGTATTTACCAATTACCGATATTATCGAATTTGAAAAAGATAGAACAAATATCATCCTTTTAATTGAATTTTTGTTCAATATTATACCCCTTATCCAATTTATTTCTGGCAGCTATTATTACAACGGCCCCCACTTTAGGGGATTTCTTATGGATAGACTACGTGGCACAAAAAAACGCCACAACGAATTTAATAAAGCGCCCTGCCATACCATGTGGATAACGATGGGTTTAACGGTATCTTTCACGGTGAGTTATGCGTTACTTTTAACATTATTCTATGAGTCAACTGTCACTGAAATATTGATGGGTACATTTTATTGTTTTTGGGCTGTACCGAGTATGGTATACAATGCGTCGCTTTTTTACATGGTATTTATAGAGCATTTATATGAGATAAAGTGGATATGTAAGAGAGTAGAAGAAGGGTATGGTTCTTTGACATTTTCAAAGAAAAACGATGATATGCGAAGATCTTCTAAAAATGTAAGATTTCAAAAAACTTGCATTTTTGAGAATTTTCCCGAGGAAAAAGAACCAATCGACATAAATGAACTCGTGGTCAGAATAAGTGATTTTAAAACCGATCTTGAAACCTCAATCGATGCTTTTAATGGCATTTATTCTTATTCGTCTTTATTTGGTTTTGTCGGAACCACTTTTATACTAGCCACTACTGCAAATAACCTTAAAAGCAGAACATTTGTATTTGAATTCCTCGACGAAGGCCACGTTGGAATTGTAGCGTTTTTGTGGTTTATTATTTTTTGCTATTTTACTTCTATCGCAAAGGAAATAGAAGATAATACAATGCACCTGAAAAAATTACTCGGAAAACCCTTTTATACGCAGCTATTTCTAAGACGACACAAAGATATAGGCGTTCACGCAAATATTATTAAAACGTCACAGTGTCAAAAAGGTAATCTTTTATCTAGAAAGCAGACAGATATAACTCTAGATTGGGCTATATTGAATGATGTTATTAATACAGATTGGTACAAATTTAATATATTCGGCATTAAAATTATACCAAATATCAAAAAAGTAGTTGCCAGTTTCGGCCTTTCCGCACTCGTTGCTTTATTGACAATTATTTAAGACGCTTCAAAGGCGGCCTTTTATCTGAACTTGCGTGAACTAAAAAACATCTTTCAAAGTTCATATATTTATTAACAATCTTTTGTACCTGCGAGGCCTTTATTTTTCTAATACCCCGTATTATATCCTCTATAGGCGTGTATTTACCCCAAGTTACAAGCTCTTCACCATACAATTCTACTATATCTTTACTCGTCAAAACGCTATAACGAACCATATGCTCCAAATAAAGCTCCTTATGACCATTAAAATGTAACGGCTTGAAATTATTAATTACATTCTCTACGGCTTTTACGCATCGGCGAACTTTATCGGTGTCGCAGCTCCATTCGACCTCTATTAAAATACCATAAGGTTCTATAAGAGCTTCGCAACTCACGGAATACACCAAGCGCAATTTTCCTCGTAGAATTCTGTATAGAAGGGAGTCGAGTCCGCTTGCTAATATTCGAGTGGAGATGTGGATGGCGCCCTTGACTTTATTTTTAATATTTTGGTCGAGTGGTTTGTTGTAAAATACCAGTTTGCATTCTGATTTTTCAACTTCTGGTCTTTTAACGTGGATGATTCTTTTGTTATTTGGTAGAGGAGCGGTTAGCATTTGGGGTATTTTGAATTTAGTGTGTACTTTTTGTGTTTTTTTGAAATTAGGAAGTTTGCTTGTTCCAGATATAACAATGAACATGTTATTTTTGTAATATTTTTCGTAATATTTTTTCAAATTTTTACTGGTAAATTTTGGAAGCACTTTAAGCATTTCATTTACATCATTGCCTCTTACATACGACGAATTTGGAAATAAAACCTTCATACTCGCCAATTCCGTGTGATATTCCGTGCTAGAAAGTAAAGTCAGCAATTCTTGCCGAACAGCATGCGATTCACGTTTAACATTTTTAAAAGTTGGATTTGTAGCTATTTTCATCAAATAATTTAAACAAAAATCCAAATGACGTGGCGGCGTTGAAAACCAATATCTCACAAATCCCCCGTGCGTTTCCGCATTTTGCTCAAGCCCCATTCTTGCGATGTCCATGTCGATATTATCGGCCGTAGATAAAACATGTTCAAGTAAGTGATTAACGCCTGGTTTATCTTTGGGTTCTTCGAATGTGCTATGTGCTACATATAAGCACACGGTAATGTATCCCTTTAATTTGGGGTTTGGTAGTTGAATTAAAGGTAATTCGTTCATTTATAATAAAAAACATATTTAAATGAACGAACGCTTTAAAACGTTGGTATTTTCTTCGGGTGGAGTACACGGTGTGTTATTATTGGGTGCGGCGAAAGAAATGCTTAAACAGGATTTACTTTCTTCTGTTACGCATTATATAGGTTGTTCTGCGGGATCTATTATTTGTGGTATATTGGCTTGTAAAATAGATCCGCTTACCGTAATATCTGATTATTTATCGTTGGATATTTGCGATTGGAATACAAGAATTTCTCCAATGGAAGGATTAATTAAGTGCGCTAAATTTAGAAGATTTCTCAACAATTTATTTGGAGATAAATTACTGAAAGATATTCCATACCGACTCACATTTAGCACTCTTAATTTAACTAAAAAACGCTCGTTTTACATAGATACTAATACACATCCCAACGTTAAACTTGTTGATGCCATTATGATGTCATGCTCCATACCGTTTTTATTTCCCATTATGAAATACGAACACGATATTATCGTAGATGGTGGTATAGTTGACCCATTTCCCATCCACAAGACCGATTGCCCCAACGAAACACTGGGATTCAATATAGAAGCGCCTTTTTATGTAGAAGGCAACAACCCCAATTCGTGGCTTTCTATTTCTTATATGATATACGACGCAATAATGGCTCAATTTAGAAATTTGCAAGACATTTCTAAATACAATGTCGTGCACATTCCCAGTATCAAAGAGCTCAAGAATATACTGAGATGCTCTTCGGAAGAGAAGGTGTTTCTTTTTCACAAGGGTATGAATTATACAAAAACTTATTTAGAAACGTATAAAGAACGGCTAAACATGGAACGTAATGATATTAATTTTTATGAAAATCTGGAATCAGAAATCCAGTAATTTGTTTTACTATTGGATATTGAAAACACTTGTTCCATCCTTCTCAAAACAGACTGCTCATTCAACTCTTGAATTTCATCATTTTCTACATACCACGGCCTTGATACGTAATTAATAGCATCACCTCGGCACACTTGTTTTATATTTTTGTCTGGATAGGCGTTTTCGTTTTTACCGCCTGACAAATAGTGTACCAGAACATCTGTTATATTTTCACGGTGAGTATCTATTATTTCCGTAATTTCTTCTATAGAAAGTTCATCATCGCCTTTAGAAAATAATAATACAACATTTATGAATTCTTTGGGGCCTTTCCACGTTTTATCAAGTTCCTCGTCTTCTATTTCTGGTGTTTTTACTTCGATTGTTTGTTTTTCTATGTCGAGTTCTACTTCATTAACATCGATTTCTTCATCATTTATTTCTTGAGTTTCTTCAGTTTCTTTTTTGCTACTATTACTCTGAACACTTCGTGTAGGCATTAATTATCCGTTTTTTTATTATAAAACGTCCTTATCTTTATACTTAATTATTAAACTCTACACGGATGTAAACGCTCCTTACATTTGACGTTCCATCTACTGCGTCACTTTCTTCTTGCGCAGCGGCAGATCTCACCAATTCTGCTAAAGCTGTATTATCTAATAGTACATTACTAGCAGAAGCACTCTGCCTTACAACGTCTATTTGTAAATGGCAATTTACACCACTTGCCTGATTTACAATTCCAGGAGTTATTTCACCAAAAGTACCGTTAGCAACTAAACACTTATTTAAAGTAGTACTACTCGGCTGAGCAGTTCCAGTTGCAGAAGCACCTCCTTGAACAGTGTGTGTGTAGGTTCTTGTATGAGAGCTCATTGATTTTCTTAATAATAAGCGATAAAAATAAATATGTGGAAATATTTTTAGAAACTTTTTTAAGCATTTTCAAGAGCCGACACTCTGGTCAATAAGTCATTTATTATAGCTTGCTGTGAAGCAACTGTTCCTTGAAGAGTCGCTACTTTGACCTTTTCCGCTTGTAGTTGCCTATCTACTTCTTGGAGTGCCGCAGTTGCCAAAGTAAAAATGCTTTCTTTTCTTAATAAGTGGAAATCTGGTACCTGACACCCTTCCACGTATATCTCGTTACCAGCAATAAATTCCTCATTTTCTTCGTCATACGCTCCGCAATGCTCTGATATATCCGTCTCTACTTCTATTGTGTGACTGTCTATTATAGAAATATAATTAATATCCAAACATTCAAACTCTTTTTTCGCAGTAACCACCTTAATAACACCAGAAGTTGGAATTCCTGATGTATCGAAATTTGTAAATGTAATTGTTTTATTCGCACTCGAATACACTCCAACTTCCTGTATATTAGGTACATGTTCCTCTCCTAAAATATTTACACCTTGAGGAAATACACTCTTTACTTCTTGTGCTATAAACCCATAAACAGTTCCCCTTCCACCTGATTGTAATGCTCTATCGTCTCTGTATTTATATGTTTTTGGCTTTAGTTCTCGTAGTTTTTCAAGCGCAGAACTATCTTTTATATCTTCAATATCGTATTTAATTCGCTCGTCACTTGCAGCAAGAGTACCCCACCACGCTATTATTTTGCCTCCAGTCCCGGACGAATTAAAAGCCCGCCCGCCGACGTGTGACGCCATAATATTACCACCTTCAGCATAAATAATAGTTTTTTTTCTGTCATCGAAGTAGAGGTTGGTGGAGTTGCTCGCAAATCCGTGAGCGTGGGATTGGTTCGGCGACCCTATTAAATAAAAATATCCGCCGCTCGTGGTGCTGCCCAACGCAGATGAATTGTTGTTCGCGAAATCTCCCCAGTTTGCGCGATCATCAGTGTACTTCACGTGAAGATTAGCCACAGGATCTTTTTGGTTGATGCCTACGTGGCCGTATGAGTTTATAGTCATTCTAGGTTCTGCAACACTGGCGGTCGTAGTGCCTCGATATCCGATACAAAATTTACTAGCACCTATTCCAGTTGATGCGCTAATATCACTTACAATAAATTCGTAGGCTGGACGAGACGTAGCATGATAATTTGTTGCGTGGTTTGCGATCCTCATAGCTGTAAAATCACCGATGGCATTGCCGTAATGCTCTATATGTAAGTCGGCTTGGGGTGTTATTTGTGTATTTGAGAACCCGATACCAACATTTCCCGTATTGTAATAAATGTTACTTCCGGACGTCGTCCAAGGGCTTGAACCCGAACCAGCATTGTCATCGACGTATTTCTTCGTTGCTGCGTCTTGGTTGTCGGTAGGATCAACCACATTTATCAATTTATTCGTTCCAGCATCCAGCGCTGTAGTCATGGAATTTGATCCGTCTGTTTTTAAGAATCCTAGTAAATCAATATTAGCACTACCATCAAATGATACACCACCAATAGTTCTAGCAGTTGCTAGTGTGGTAGCCGTGGCAGCATTCCCCGTGGTGTCCTGTGATCCTGCTGTATTTACTCCTGGTAAATCAATATTAGCACTACCATCAA
>MDSY01114636.1_pt1 | contig 12133 bp, 12 predicted proteins | sample 811131 | NCBI WGS metagenome assembly MDSY01 (sample SAMN05326643, study PRJNA326480) | marine metagenome | isolation source: seawater | place: Atlantic Ocean: South West | collected 2010
ATGGCTCAAACTCCTTGGCTTGGAATTGACCACTTAAGATTTGGTATCATAGGAGCATCAGTAAGCTTAGTTGCAATGGTTTTAGTAAGCTTAATGACAAAAGCACCAGATGCTGCCACTCAAAAGATGGTTGATGACGTTAGGGTTCCAAGTGGAAGATCTGTTCTTGGAAAACAACACTAAATAAAATTTATTTTATTACAAAAAGGGGCGATTTATTCGCCCCTTTTTTTTGTTTTAAGAGTAAAATTCTCATGTTAATTTAAATAATGCCGATATGGGTTTTAATTCTCGATTACATTCTAGGTATAATCATGTGGACGCTTATAGGAAGATCTGCAATGAATATATTTCAAAGGGAAGATTCAAACTTTTTTTTCATGAAAGCTTTTGTAAAATTAACAAATCCTATTTTGAGAATATTTAGATTTATCACCCCGAGTTTTATAATACCGCTTTTTATTCCATTGTACGTTGCATGGTTTTTCTACATGTTTAGGTTTTATGCTATGCCCTATTTACTAGGTTACGACGTAATGGGAATGTTATCTTTTCCATTAGAAAGTGATATAGCAAAAGAAATTTATCGTTTATTTAATTAAAAAAAATGCAAACTAAAATTTATTTTTTACTGTTCTTCTTATTTTTATTTTGGGGATATTGTCTATATTGGCCTTTAAAAAAACAAAAGAAAATTGATACTCCTGTTGATTTTTTTATTTATGGCCGACAGATGCCTGGTTGGGTATTTGCTTTAGTTGCTACTGGTACGATTTTCTCTGGTTGGTTCTTTATAGCGCATCCATCATTAATTTTTCTAAATGGTTTCCCATTTGCAATGACATCTTTATCTGTAATAACTATTCCATTAGTTGGTGTCTTTGTAATGAAAAGGCAGTGGATGCTTTCAAAAAGATTTGGTTTTGTAACACCAAGTGAGATGCTGTCTACATATTTTAAAAGTGACATGATTAGAATTTTAATTGTTATAGTTACATTGCTTTTTGCTATTCCTTTTCTAGCAATGCAACTAGCTTTTGCTGGCAAACTAATAAGTATAGTAACTGATGATGTTATTGGTGCGGGTTCTGGATCCTTGTTAATGGGAACTGTTATTATTATTTCGGTAGGTTTAATAGGTTTAAGATCAACATTATACATAGATACTTTGCAATTTTTTCTTTTTATATTTGGTATAATTTCACTTGGATTTATTGCTTATGATCTGGTTGGTGGTTGGGATTTGCTAAACGAAAGTTTATCTAGAGTTTCAGCGATTAAAGAAAGGATGTTTAATTTAAATTTAAATTATTCAAATTATTTAGAATTACCCGGGACTATAAGACAAACTAAACTGCTAGACGAGACTATTTTTTACAGTGGAACTTGGACAGCTTCTATGGTTTTAACTTTTTCCTTTGCGCTAACTGGAATTATTCTATCACCAAATTTTTCAATGTTAACATTTTCTAGTAGTGATATTAATCCTTTTAGTGCACAACAAGCTTGGTTTTCAGGTTTATTAATTGGTTTTGTTTTAATTTTCTTTACTCTCGCTATAGGTGTTAGTTCCATTTTTCTTGGTGCAAATAATGTAGTGAACAGTACTGGTAATAATATTTCAAATATTCTTCCGCCTGATATTTTTCCAGAAAAATTTGATACTATAATTCCACACTTAATCAATTTAATTGGGGACTATTCACCACTTTTTTTTTCAGTTTTGGTCATTTGTGCAATTGCTTCTTTTCAATCTACTGGTAATTTTTATTTAAGTTCGGCAAGTATAGTTACTAGAGACATAATAAAAAAATTCTTTTTCAAAGATATGAAGTCTAATCAGCAAATCTTTGCATCCAGAATACTTATAATGTTAATCTTTCTAGTTTCTTTAACAATTGCTCTAAATTCACCTGATAAAATTTTAAGTCTTGGTAGCTTTTCGTTAAGTATAGGATGTCAAATGTTAATACCTATTTTGGCTTTGTGTTATTTTTCATGGTTTACTAAGTATGGTATAACCTTTGGTTTGATATTAGGAATAATAGTTGTATTTCTAACGGAGGATCCTGGACAAATTATTCTTAAAAATACTGTACCTTGGAATAAATGGCCTCTCACAATTCATTCTTCTGTTTGGGGAATATTTTTTAATCTTTTAGGCGCTTCTGTTATTTCTTTTATAACTCAAGATACAAAAGAGACTAGTCATAGACGAAAATTTCACGATTTTATTAACGACTATAAAGCTTATTCATTGTTTAGAAGAAGCTTAAAACCAAGTGCTTGGATTGTTACTGTTGTGTGGATTTTTTTTGCGGTCGGCCCTGGCCTAGTTTTGGGTAATAGTTTCTTTGGCAAAGCACAAACGATTGAGAGTTGGTCTTTTGGGATGCCTTCTTTGTGGGTATGGCAAATTATTTTTTGGATTATCGGTGTTTTTATCGTATGGTTTCTTGCATCAAAAATGGAAATGTCTAGTTCGCCAAATAAAAACATAATTTCTCAAACAAATGATATAGTGAATTAGATGACAGATTTAATTAAAATTTCTCCTTCTATATTGTCAGCAAATTTTAGTAAATTAGGTGAAGAGATAATATCATTAGATAAAGCAGGGGCAGATTATATTCATGTTGATGTAATGGATGGTCACTTTGTTCCTAACATTACGATTGGTCCAGAAGTAATAAAAAAATTGAGGCCACTAACAAAAAAAATTTTTGATGTGCATTTAATGATATCACCTGTTGATAAATACATAGAAGCATTTTCCAAAGCCGGAGCGGATATAATAACTTTTCATCCTGAGGCAACTGAAAATACATCTAAAACTATTGATTTAATAAAAAAACAGCAGAAAAAAGTTGGAGTATCTTTAAAACCTAAATCAAGCATTAATTTGATAAAAGATCATTTAAATGACATTGACTTAATTCTCATTATGAGTGTTGAGCCAGGATTTGGTGGTCAAAAATTCATGCCTGAGGTATTAGAAAAATTAAAAGATATAAAAAAGATTTTATCAGAAAAAAAACTCAAGATGGATTTAGAAATTGATGGTGGTATAAATTTTGAAAATTGTAAGTTGGCTAAAGATGCTGGTGCAAACGTTTTAGTATCAGGCTCAACGATTTTTAAAGAAAATAGTGGAAATTTAAAAAAAAATATAAGCTTACTTCGTTCAAATTAATAATGGTTTTAAAAGATACTTATCTTTATTTTTTTTCCATAAAAAAAATTTTTTTTAGATCCCTCAAAGAATTTTTTTTTTTAACAAGTTTTTATAACAAAACACTTAATTCAGAAATACCATCAAGACTATTCTTTCAACCTAACCCCTACCTTCTTTCGTCATTGTTTAATCATGAGAGTTTTATATTTAAAATTTCTAAGGAGAGTATTTATAATTTTTGGAGTAAAAATATTTCCGAAAAAGAAAAAAATAGTTTACACAATTTTTTATGGTTAAATCTTGTTGACAGAAAAAACGAAAAAGTAATTATACAAAAAATTATAAAAGATTGGATTAATAAATTTAATAGTTATAGAAAAGATATTTGGAAGGAAAGTATTGTACCAAAAAGAATTATAGCATGGTTATCTAATTCAGATATAATTTTAAGCAATACCAATAAAGATTTTGAAAAAATATTTTTAAACTCCTTAATCAGGCAGATTAATTTCGTTAAGAAAAATCTTAGTACAAATAGATATGAAACAAATAAGATATCTTCTTTGAGTGCTATTATTCTTTCTGGTTTAGTATTCAAAGAATATTATTCAAATTACATAAGCGGCTTGAAGGAATTGAGGAAAATGATAGAGAATTTGTTTGATGAAGATGGGTTTCCAAAAAATAGAAATTTGGAAAATTTGGTAATTTTTTTACAATATTTTATCCTGATGAAAGAATGGATTAAAGATGCGCAAGAGCCCGTACCTGAATATCTTGAAGAAATAATTAGAAAAAATTTAATTTGCTTAAACTCATTCGGTAGTTCAAATAATAGGATTCCGTTATTTAATGGATCCACTGAGAGAGAACTTAATAGCTTTTTAGAGTATTTGGAAAAATTAAACTATAAAACCGAGAAAAAAATCGATTGTGTTGGAAAAATTCAAATAATTAAAAATAAAAAAAATTCTTTATACTTTGATTGTGGTGGGACTCCAGAGTACAAATTATCTGAAGATTATCAATCAGGTCCTTTATCGTTTGAGTTCTATAGTGATTATAATAAAATTATAACAAACTGTGGTTATGGAAGAAAAATTTCAAAAAAAATTCGTTTTTTAAGTAAACTAACATCTGCTCAATCCACTTTATGCATTAATAACGTTTCTGTAGTTAAATTTAAAAAGAACAACCTAATCAACAAAGCTTTTGGGTCTACAATTGATGAAAGTTTCAGTGTTACTAATGTAAAAAGAGAAGAGGATAAAGTTAAAATAAAAATTTCTGCAACTCATAATGCTTATTTAGAAAAATTTGGCTATCTTCATCAAAGAGAAATAAATTTTATTAAAAAGGATGGTATTGTTCAGGGAATTGATACTTTATTAAAAAAAAACGAAAATAACAAAATTATTAATTTCAGTATAAGATTTCATATCTACCCTGGAATAGAAACATTTCAAACAGTGGGTGGAAATGATATACTCTTACAAATAAGTAAAAATAATTCACTAGTTTTTTCATCTAAAAATAAAAATGTGCAAGTGGAAAAAAGTTTATTTATGGGAAGAAATAAAATACTTAATAATAGCTGTATAGTCATTTATGGTAACACAAATAATCAGGATATAAATATAAGATGGGAGTTGAAAAAAAATAACTAGATGAAAATTACAAAAATCAATAATGCCCTGATATCTGTTAGTGACAAATCCGAACTTGAAAAGTTAGTTAAGATTTTAAGCAGTTACAAAATTAATATTATTAGCTCTGGTGGAACTTTTAAACAAATAAAACAGCTGGGCTATAAATGCTCAGAGGTCTCAAATTATACTAAATTTAATGAAATGTTGGACGGTAGAGTAAAAACCTTACATCCAAAAATTCATGCAGGAATACTAAATGAAAGATCAAATAAAAAACATAAAAGGGAGATGAATAAAAGAAAATTTAAAAATATAGATTTAATTATTGTTAATTTCTACCCTTTCCAAAAAAATATTGAACAAAATAAAAATTTAAAAAAAATTATTGAAAATATAGATATAGGTGGACCGGCTATGGTTAGGGCTGCTGCAAAAAATTTTAAGGATGTAACAATAGTTACAGATAGGAGTGATTATAACCCATTAATTAAACAAATTAAAAAATTTAATGGAGGTACAAGTTTAGAATTTAGAGAAATAATGGCAAGTAAAGCCTTTAATCTAACCGCATATTACGACTCTATAATTTCAGATTGGTTCAATAAAAAATTAAATATTAAGTTTCCAAATACAAAAACAATTTTTGGAAAAAAACTTTCACAACTTAGATATGGGGAGAATCCACATCAAGAGGGTAGCATTTATTTTTCTGCAAATAATATTGGTTTAAAAAAAGTTAAAGGAAAAACTTTAAGTTACAATAATTATAATGACATATTTGCTGGTTTAGAAATTTTAGGATCTTTTAAAAAAACAGGAACAGTAATAATTAAGCATGCAAATCCATCAGGTGCATCTATTAATAGTTCTCCTATAAAATCTTTTGAAGAATCTTTTAATTGTGATCCGATTAGCGCTTTTGGTGGTGTAGTAGCATGCAATTTTAAATTAGATGAAAAAATTGCAAAAAAAATGTCTTCATCTTTTTTTGAGGTAATACTTGCAAAAGGTTTTAACAAAAATGCAATCAAAATATTTTCAAGAAGAAAAAACTTAACATTGATTGATATTTCGAGCTTTAAGAACAATGTAAATCAGCAAATAAGGTATTTTGGTAATTCTTTTTTACTACAAGACAGAAATAGAAAAATTTTTGATAATAAAAAACTTAAATTTGTTACAAAACTTAAACCTACTAGGAAAGAATTAAAAGGTGCTGAATTTGCACTAAATATATGTAAATTTGTAAAATCAAACTCAATAGTGATTACAAATAACTTTTCGACGATAGGGATTGGAGCCGGCCAACCAAGTAGATTAGATAGTTGTAGAATCGCGACACAAAAAGCCAAGAAATTTCAACCCAAGAGACTTAGAGGGGCGATTGCGGCCTCCGACGCTTTTTTCCCATTCGCAGATGGAATAAAAAAATTGATTAATGCTGGAGCAAAAATAATTATTCAACCTGGTGGGTCTATTAGAGATAAAGATTCAATTAAAGTTGCCAATAATGCTAAAGTTAAAATGATTTTTACTGGAGTAAGACATTTTAATCACTAACTTGGTTTATTCATAGAAACAAAAAAGTCTGCATTATTTTTAGTGTTTTTAAGTTTAGACATTAAAAATTCTATTCCATCCATTGTTCCCATTGGACTTATAATTCTTCTTAACACATTAACTTTTGTTAGATCTTCCTTTTTAAATAACAATTCTTCTCTTCTTGTTCCAGAGCGAGTGATGTCGATAGCCGGATAAATTCTCTTATCAGCGATTTTTCTATCTAGAATTAATTCGGAATTACCCGTACCTTTAAATTCCTCGAAAATAACCTCGTCCATTCTACTTCCTGTATCTATTAAAGCTGTCGATATTATTGTTAAAGAGCCTCCCTGCTCTACATTTCTCGCAGCTCCAAAAAATCTTTTTGGACGTTGAAGTGCATTTGCGTCTACACCGCCAGTTAAAACTTTACCAGAACTTGGGACAACAGCATTATACGCTCTGCCTAGTCTAGTTATAGAATCCAAAAGTATCACAACATCTTTTTTGTGTTCAACTAGTCTCTTCGCTTTTTCTATTACCATCTCAGCTACTGCTACGTGTCTTGCAGCAGGTTCGTCAAAAGTTGAACTAATAACTTCACCTTTAACAGTTCTTTGCATATCTGTTACTTCTTCGGGCCTTTCATCTATAAGTAAAACCATTAGATAACACTCGGGATGATTAATAGCTAAAGAGTTGGCAATATTTTGTAAAATAATCGTTTTGCCTGCTTTGGGTGGTGATATAATTAGTGATCTCTGGCCTTTCCCTATAGGGCTTACTAGGTCGATTAGTCTAGGAGTTTGATCTGGTTTCTTTTCGGTAGTATTTTTGTCAATTTCCATTTTTAATTGTTTGTCAGGATAAAGTGGTGTCAGGTTATCAAAAGCTATTTTATTTCTTCCTTTTTCCGGGTTTTCAAAATTAATTTGATTTACCTTAAGCAATGCGAAATATCTTTCTGCATCTTTTGGGGCTCTTATTTCTCCTTCGACTGAGTCACCTGTTCTCAATCCAAATCTTCTAATTTGGCTCGGGCTTACGTAAATATCATCAGGTCCTGGTAAATAGTTTGACTCTATAGCTCTTAGAAAGCCAAAACCGTCTTGTAAAACTTCTAAAACTCCACCCCCGGTAATTTGTTCATTTTTTTCAGCCAATTTCTTTAAAATAGAAAATAGTATTTCTTGTTTTCTAAGTGTGCTAGGATTTTCAATTCCAAGCTTTTCGGCTTGCGAAATTAGTTCTGACGGTGATTGTTTCTTTAGTTCTTGTAGGTTCATAATGAATTTTAATATTAAGGAAAGTAGTCTTAATATAGTTAATTAAAATTAATATTCAAGTCTAAATAGGCTTAAAAACAACTAAAAATATTACAATAATTAGAAAAACTGTTGGAACTTCATTGATAATCCTAAAAAATCTAGAAGAATGTTGATTTTCGCCCATACTAAATCTTTTCAAACAGTTAAATAAAAAAAAGTGATAAAATGTTAAAGACAACACTAATAACATTTTTGATATTAACCAAAACTCTTTTAAAGAATTTATTCCAATTTCATGTATTAAAAGGAAACCAAAAAGCCATGATAAAATCATTGCTGGATTCATAATATATAGGAACAACCTTTTTTCCATTATCTTAAAAACTTCGTGTACATCATTTTTTTTAGTATCTGCATGGTAAACAAAAATTCTAGGCAAATATAATAAACCTGCCATCCACGATATTACAGCGATTAGATGTAAAGCCTTAAAAATTAAATATGAGTTCATTTAACTAGATATTTTTTTGTTAGATGCTCAAGTAAATTAATATGATCATCTCCGTCATTTAAACATGGAACCAAATCAAAGTTTTTGCCACCGCTTTTAAGGAAGCTTTCTTTTCCTTGGATAAAAATTTCTTCTAAAGTTTCTACACAGTCTGAAGAAAAACCAGGGCAAATAACTAAAATATTTTTCTTTCCATCCCTGGGTAAACTTTCTAGAGTTTTGTCTGTGTATGGTTGCAGCCACTCTTGGGGCCCAAACCTTGATTGGAATGTTGTTAATATCGGTATTTTTTTAAAACTTTCGGATAAGAGCCTTGATGTCTTTTGACAATAGCAATGATATGGGTCTCCTTTGTTAAAATATTTTTTAGGTATACCGTGATAGGAAGCTATGACTAGATCGGGTTTCCAATCTAATTCGGAAATTTTCTTATCAAGACTATTAACTAAAGCAGAAATATATAATGGTTCCGATTCATAGTGAGGTATAATTTGTAAACTAGGCTGCCATCTCATTTTAATAAGGGTCCTATAAACTTCATCGCAAACTGTTGCCGTTGTTGCGGCTGCATACTGAGGATACAATGGCAAAACTATAATATTTTCACATCCTTGGTCTTTAAGTTTCATTATTTTACTTTTTATACCAGGGTTTCCATACCTCATAGCAAAATCCACGACTATATTTTCATTTTTTATTTTATCGTTTAGTTTTTTAGTCTGCATAATTGTATAATATCTTAGAGGTGACATATTTTCTTTTTTAAACCAAATTTCCTTATAAGCTTTTGCTGTTTTAGATGGTCGTAAATTAAGAATAAATAAATTTAAAATTATTTTCCATAAAATGGGATTTACTTCTATAACCCTGTTATCTGACAAAAATTCTTTAAGATATTTCCTTATATCCCACCAGCTTGTTGAGTCTGGTGTTCCTAAGTTTACTAGGAGCAATCCAGTTTTTCCGTATTTGACCTTGGGATGATCTTGCTTCATCTTTTTTTTCTTACTAGATTTGTAATATATCTAATTGTTTCTGGTTTTGTATCTGGTAAAACTCCGTGGCCTAAATTGAAAATATACGGATATCCTGAAAATATTTTAAGATATTTTTCTACCTCTTTTTTAATCGCATTTTCATCTTTCAAAAGAATCTTGGGATCCATACCACCCTGTATTGGTATTCCTTTTAAGTTATTTTTAGCCCATTGTGGATCTACATCGTAATCTATACTAATACAATGCGGAGAAACTTTTTCGCAATATTCTGCATATTCTTTTCCAAGACCTCTGGGAAAACATATTATAGGTTTTTTTTTATTATTTACTTTATTAATTATATTTTTTGATGGGTTGTAACAAAAATTAAACAATTGATTTTTAGGTAACAATCCGGCCCAAGAGTCAAAGATTTGTATTACATCTGCGCCAGCCTTTATTTGTTCGTTAATATGCAAAGAAATCATATCCTCTAATTTTGCTAATAGTTTTTGGGTTAATTTTTCGTTTTTAATTACTTTAAAAAAATCAAAATCTTTTTTTGGTGACTTTTGGTTTAACATATAAACAAGCAATGTCCAAGGGGCTCCGGCAAAACCTATTACGCTTTTTTGTGGCAGCTTTTCTTTAACTTTGCTTATTGCTTTGTAGACTGGTGATACTTTTTCTAAGAAATTTTGAGCTGTGGTTTTTAAAATTTCTTCTATCTTTAAGTCTCCTAAAACTGGGCCCTCTCCCTTTTTAAATTCTACTTTTTGACCAAGTCCATAGGGTATTAGCAAAATATCAGAAAAAATAATTGCTGCGTCTAGGTCAAATCTTTTTATAGGTTGTATTGTAATTTCGGCTGCTAGTTCACTATTTAAGCACAAATTAATAAAATTAGGATTCTTTATTCTTATCTCTTTAAACTCAGGCAAATATCTACCTGCCTGTCTCATAAACCATATAGGCAAATATGATGAGTCTCTATTGGAAATGCATTCGACTAGTTTGTTCATTAATTAATATAGTATAAGTATAATTCTATTTGTTGTAATAGGTCATGTTAGTTAGTGAAAATGGGATAATATTCATATTATCTACATATTGCATGGATTAAAAATGTAAATAAAACGGGCTTTTTCTATATTATTAACAATGTTAATTATAAAATATTAAATTATAAACATTATTTTAATTGTTAAATAATTGTTGATTAAGGTGAATAAAAAACTCTTTCTATGAATATAGCTTTATATCTATGAATTATACTAAAATAACTCACAGTTTTAATGACAAATAAATATAAAATATTCCTTATCTCAGATTCTACCGGGGAAACTCTGGATAGAATATTTTTAGCTTTACAATCTCAATTTGCAAATTTCCATTATGACAAGAAAGAATTTGTTTTTATAAGAACACAACAACAGATTGATAAAATAATTAATGAGTGCAAATCACAACAAAGCTCAATAATACTTTACACAATAGTTGATACTAAACTAGCTAAGTTCTTAGGTACAGAATGTGAGAAAAATAACATTCCCTGTTTTGGCGTCTTAGGTAATTTAATATTAAGCTTCTCTAAGCTATTAAATCAAAAAGCAACGCACAAACCTAGCGCTCAACACGTGCTAGATGAAGATTATTACAAGAGAATAGAGGCCATCCAATTTACAATGTCACATGATGATGGAAAAAAGAACGAAGATATAAACCAAGCAGATATTATTTTATTGGGTGTCAGCAGAACCAGCAAAACACCAACATCAATCTATTTGGCTAACAGAGGTTACAAAACATTAAATATACCACTGGTTTTAGATCAGGCCATTCCCTCAATTTTAGAAAAAGATAACAAAAAAATCTGTGTAATTGGTTTATTCGCTGACGCTGAAAGATTAGCAGAAGTTAGAAAAACCAGAATTAGTGTAAATACATCAATTGATTTAAAAACTTATACCGATGTTGAAAAAATCAGAATAGAAGTAGAAAATTCAAAAAAAATGTTCAAAAGGTTTAATTGGCCTGCAATAGATGTTACTAGACGATCAGTCGAAGAAACAGCAGCGTCAATAATTAAAATATACGAAATAAAAAAAAATAAATGAAAATAATCTTAGCCTCGAAAAGTGGAGTAAGAAAAAAAATATTAAACGAGAATCAGATTACCTGTGAAGTCTTTCCGTCAAATATTGATGAAGATGAAGTCAAAAATTCATTACTCTCCTCAGGCGCAAGTCCATTATTAATTTCGAAAAATTTGGCAGAATTAAAAGCTAATAAAATAAGTTTAAAATCGCCAGACAAAATAGTTCTAGGCGCAGACAGTGTTATTGATTTAAACGGCGAACTTATCTCCAAACCCAACGATAGAAAGGAAGCCTTAAATATAATGAAAAAATTAAATGGAAAAAAACACAGGTTAATTAGCTCTGTATGCATATCAAAAAATGGATCAATGATTTGGAACCATACAGATGCCGCCTCATTAACTATGAAAGAACTTAATTTAGACCAAATTAAATCGTATTTACAAAAAGTAGATGATAAAAAATTATATGCTTATGGAGTTTATCAAATCGAAGCTAGCGGAAAAGATTTATTTTCAAAAATTGAAGGAGATGAAGATACGATTATGGGCCTCCCCATTAAAAAAATAAAGGAGTATTTAAATAATCAGTAATGCTAATTTTGATTTGGATCATAGTTTGTGCTATTTTTTATTTAGTCCAAAAAACCCTCGGTAATTCTGGACATGCACTAGAGTTATTTGCTTTATTAACAGCATTAGCATTATTTTTTATTGATAGATTAAGCAGAAAAGCAAAAAAATGAAAAAATATTTAGTAATAGGAAATCCAATAGAGCATTCGTTATCGCCGCTACTACATAACTTTTGGATAAATAAATACGGTATAAATGCTATTTACGAAAAACAACTAGCAGAGAAAAATGATATTGAAAAAATTCTTAATGAAATGAAAAAAAGCAAATTACAAGGG
>MDSY01004735.1_pt1 | contig 12132 bp, 6 predicted proteins | sample 811131 | NCBI WGS metagenome assembly MDSY01 (sample SAMN05326643, study PRJNA326480) | marine metagenome | isolation source: seawater | place: Atlantic Ocean: South West | collected 2010
AACGCGTCCACCAGCGAGTTCGCCGCGGCGATCTGTGCCCCTGCGGCGGCGAAGTGGTTCAGGGGCGACACTTGGGGAGCCGCGGGCTGCTGCGTGTGCGGCGACGTTTGTTGAGGCGCAGGCGCCGTGAATCCCCCCATCAAGTCTTCCAAAGGCATCGTCTGCACGGGCGCGGGTTGCGGTACAGGCGCTTGCTGCTGTTGCTGCGCAGGCGGCGCAGCTCCAGGACTGACACCAACACCCCCTTCACCTGATTCAACTGGCGCAGTCCTAGCATACTCCTCCATGGTTTGCATGAACGACGCGGGTGGGTTTTCGATGTGCGGAAACTTGGTTTCTCGGAACGACGGCCACTGGTTACACGAACGGAACAGACGTTCTAAATCGTCCCCCTGTTGCGTCGCGCGTTTGTACGCGTCCAACGCTTTCACCGCGTGCAACTTAGTCATCGTGAAGAACACGTCAATTAGGCGTATAATACCGTCGTTAACGAGCCGGTATAGCTTAAACGAGTCCTTTAACAGTAACGAAATCCCGCTAATAACCGCGTCGTTCGTGGTTAAGTTACTGTTAACGGCTTCGCAGTCCAACAACCGTCGCATCAGGTTTTGGATTCGGGGTAACTTTTCCATCAGCGTTTGTTCATCACACGATCGAAGTTCAGTGGGTTGAGAGCCTTGTATGCCTGACCCCGCGGCGAGTTTATCCAGCCGGGGGATCTTGTCCAAATTGACGACACATTCTTCAAGGTACGCGGCGTACGAGCGCGTCCATTGCGATAATTCATTCGCATCCACGTTCGAATCGTCCCTCCAGTTGCGTATGGAAAACATACACTTGATTCGCGAATCCGTGGCCCGGTCTTCTTCCACCCACTTCTGCATTCTGCGTAGCTGGTCCTTGAACTCGTCGCCCGAGTTGTGCAGTAGCCGGTGAAGCAAAATGTGCGTCTTCAGCATCGTTTGCCATTTAGCGCAATCAACGATTTGCCGGTTTAAATATTTCACCAGGAATGTGACATCCGCGATTGATGCGCCGCCCCGCACCACTTCCAAAAGAGTCTGGACGTGCTTCTCCTTGGGGCCGCACACGTCGCTGTTCGTGGCCTTTTCGACTGCAACACAGATGTGCTGTGGAAGGTTGAGGAAGGTAAAGGAAAGGAAGGTTAGGTAGGGTACGGGAAGGTATGTCGTGTTTCATTCTCAATTCTTGTTTTTTTCTGGTTTACGACTAGTAAGTTTCCCGCGTTGCGTGTCTTGTCAGGAATTATACACAGGGCTTGGCTCGTACCTTGAACTCCGCTGGGGCGGTTTGCGCGACGTAATACGCCTGTCGGTGGTGGATCTGAGGGGTTAAGGTTAGGTCACGCGCATGTGAAAACCGGAGTGAGAGGAGGGCATTGGGGGATGTACACGCGTCTCCCCGCCTCGGGCCATGGTGAGATGGCACACGCCCATTTTCTCAAACCGCCGCTTCGCATTTCGCACCTTTCCGTGGTCGAACAGGCTCGTCTTCCCCGTTCGGTCCATCATCTTGGCCATCTTAGAGGCCATCTTGGGGGGGCAGGGAAGCGCGCTGCCGCAACGGGACGAGGGCGAACCCGTCTCCGGGGAACGCGCGGCTCGACTCTGATTGACAACGGCGTCGTACTTTCACTTTATCACTTCTTTGTTCCGAAATCACGCTATCGTATGGGCATTTAGTCTGGTTGAGTTGGGTTTGAACGGCTTTTGAAGATTTTTTCGCCCCTCGAAGAGCGAGTTTGGGGATCGGGACCCTTGTTTGACGTGCCCCTCTTCGCGGCGCCAGAGACACGGCGCGCAAGAGGCTGCCTCGGAGACTAAACCTCGGACGCCATGTTCGAAGCGTTCTACAAGACCGCGATGTCGGTGCGTGGCCGCCCGACCCCCGTTTCTCCCGAAACACAGAGCTCACCACCGCCTCCAGGGTTCTCCAACGACAAAAACACTCTGCGTGCCCTGATCGATCGACCCTGACCACGACCCACCCACCTCCCTCCCTTTCCTCTCGCAGCGCTCCAGCGTGTACGTCGCCGTGGTCCTCGCGGGTGCGCTCGTCGGCGAGAAGGTGCGTGATACTACTGTCCCGATCGTCTTGATAACGTAACCGCGAACGCATTCCAGGCCAGCCTGGCGAGGCAAAAGACAAGAGGGTTCACGTTTCCGGTGAGAATTTCATTCATCATTCAACTCCCCGCTGACCAAACCCACACTACCCCCCCTCTCCTTACAGGTTGTGAACAACGGTTTCGACTCGCTTTGGGAATCCCGCAACAAAGGCAAGCTGTTCAAACACATGACGATCCCCGAGCCGCAGGAGGAATAGATTGTGCATTTGTGGATGGAATAGTTGGACTTATCTTTTGATGCTCATGTAATGCAACCAAACCTAAACTAAATATACCGATCAACTCATACCTCACTACCTATCAACTCTTGTTCATCCGGAGTGTTGTCTCCGGATACAGCGTCTGGTACGACATGTTTCTTCCCACTCCCGACAACCACTCCGCTCTCGCCCGCCGCGACAATCGCGTGCCGGAAGCAAATCGGCCCAGTGACTAAATTCAAAACAATCGTCGCCGCCGCTAAACTGGCAAACTCACCGCCCCACCCCGGAAACCGCCGCTCGCACGACTTCACCAGCCCCATCGCCACGCCCGCTTGCGTGATCATCGATAAATACAAAACATCGGTTGTTTTGGAGTCCTTAAAAAAACTGGGCGTGTTAACACTGCTTCTCGCTAGTAACACGTCCTTCGCGAAACTAGTGGCGTGAAACAGCCCGAACAAACGCGCGGCAAATACCACCAACGCGGCTAGTAACAGATTGACGTCTTTTAACACCTTGTCGAACCGGATCGTGGCACCTATTACGGTAAAAAACAACAGGTTAACAGCGGGCATTAGCGTACCGACCACGGCGTGCAGCGTGTCGCGCTCGGTTTCCTTCGTATCGCCGGTGACGCCGTTCGCGCACGCCGCGCCGGCCACGACGCACAGCAATAAAGGCTCTACGTGGAAGGAATCGCTGACCGTGAAGGCGGCAGATGCGAGTGACGCCACTACGAGTGACCTCGTTAACCGTTTCGCGTTGCCCGCAATATTTTCTGAAAAGAGCAAAAACTTTGGGCGGACGACAACTGAGAGCGCGGCGCCGAACACCGCGCCGAAGACAAACGCGAACGCCACGGATACAACAGGCGTTGCGATTGTGGCGAGTAACTGTGTGTTCAGGGTTGTTAATTGTGATTGTGAACTTCCCGATGTGACTAATTGCCCACTGCCACCACCTGTAAAATCCAAATCCAAAAAGCCAACCGCCTCGACGTTCAGGGCGAACAGCACCACGACGAGCGCGTCTTTCACCACCGTCACCGCCATGACGTGCTGGCAGAACGGCCCTTTGCCGTCCATTTCCTTTAAAACCGCGATGGCGGAAGCTGGGGACCTTGCTACTGCTAGGGTGCCTAGTAGCGACGCAATCGTGATGACGTGTATGGTGTTTAAGTCTTCAAGAAACGCGACTCGTGGCCCCACCACTAAGAATGCCAAAAAAACAAACACGAACGAAAAAACCGTGATGCAGAGTGTCATCACCAACGTTGGTCGTGGTTGTCTTGACAGGTCTTGTACCTTTAGCTCTGCGCCTGCGGCGACGCCGATGACGGCCAGGCACAGGGAATCAGTAACACCGAGCCTTGTGGTGTGCTGCTCAGTCAAAATCATCAACGCCCGTGGTCCCAACACCGCGCCCGTGAGCAGGTACCCGCTGATTCTTGGAAGGCGGAACTTGGCGCACAAGCGACCTGCGAATGAGGCGACGAGCAACACGAGGGACACGCGCGCCACCGTGTCTGCAACAGCCACAGGGTACATGTTTGCCAAAGACCACATCACGCGATGCTTTGCCACCTCGTTCGGGAACCAAAACGCGACACCCCGCGCCCCGAGGTGTCGAAGGAGGAGGTGGGTTGGGCACAAAAGCAGACGATGCGGAGGGCACTTTTTTTCTTTCGCGAGCTTTCTGCATGGGTTGGTGGGGTACGTAACGCAAAAGCTGAAGTGTAATGCCCATACAAGCTCCAATGACACTTGAAGAGCAACGTGGCCGATTTCGATGGCTGAAAACCGCTGTTCACGTGCGGCGGTTTTCCGCGTGTGTTTCTTCCCCTCTTCGCGACCTATCACTCGCGCACGAACGTCGCTTGTTACCGTCACAATGTCCGCTATTGCCAGTTCCGTGTCCCTGTCCGCCCCCGCTTCGGCGCGCGGCTTGGGGTTCAAAACATCCGCGCCCATGGGCTCCCGCGTCGCCGCGGTCGTGCCCGCGCGTCCCTCCAAATCTGGCCGAGCCACGCTTCACGTGGTGGCTGGCAACACCAACGAAGGCGGCTTGTTCGCGCCCATCGTCGTGGTGGCGAGGAACATCATCGGCGTCAAGAGGTTCAACCAGATCAGAGGCAAAGCCATTGCGCTGCACTCGCAGGTACGTCCAGAGGAAATTGCGCACAGAGAGCAGTCACGCACTCGCACTCGCGTCTTCATCTCGCAACCGTCATCGTAAACGTCTAGTTTCGGATAGCGAAGGATCGAACCGGTGTGGCGTCCCCACCACCTCCCCCTTCATCCCCTGACCTTTCCCCCCATAAATCCCCTCACCCCTCACCAGGTCATCACCGACTTCTGCAAGGAGATCGGCGCGGACGGCAAAATTCGCCAGGGCTTGATCCGCACGGCGAAGAACAACGGCGGCAGGCTCGGGTTCTTGGCGTAAGGTGTAAACAGTCCAGTCTGTCGACTGAAAACGGGGGTTAGATAGATCGGCTGGCTCGCGCCACCTCGCGACGGGGCGAAGGTGGCTCGCCGAGCACGGCGCAGGCACGTCACGACGGTAAATGCGCGAAATCGCGCTTTCGTATGGGGGATGGAAGGAACAGGTTTAGGGTGTGCTTCGAGGCGAGAGAGCACACAGAGCAGTCCAAGAGGTGTCGTGACAAACGCCTGGTGTCGAGCGGAAAAACGGGAATAGGGAAACAAACTGTGTAAAAAGTTTCCAAAAATAATTCAATCCTGTCCCGCTTCGAACGCTTCCCAGAACCCGTGTGATTCCTTCCCCTCTAGCTCTACTTGCATTACCGAGCCTCGGTACGCCTCGCCGAACACCTCCACCGCGCGTTCCCAGGCATCCTCCGCGACCCGGCCTCCGAAAACCAACGCGTGCCCGCCGCAGTCGCACTCATTGCCGAGCCAAACGAACGATTGAAACGATGACGACGGATGCGCGAGCAGCACGAAAACCCCGCTTTCGTCCAAGTCGTCCTCGTCGTACATCGTGACTTCCTCGAAGGAAGGGTAGGTGAGTAGCTTTGGTCTTCCGAATCCATTTTCGTTTTTGGGCGAGGCATCGGACGTCGTCGTCTTCTCATCAATCTCTTTCTCATCAATCAACGCGCTTTTCGCGGTTCCAGACGCGAGTGCCACGCCTCCCCTTTGCGCTACCAGGGACCGCTCGTTGTTCACGTAGGTCTGGAAGTCAGCGTCGTACTCAGGGACACACGACGCACTAAATGACCCACCGTCTCCAGAATCGGAGATCCTCTCGGAATAATCTCGGAACAACTTTAAAAAATCAACAGGCTCTTCGCCGCTTCTTGCGACGGCGATTGGAAACTCTCCGTTCGTCTCAATCTCGTATTTTCTTTTGTCACCCCACGTCTTCCTGAGCCCGTCGTATGTAAACAGCTGCCGGGCGAAACACAGCGCTCTATCCTGGAACACTTCTCGATCGACACACTCGCTCCCTATCCACACCCACACCTCGCCTTGTTCCGTTTGCAACACGAACGCGAAGCGGGCGTCGAGTTGCGTAAGCGAAAGAAACGTGGATGAATCTTTCACAGTCTCTCCCTCATCACCCTCACTCCCTTCCCCATCCCACACAGTTTTCGCCAGCAAGTACTGTGGGTCGTGCTCCGAGTGGGGCGCGAGACGATACAGACGCACGGGTTTTTTAGGGTTTGTATGGGGTGAAGAAGTAAGGGTATCACCCATAGAAGCATCTGATGATGACTCCTCCCCAGAAATTTCACCCAACACCCTCTTCCTCCACTGCAGCATCTGACACGTGAACCCCATGTTCGGGTTAGCTATGCCCCTCCTGTCCTTCACGTATTTGAAAGTATTTTCATACGTGTCGCCCTTTGCCCACATTAAGTACGATATCACCACGGAAACGCTTCGCGATACGCCCTGGGAGCAGTGCACCAAAACCTTCCCTCCTCGTTTCCGACTCTCCAAAATAAAATCAAAGCAGTCGTATAAAACTTTCGTGATGTCCTCGCCCGGCGAATCCTGGATCCACAAAGGTTTGTATTTGATTGGGCACGAATCCTCATCTTCGAAGTAGTTAGGGATCACGAACGCGTTGCAGTTGATGATGTGCGTGATTCCATTCTTGAGTAATAACTCCTTATCCCGCGCCACGGCTTCGCCTGAGACGTAAATACTTTCATCAATCGCGGTGCAGTGTTTTTCAAAGTGCGCGAATTTCTCGCGCCGGATTGTTAATTCAGATGCTTGGTATTCGGACGAGTCATTGTCAGACAAAGAACCTCTTAGGGACTCCAGGTCGATCGCGCTCGGGCGGTACTCATCAGATGTGCCTACGTCACCGCCGATTCGCAGCCCCAAACCCGGCGGTTTGCGCTGGGACAGCGAAGTTTGCCTCTCCATTTGGTTTTTTGGGGACGCAGGGGAACCGCTCGGTGCACCGGCACTTGGTGCGCCGAGTTTGAGGCCGAGCGAGGGAAGACCCGCGGGTCGAGATACCGGTGCCGGTCTCTCTGCTAAAGGCGCATCATCGTCTGAGTCGTCGTCAGACCCGGATGACGAGCACACTTCAGCCATCGTCTCCCGGGCACCCAATCCCACCGTTTTCGGGTTGATGACGTTTTCGCCATCTTCGCCGGAGCTCTCACCTGCTCTTGCGGTCAACGGCACTCCAGGGTCACCCCCGCGCCCAACCCCCGTAAGGTTCAGACCCAAACCCACCATCGAGGAAAGGAAGGTCCACACCACCAAGGTGCGGGTGGTGTTTGGGGACGAAGGAGAGATAGCGATATTTATTAAGAACTGGCGGGAGCAACGAGTGTTTTGGCTGAACGCAAATTGTTAAAATTTCTAAATCTCATCAGTCGAACCTCCTGTCTTCCGGCGAGTAGAACTCCCCTAGCAACGATGTGATGAACCCCGGGACCTGACCACCCGCGTCGGTGACGAACATGGAGATCAAATCCGCGGGAACTTTGTCAAACGCAGGGTTGGCGATTGTGAGTTCAGTAACTTTCGCGGCGTCGTCGCCGTTTCCAAATCCATCGTTATCGCCGTACGCGAAAATCCTGCATGGAGATTTCAAATCATCCATCGCGTACTCTTTGTCTTCTGGACCTAAAGGCGACAACTCATGCGTCCCCGCTAATACCAACACTGGTACTCTGTGCGCCTTCGCAGCCACAGCCACTGCCCGGTGCCCCGCCGCACACAGCGCCGTGCCGTCCGCGAACACGCCCTTCGCCGACAACACCACTAAATGCACCCTTGGCATAATCGCGAACGTCGCCGCGTCTGAAACCACCGTGGTTTCCACGCCTTTGTCCGCTAACGTCTTCGCGAGTTTATGACCTGAACCCCCCGGTTCTGATTCGGACACAACACACTGGAAGTTGCGCTTTTTGTTCGCCTCTCTTAAGAAGCTCTCCACTTCTGACGAGCCGCCCGCGGTGAACACCACGGAGGCTGGGGTGACGTGCTCCAGCGACTGCTGGTTAATGTGCACGCTCGCGGTTTCCAGCTCATCAATCAGCTCCCCGACAGCTTCGATAACGTCGCTTTTGAACCGTTTCATTTTATGGGTGTCATCTCCACCGGCGTTGTCCTCCCCAGCGTCATCTCCCTTCTCGCCGTGCTCCGCCTCCTCCCGTATGATGTGTAAAACACGGCGGCACATGTTGCCCACCACGAGCTCTGTGGAGTGGAGGGAATGAAAAGAACATGAGAAGGGTTTCAGATGGTCAGTGGATGGAGTACGGAGTTGGGTTGATAACGTCTAGTTGGTTAAGTTGCCACTTACCTAGCGGTCGTGCGTCTACTAACTTCTGAGACACAGCCCGTACACCCTCGATAATACCGTCCACCGTGGGCGCCTGCTGCGCCGCCACCGCGTGGATCAGCGTTTCCGTGGTGTGCCTGGCCAACGAGACCGACGAATCAGGGAACTGCCGGCGCTTGAGCTTGGTGGTGAAGTCATCGAGCACGGCGTGGATGCTGGCCTGCCCGGTGCGACCCATAGGTGTGTGCGTGACAGAAACCCCGAGATCCCGATACGCACAAGACGTGGACGCCGCCACTAGCTGTGACCTCCTCCCCCGCTGGCCTCCGCTTTGAAGCAGATGAGATTCGTGAAAACAGATTTTGGGGAAATCTGTTTGTTAGCTCATGCGTGCCAGTTGTCTTGGATAGCCACTCTCGCCTGCACCTCATCATGACCGCTGTCATGCTCGCCTCCGTGGCCATTGCCCCTTCCAGAGGCAAGGTTTCCTCGCGCACCTCCCCTGGCCGTGTTTCATCCTCTCCGCGAGGACAAAACGTTCGCCCCGTCCGCGCGCTCGGCGCGGAGGTTGCGCAGATTGCTGATTCTCTCGATGACGCCATCCCGTCAATCGCAATCGCGGCGTCCCTCGGCGCTATCCTGTGGTCCAGCCGGGGCGCGTTGAAAGGCTTCGCCGCGCTTCTCAGCGGCGAGGAAGCCACGGCAAGCCACATCTTGGTGAAGGACCCTACGTTGGCGCAGTCGCTTTTAGAGCGTCTGCAGGACGGCCCGCAGGACAACCTGGAAGATCGTTTCGCACGGGAAGCGGGGAAGTATTCCGAGTGTCCGTCAAAATCCAAAGGCGGGTCGTTAGGAACGTTCAAACCAGGACAGATGGTCAAGGAGTTCAACGCCGCAGTATTCGAAGGCCCGGTCGGTGTGATTCAAGGCCCTGTGAAAACTGACTTCGGGTGGCACCTTATTCTAGTCACGGACAGAACGGAACCGGAAGCGTAGAGGTGTAGCGTAGAGAGGGACGAGATACGAACGCGAAGGAAAATAAATATTAATACTTCACACTATTTCCGCTCGTACACCTCTTGCACCACAGTTATCCGCTTCCTGATATTCTCCACATCCGTGGGGCAATCATTCAAAGCGCGTTGAAGAAGGGTGTGGATCAGCACCGTCATGTCCTTGGTTCTTTGAAAGCACGACGCGAACGTCTCCGCGACGTCGACGCGCGCCGCTGTTCTCTTTTCGGATTTTATTACTTTTTCATCCACGAGCTCTGCGAAATCCACAGCCCTCTGCGCGTATAAATGAGAAAGCTCCAGCAGAAATTCAGTATCCGGGTTGAGGGTTTCCGGGTCAGGGTTCCGGGTTTGAGCCAGCGAGCTCAACAGCCGGACCATCAATACGTTCAGCGTGACTTTCACCTCGAAAGAATCGCCCAAGCTCGCCGCCAACTTTTCCGCGAAGCGTAAAAAAACACAAACGGGTTTGGAAAGAGGAATCTTTTTGGTTTTTTCAGTTTTGTCGTCAATCACTTTCCTTTTCCTTTCCAAAACGCAAAGCAAGCCAGCCACGGTTGTGGCGATTTGAACAGCTTCGCGATTAGACTGTTTACCTATACGAGTTGTTATTCTCTGAGTTATCGACCCATAGCTGCGTATCGCCGAACACACTAAACGCGAGACGAATAAATAATCAAAGTTTTCCGTAAGCGCGACGCGCGCGGCGCGGAGATATAACGTCGCTTTCGTCGTGTCGCAATGGACGCTCGCCAAAGTGACACAACAGAACGCAACGCAAGAGCTTTTGAATTCGAAACTCGTATGAGTGATACCTGTTGATGTAGTCTCTCCTTTTGACTCCCCCAGCCACAGGGATCGAACGCAAAGCGCGCGTAACGTTTCGTCGTCGTCGAAAAACGTTTTGCGAATCGTTTGCAAAAATCGTAACGCCTTTTCGGTTTTTTGTTGCGTCGTGAATCCAAACACCACGCGGTCTATGAAGCGCATTATCAAACGAAACGGCTGAGTAGACGATATCGTAACGCTTTCTGAGGTGTCACTACGTATTCTCTGTACCAAATCCTTGTGCACCGTTTCCGCGCAACGAACTGCGAAGGGAATAATCACAGATTCGGCAACGGCATCTGTGGACAGAAATTCGAAACTCGTAAACGTGGTAAGCACGCTATTGTGAAACGCAACCAACGCTGACCCTGACAGATAAGAAGCAAGCGAAATAAACGCTTCACTGTTCAACAAAGCCGTTATGCTTTCCTTTTTTAAGGAAGAACAGGCTCTTCGTAACGCACGACCCAAAATGCGCTCCACGTGTACCTGGGACTCGGGGTCCATCGAGGTGAGTTGTTCGCTCGTCACGCGCGTCGATACATCCGCTAGGCGCCATCGCAGTTCGTGATCGCTGTCTGACGAATTGTCACCGCGTAACTCGCTCCTCACCGCGAAGTCCAGCCATATATCCGCGCATTTGAGAAACGACGTTATACTATCAGTAACGATGTACACTACTTGCCACGCGGCTTGTGTCATTTCTTTCGCGGTTTGAATGTTCAAACTCTCGGGCGAATTACAAAGGCGCTCGCCCAACACAAAACACACGTCGCAAGTGTTTAAATCGTTCAATTTCTCAACCAACTTGAGACAACGCGCGGCGTGTTCCGACACGAACTCGCTCGACATTTGCTGTAACAGGACACGCGTGACGAGAGTGGTGAGGTATAAACTACTCGTATTTTCGTTTTCCCCAGACGCATTAACCTTCCCCGCTTTGTCCAGCACCTCCACCAGAAACTCACTCACCGTTTTTTCGTCGCTCCGTTTCGAAAAAAGCGACGCGGCGTACTCGACCGCCGGCGCCACGACCGCCAATCGCTTTTTTGATATCAATTCGTTGCCGGTTTGTATTTCTTCCCAAGTTGCGGTTGCGTGGGGGGTTGGTTGACTCAATAAATTGCTCCCTCCTGCACCTACAACCCCTTCCTCCTGCTCTTCGATCTCTTCGAACCACGAATCCAGCCACGCGTCAATCGCGTCGATCACGTCGCCGTCCGTTTCGAGTTGTGTTTTTTCAATCTGCCTTCGCTCTTTGCGTTTTCGAGACGCGTAATTAGTAAAATCGAAGCGATCGATTGAAGTTGTGTACGTACTGATAAGGTCACGGAACACGTCTCGTATGTGTTCTTGGTGGTATTGAGGACCTTGTGTTTTGTTTCTCCGGAACGCAGTAATCGCCGAAGCGGTTTTTGACGTGTACGCCGTGAGGTACGCCACCACCAGCGGGTCTTCTATTAATTTTATTTCATTTGTTATCATTTTGAGCTTCTCAAACGGCGAGTCATTCTGAATAAATCTCCAGCACTTCAACACAGCGAGTTGCAAGTACACCTTTGGAATTTGATCAGAAATCCCGTCAATCTTTCGGAACCAGTTGGAGCACGTCTTTTTCGCGTCCTCGTGAACGTCATCACTTGTAAAGTTTTTACGCAAAACCGCGATCCTTCGCTTGGTGTTGTCATTGAATTGCGCTTTCTGAAACACGCGCTCGTAAATCGCGTCGCCCGCTTTGTCCAGGATCTTGGTCACAAGGCCGAACAGGATTGGGTAAAATTGGGTGGAATGTGTTATAGAAGCGACGGTGGCTTGGCGGGTATTTCCATACGCGTTACTGCTTATCACTGGGTACAGCGGGTCTAACAGACTAGCAACCTTGATGATGTACCGCAGTGCGTCCAGTCTGTTTTCAGTGCGCCACGAGTCATCAATCTCCAAGCTCAGCTCCCGTAACCGGTCGACGGTTTCGGATTGTAACTCTTTTGATTGTTCGACGCGCTGTAATGTTTGGGTATCTTCTAAGGCTTCGAGACGTTCCCGCGCATTAGAGACCATAGTGCTGTACGCAGGGTTGTTTTGGACGGATATCGGGCCTTTGTGATTACCGTTATTCATCACTCGCACCGTGGTCCCTACGCGTTGCGCTCGGTTAATAAAC
>MDSY01107130.1_pt1 | contig 12132 bp, 11 predicted proteins | sample 811131 | NCBI WGS metagenome assembly MDSY01 (sample SAMN05326643, study PRJNA326480) | marine metagenome | isolation source: seawater | place: Atlantic Ocean: South West | collected 2010
CGAGCAGTCATTCAAGGCAGTCGTTAACGACACTAATCCGAAGTATGGGGGCCGTGCTTTCTCCATGGAAATTACTGGTTCAAATTACAACCATTTCCTAGGTAAGAAGATAGGAGACTCAGTAGACGGAATGTTCGTTGGCGAAGGCGATCAATCACTAACCGGATACAAATTGGAAATCACAGGAGGTTCGGATCTTACAGGGAGGCCGATGAGGCCAGATTTAGATGGTAGTGGTGTTAAATCAGTATTGATTACTGCTGGAATAGGGTACAAAGGAGACAAGAAGGTCAACAAAAAAGGCAAGACATACAGATACAAGTATGACGGGCTAAGGAAAAGGAGGAATCTCCGTGGAAATGTCATAAGTCAAGAGACTAGGCAAATCAATCTGAAAATAGTTGAGGCAGGAAAGAGGCCTCTTGGTGTGATTTTCGGTGTGGAAGAAGAAGCTCCTGACAATCAATCCTCTGCTGAAGAGGAGTGAATATTGGGAGATGGTGTAACTGGTGGATGATTTACCAAGCCAACCCGAAGTAAATATTGGGATGGTCGGACACGTAGATCATGGAAAGACCACGCTAACAAAGGCACTATCGGGAACATGGACTGATACTCACTCCGAAGAGAGGAAACGTGGAATCAGCATTAAGCTAGGATATGCAGACACCGCTTTTTACAAGAACAAGGATGGAGAATACTACCCTAGAGGAAAAAATCCGAAAGGGGGAGAAGATTCTGAGAATGACCTCCTCCGAGTTATATCCTTCGTTGATGCGCCTGGACACGAGACTCTGATGGCAGTAATGATTTCTGGGGCGGCAATCATGGATGGGGCCCTATTATTGGTTGCAGCTAATGAGACCTGTCCACAAGCACAAACTAGAGAGCACCTTGCAGCTTTACAAATAGCTGGTATAAAGAATATAGTTGTAGTTCAGAATAAAGTCGATCTTGTAACTAGGGAGAGGGCTGTTGAATCATATAATGAGATATTGTCATTCATTCATGGCACGATTGCCGAAGGTTCTCCCATTGTTCCAGTTTCAGCTCATCATGATGTAAATCTAGACATGCTAATTAGGGCTATAGAGGACACTATACCGAGTCCAAAAATCGATTCTGATGAGGAGGGTCTGATGTATGTTGCCAGGTCTTTCGACGTCAATAGGCCGGGATTGAGGCCAAGCAAACTCAAAGGAGGAATTATCGGAGGAAGTATAGTCGAAGGTTCATTCAGTGTGGGAGATTCCATATTGATAGCCCCAGGAAGGAGGATTGTGGAAGGCAGTAAGACAAGATGGGAACCATTGAAGACGGTCATAGAGAATATTCAAGCTGGAGGATTGGATCTAGAAACCGCTCATGCAGGAGGACTTTGCGGGATAGCCACTCCTCTGGACCCAATGTCGACAAAGGCTGACGATCTATCTGGACAGGTGATGGCCAGGGATGGTGAGCTTCCCCCAGTATGGGAGTCTCTAGATTTGAAGCTAGAACTTCTTGAAAAGATGGTATCTGGGGAGGATGGTGACGAGGGGTTAGTCAAGCCCTTACAGAATAATGAGATGTTGATGGTAAATTCTGCCACCGCAACAAGCGTGGGTACCGTTTCGTCCAGCAAGAAAGGGGAGGCGAGACTAGCATTGAGGTTACCGATTTGTGCAAAAGGGGGAAGTAGGATCACATTATCAAGAAGGGTCGGCTCTCGTTGGAGACTTATCGGACACGGCACCATCAAAGGGTGATTACATGGCGGGGGTTCTCGTCGACACTTGTGGATGGGTCGCATTGGTAAAATCCGGGCTGAACCTAGATTCAGAGATGTCCAAAGTAATAGGTAAGCCGGAGCTTATTGTCATCAGTAGTGTCTGGGAAGAACTGGAAGATTTGGCTAAACAAAAGCGGGGTCTTCTCTTAGAATTACTGAAATCAAGATGTAAATTAATAGATGATCCAGAAGGGCAAAACCACACAGATAGAATGCTAGTTGAGCTTTCAAGAGAAAATAGATGGCCTGTTTTAACAGTTGATACCAGGCTTAAAGAAAATCTATCAAAATCTGGATGTCAGTACATCGAGGTCGTATCAGATAGAATGTTAAGATTAATTGGCTAAGGGAGTGTGAATAGATTGTCATCCCCTTTTCCGTCCATGAAACCAATTTTCACAGCTGCATCTATCCAAGCATGGGCATAGTTTATTGCTCCGAAAGATCTGACCAAATCGCCCCTTTGCATGAAATACTTGGCATCAGAGAGATAATCATCACACATTCTAATCATTGTTGAAAGCTTTTTTGAGTTTTCTTCGGTTAGTTTAGCGGGAGTTGCCTTCTCCCTAGCAGTCTCCGTCAGTGCAATATATTTCTTGACCATTTCTAGGGTAACAAGAACGTTGTCATTCAAATTTATACCTCCACCAATTTTTTAGCCGCTTCTGTAATTTTGAATAGTCTTTTTCTTCCTTGTTTTCTTACTGAAAGGAATCCTGATTTATGCAGGCCATTGTATATCTGAGATAGTCTAGGCCTTCCAACTTCTAATCTGGCTTGTAGTTCAGCATCGGAGGGAGATATCTCTCTCTTCGCGGCGACTGCGATTACCAAGAGTTCTGCTTCGTTGAGAAGAGTTATTTGAATCTCATTTAGAGGTTGATCGGGTTCCCGGGCATTGACTTTCTCGTATACATCCATATTCGTGATATTTCTAGGCACTTGGGGATTTGAGGTTTCATCGGTCGGCGAATCATCGATACCGAAAAGTGGGGTTTTTGTCCCACTATCTTCTATCTTTGGCAATGAATATTTCATCGAAGGCTCGACTGACCAATGAGCAGAATCTGTGGATATCACACTAGAGGGATTTTTTTTCGGATTTTTGATTGTATTATCGTTATCATAGCTGTCATCCAAAAAAATACCATCTTGAATTTCTACGTCCTCTGAATGATCTGTTTCCTTATCGGGCCATAGAGGCGGGACTTCGGATATTGATTCAATAAATGGGGCTCCTTCCTTTGATTTGGGCTGTGAATTTTGGGCCACTTTAGATCTACTGGCCAGTCCTTTGAAACCGTTACCAGAATTATACATCGGAGGCTCACTACCTGGCTCCATGTAAACAAAATCATCTAGGGTTCCTTGTTCCAGCACAGTTTCTCTACCCACCCCATTCTCTTTAGTTTCCTTATTTTCGGATTGTTCTGCATCCTGAATCCACAGATCATTAGGTTCGTAAAATAGATCATCTTGTTCATCAATTGTGTCTAGTCTGTCCGATTCATCTGAAAAATCTTCTAGATCGGATCTTTCCTCAGTCTCATTTTTCGGACTGAGGCTTTCTTGCACGTGTTGTTGAAATTTTGCATATTCATTCTCTTTGGCGATCCTCTCATTGTGAGTGATTTCTTCATCCTCGGCCTCAGTTTTTTCCATGACCTCTATGGAGTCCGAAGAATCTCTGATCTCACCAGGAGATTTGTGCCAGCGCATTAGCCTCTCCAAAGTCCCTTTGGCACCTACATCTCTCCTCTCATCAGTCAGGTCTCTAAGTAGCCTGATTACATCTCTAGGATTTCCAGAAGTTGATTCATGAATTCTTGAAAGAAGGGCATCATCAATAATCCATTTTTCTCTAGCCTTCCTAGATACGAGTCTGTTTGAGAGATCCTGTATCTGCCTTTTTGTCAGGTTTGGGATTTGTTCTGGAATATCATAAATTTCAGTCGTCTCTTCGTCTAGTGAAGATAGCTGAGAAGGCGTAAGTACTACAATTACCAAAGCTCTGAGTCTTTGGAGGATTGGCGACAATGAGCTTAGGACTGGGGCTATATCTACATTTGAAGGGTAATCGAGGGAAATCACTGGAAGGTTCCCTGAAGACTCCTCTAAATTAGTGACCAGATCATCTATCATCTTCTGGTTTGATCCTGAAGATTCGAAACCACAGAAGTGAACATAGAGCTCATGTATTATAGAATTAACAGGGTCATTCATCGGCCAAAATTGACCGACAAAACTCCTTTTGGTTTGGGACGCAAGCGTCCTAACAATTGACGATCTACCAGAGCCCCTATCTCCAACTAAAAACATCATTCTCGGAGATTGTGAAACTATGTGTTCCCTCCACGAGGAGATAAGTCGGTCCCTTCCAACCAAGTACTCCGCTCTTCCACTTTCGATTGGTCTTAGATCAAATGGATTACCTCTGAGCAATGGCAGTCCTAGTTCCTCTGGCACACTACCCTTCACAAACATAATGCGAATGAAAGAGTAAATAATATTAACGTTTATTAACGTAAATTATTATACAAATTAACGTATATTTACGCTTTTCAGAAATTATTTTTAATTTAATATAAGACTAGTAATACGTTTACTGATTCAATAAATTAACGCTTTCCTAACGCTTTTATGATGCGTTAACGAAGCGTTAACGTGTAGATTAACGGTTTAAATCGGGAATGACGAGTCATTTCGAAAATATTTTCAAAGTCGATTGAATGATATCAAGTGAGATAATGAAGCGAAATGTACAGAAGGGTGTTTGTACCGAGGGGGTATGATAACATGCCAGTTGATAGCAGTCGATTGAAAGGATTTTACAAACTATCTGTCCCTGAGAGGAGGAGCTTGCTAGCGGATATTGCAGGATTGGATGATCAGATGGTGGGTGCATGGGCCTCGGCTGGTGAGCTCACAGAGGAAGTTGCTGACAGGATGATTGAGAACGTGATTGGGACTTATTCACTTCCAATCGGAGTGGCGACAAATTTCATCATTGATGGTGAGCATTACCTAATCCCATTCGTAGTTGAAGAAGCGAGTGTTGTGGCTGCAGCTTCCAACATGGCGAAAAGGTGTCATTCCAAAGGAGGATTTGTATCTGACAATGATGAGCCGGTTATGATAGGACAGATCCAAGTTGTGGGTTGTGACGACCCGGAGGCCGCCAAGATGGCCATACTTTCAGCCGAGAGGGAACTTATTGAGGCATGCAATGACGTAGATCCCATACTCGTTAAATTCGGTGGTGGATGCAAAGGTGTGGAGGCCCGGATTATCGAGACGGGTTCTGGACCCATGGTCATCGTACATATTTTAGTGGATTGCAGGGATGCGATGGGAGCAAATGCAGTCAACACAATGGCAGAAACCATAGCTCCAAGGATAGAAGAGCTAAGCACCGGAACTGTGATTCTGAGGATAATTAGTAACTTAGCAGTTCATCGATTAGCAAAGGTTAGTGCAGTATTCACTCCCGAGGAAATGTCCGATAGCGGTTTGGATAGGGAAGGTGGGTCAAGTGTCATCGATGGCGTTGTTCAAGCCTATCACTTCGCGGCTGCAGATCCATTTAGAGCTACGACACACAATAAGGGAATAATGAATGCAATATCTCCGATAGCAATAGCATGTGGTCAAGATTGGCGAGCAATAGAGTCAGGTGCTCATTCATACGCATCCTATGGAAGGGAGTATGGGTCGATGACTCATTGGGAAAAAGATAGTGAGGGGAACTTGGTAGGCTCAATAGAAATACCGATGGCAGTAGGACTAGTTGGGGGCGCAGTTAGGATACACCCAGGTGCCCAAGCTAATGTGGCCCTTTTGGGACTGAGGACTGCTAACGATCTTGCTAAAGTCATGGCTGCTGCTGGCTTAGCTCAGAATCTTGGAGCATTACGGGCCTTAGCAACTGTAGGCATCCAAGCTGGACACATGAAATTACATCTCATGAATATGGTCGCGGCAGCAGGGGCTGAAGGGACAGAGGTAGAGGCAGTTGCTAATATTGTCAGGGAAAGTGGGGACAGGATAACCATGGCAGCTGTCGAAGAAGCTCTAGCTTCTGTAAGGGAGGGCTAGCCTAGTCTTCTGAATGGCTGGTTCTTTGGAATGTATTTGGGCCTGTAAATAGGGGTCCCTCTTCCCTCTCTTGAGTTTCTTTCATCCAATATCTGAGCGCATATTCCAGCTACTCTTGCCCATCCGAAGAATGTGGTGTAATAATCTGGCTTGACGAAACCTACAGAATGAAGTAGCATCCCACTTCCTAAATCCACATTTGGATATGGGTTTCTTATCTTCGGAAGTCTTTCCTTCAAGATTTCAGGAGTAATTTCCCGTAGGACTTTGACAATCTTGTATAGTTCATCATCCGGACAAATCTCATCTCCAAGGCCTATTAAGAGTCTAGCTCGTGGGTCTTCTGCGCTTAGAACTCCATGTCCAAATCCATATATTGGCCTTCTGGAGTCTATCTCTGCATTTACGAATGCCGCTATTTCATCTCTGTTGGATGTTCCTATGCGTTGAATAAATTCCAAGACAGCCTGATTTGCCCTACCATGCAATGGCCCAGAAAGAGCATTCATCGCGCTGGCCATAGAGGCATACACGGAAGCCCTGCCTGAAGCAACAGCTTTCCCAGTAAATGTGGAGAGATTGCCTCCTCCGTGATCCATATGTAATATGAAAAAGAATCTCAGAACTCTACACATCCTTTCAGCTTCTTCACCGTCAATTCCGAGCATATGGACAAAGTTTTCGACTAGGCCCAGCTCTGGTTTTCTGGGCCTTAACTGTTCCTTCTTACCACCCCTAAGCAAGAATACACGTGCCATTAGCTCTGGCATTCTCGCAATTAGGTTCATCGAATCTGACTTTGGGTCCCCGGTTTGCTCGGCTGTCCCCAGTGCCATGATCCCAATGGCAAGCCAATCCATCGGATGGCCACTTCCCGGCGTGAGTGACTCTAAGACTCTTAACGCCCCCGTTGGCAGTGTCTCCCCTCTAAGGGCGAGTTCCGCCCTAAATTTTTCAGACTGCTCCGGAGTTGGTAGTTCTTTATTCAGCAACAGGAAAACCACGTCTTCTTCCTCAAGATTTACCAAATCCTCCACCGGATATCCGACATAATGGACGCCTTTAAGTGGGTCGACATAGGAGGTTTCGCAAGTTCCTATGGGCATCCCCCTGAGGCCACTATCAAGGTTTGATTCCTTTACACTGAATAATACCTCATCCTCTTCCATATACACACCGGATTCACGGGATGAGTGAAGACATCATAATGTCTCCGTTTTTCAGAGTGTGAATATGGAAAACGAGTAACACCTATTTTCTGGCTAAATTACGAAAATTAGCAGAGTAGACCCCAATGATGATAATTGAATGGATGCGGCCAACGAGCCATGAATGGCTGGCAAGAAGTGGTCAGATCCATGGATCATGAGCATGAGCACATGCTCAGAGGTGGAACTGTAAGTAACTTCTTTTTGAGAGAATCATTAACTCTCAGTCATCCTGTTTTTGTTGGCGGGTGTTATGGATTGATGATTTCAGTGGCCCTATTATTGCCATTATACTATGGTGATTCTCAGAATAATTTTGTAGAGCTTGCAAGAGATTGGGGGCTCCAATCACTTGTCATAGTATCAATGACATCAATATTGGGAGCATTCTCAATCCTTTCGTCAACCTTGATTAAGAGGCCCCCTGCTAGACTTCAAGACTGGAAGAAAATCCTCTTCGTATTTCCTTTCATAGGGCTTTCAATAGTTTCTATATCCACCATTCATGGATTTGGAGGGGAGTTTTTTCTAGAGTTTGGTTGGTTTTTATATATACTTCCTGGACCACTTTGGGTACATCTTTCTTATGCCCCAAGATGGAGAATAATAGAAAGAATAGACAGAGGTCTAGACCCTTTCGAGGGGATGGGAAAGACGATCTATGGAAGCAACTCAAGATTTAGCAATCCAGAAGACAGGGAATTAGATGAAGTCGTGGAAATAATCTAAGATAAAAAACGATTTTATTCTTCGATACCTAGAATTGATTTCCTTAATGTATCTGGAATCTCGACTGGCTTTCCTGATGTGTAATCTATCAAAACGCATACAACCTTTCCGACGGCTACAATCTTATTTTCTTGATTTGAACTACGGATAACGTACGCCATATCGAAGGAGCTCCTTCCGATTCTAGAAACCGATGTCTTACAGTTGACAACGTCGGGGAAAATTACTGGGGCCTTGTAATCTACCTCTATCTTCGCTAAAATTGGACCGATATTGGAGCTTTCATAGAGATTCATTATTCCTACATCAGAGAAAAATTTCATTCTGGAGGTTTCCATCCATCTCGCGAAAACAGAATGGTTCACATGCCCCAACGAATCCATGTCTCCCCAGTTTACAGTTATATCAGTGGAATCTGCCCAGTCTGACTCTACAATACCTGATTCTCCTGCTGTCATTCTTTCTACCTCAAATTAATCCTAATTCCTTACCACATCTCTCAAACTCAGATAGGACCTTGTCCAAATCATCCCTTGTGAGTCCGGATGACATTTGTGTTCTTACCCTCGCCTTGTCTCTAGATACCATTGGGAAGACTATCGCCCCAACCAAGATACCACTTCTGGATAGCATCGAAGAGAAATCCTTAGCCACCTTACTTTCACCGCACATCACCGGAATGATCGGAGTTTCCGATAACCCTGTATCGAATCCCATGGATTGTAGCTCGGTTCTGAAGTAGTTCGTATTTTCCCAGAGATTCCTGACATGTTCTGGTTCATCCATTAGAACCTCGACTGCCGCCTTCTGAGCAGCTGCTACTCCCGGTGGTTGGCTTCCTGAGAGTAGCCAAGAGCGGCTGTGGTTTAGTGCGTATCTCCTTACTAATTCTGATCCGGCTAATATTCCTCCCTGGACCCCCATGGCCTTGGAGTATGAGCCCAACTCAAAGTCTACTCGACCTTGGAGTCCGAAATGGGCGACTATTCCCTTGCCATCCCCAAGAACTCCCTCACCATGGCAATCGTCAACCATTATCATAGCTCCATAATCCTCCGCAACTTCTGTTATCTGATCGAGTGGTGCTATGTCACCATCCATGCTAAATACTCCGTCGGTAATGATTAGTATTCTCTCTGCGTCTTTATTTTCTAAAAGTGTCTTTTCAAGAGCACTGATGTCATTATGTGGGTATACTGATCTACTAGCCTTGGTGAGTCTGACTCCATCAATAATAGAGCCGTGGTTGAGTTCGTCTGAAATTATTACATCCTGCTTCCCCCTCACCAGTGTTGGTATAAGACCAACATTTGCAGTGTAACCCGCTGAATAAATTAGAGAAGCCTCCACTTCCTTGAATTCTGCCGCCTTCCTCTCGGCCTCTAGGTGGATATCCAGTGTCCCGGCTATTGCTCTAACCGAACCTGATCCGGCGCCATATTTCCTTGTGGCTTGCAAAGCCGCCTCGACCACTCTGGGATGAGTAGTTAGATTCAGATAGTTGTTGGCGGAAAGCATGATCATATCTTTTCCACCGACTCTGCAATGAGGTCCGCTCGCGGATTCCAATACCGGTGGGCTCCATTCCAGATCCTGTGATTTCAGTTCGTCTAGCCTTTGGGACATCCATGACAGGTTGGCGGCCATGGGTTCCGATTAGGTAGGAGGTACATGGCTCCATCGGAGCGAGTTCTTCATTTCCTAGGCCTCTATCCGAGGGCATGACTGGTGTATTCGTAGAAGTCACTGTACTTGGAAATGCTCAGGACGGCGGATATCCACAAGTTGGATGTATGAAGGAATGCTGTGCGAAAGCTAGGGTTGACTCGACGCTGTCTAGGATGCCTGTTTCGCTGGGATTGAAAGGTAAAGATGGATCGACCCACATGATCGAGGCCAGTAGAATGATGTCAGAGCAATTCAGCCTCTGGTCCTCTTTGGGAAGTCTGGATTGGCCCCCTTCGAGCTTTTCTCTGACACATGCCCATCTTGGCCATATTGACGGTCTCGGACTACTTGGCAGGGAGGCGATGGGCCTCAGCGGAATTAAAGTCCATTGTAGCGAGTCAGTGAGTTCACTTATTCAGAAAACTCCATCGTGGGAAATAATGATCAATCAAGGGGTAATTGAGTTAAACACCTGGAATCCCAAGGAACCCTTTGAGCCATCAGAAGGTTGTGGATTTACGATCACGGCTATCCCCATCCCACACAGATCTGAGCTTTCCGATAATCACGCCTTGATAATTAGGGGAGAAGAAAGAAGCCTTCTTTTTATGCCAGATCAAGACTCATGGTCAAAGACGCTGGTTGAGGACCTAGACATATTGGAGTGGCTTAGGAGTATGGATATTGATATTGCATTTATAGATGGGACATTTTGGGACCACAGCGAGATTTCACACAGAGATGTTGCTGAGATCCCTCATCCCACTGTAGTTGACACTTTGAGCAGACTAGGAAAAAAAAGTGACAGTGCCCCTGAGATACATTTCACCCACCTCAACCACACCAACCCGCTATTGGATAATGGGAGTTTACAATCGGAGGAGCTAGTATCGATGGGCTGGGAAATTTGTAAACAAGGCAGTATCTTCTATCTGTGACTTGAAGCGGAACCTTATCAGGGATGTCCATGAGCATCGGTCATGCTACTGCATGGTGCGGTATCTAGTGGCCTTGGTAGGGCACATGTTTTCATGGCACAACCACATTATCAAGAGCAATTCAAAGAGGTATTGGGGTCCAGTGCCTGGCCAGGGACTCTAAATGTCAATATGGAGAGTGAGAGTCTAAATCCTTACAGGAATCTAAGGGTGGCATCAGGATTGGATCAAGGAACCCAAATTGTCGGCCTTAATCCAATCAGAATTCAGGGATTTGAAAGAGATGGTAAGTCGTTTGGAGGAGCTACTGCATTTCTGGCAAATATTTCCGTTGATTCCGAGAGGTGGATTAGATGTGCACTGCTGATACCAGACCTAACTAGGCACACTGAAACAGCTGAGATAATTTCGAACACTTTTCTTAGGGAGGGTCTTCCCTGTATTGATGGTAATGAAGTCTGGATCAGGATAGATCGATCTCTTTAATCCATTCTGAATTTATCATTGTGGACATTTCTAGGGAGTTTAGATTCATCCAAATCTTGTGATGCCGGATTGATAGCGGTGGTTTTGAGAAAAATCTAGTATCGGGAGTCGATCCTATTCCTAACCCTTCCAGCGAGATGTGTTCTATCTCCCAAAGTAACAGACCTATTGATGCTCCCATCCCCATATCGATAGGGGTTTGAGGATTTTTCAGAGCATTGGCAACCAGTTCAAGCTCAAATTCACCAGAAACGACCCCCGTGATTGCAGAGGCCATTCTCCTTACTTGATTCCAAAGGAATGATTCCGCCTTGACAGAAATTCCAATTGGCCTTCCGCTATGGTCCAGCCATGGCTCACAATTAATGACACTCCTCATTGGATCTTTACCTTCCTCAAGCCTACAAAGATTGGTAAAATTATGTCTGCCAACGAATATTTTACACGCCTCCTCAAGGAGATTTATATCAACATCCTGAGGCCAATTCTTCATCACCTCGCACCTGTAGAAGTATTTTCTTGAAATGATTGGCCTCGAAGAGGTTATCGAAGAGACCTTTCTTGCCCCCCAAGCCACAATGTCATCAGGAAGACGGTCATTAAGGGCTCTGACCACTGAATACCCATCTATTGAATTAGTAATGCCATCGGGTAATTCAAGTCTGATTAGATTCATCCTCACACTTACTCCAGAGTCGGTCCGACTGAAAATCCAAAGGCAACCTTCAGACCACCAGCCGATTTCTTTGAGGGCATCAATCAAGGTGCCCTGGACCGTCCTGACTTTTGGCTGAATCTGAGACCCATGGAAATTTTTCCCATGATAGCCAATTGCGACCAGAAAACAGTCTCTGGTCAGAGAGAATACCTCCTTCAATCCTCTGTGACAAGATACTCCATGGCTTCATCCACGGATGAAAATCCTAGTCCTAGCATAGCAAATTCAAGGGCAATTGGTATGAACTGTCTCGCATTAGGATTACTTCTATCAAATTCGGTTTTTAGGTCAATTAGGTCTATTAGCGTCTTGGCAGCCTCGTAAAAATGCGAAGAAACATCCAAGTCATCTAGTTTATCACCAAGATCCTTTAGCTTCCTGAATTCACGCACAGACATCGATATTCTGTCGAATTCTAGTAACGCCTTGGCGTGTGATGCCAGATATTCTGGGTTTTCTGGATCCATTGAAGAAGCGCGCCTGTAGTACGCTGCGACTTGCCCCTCATTTATCCTA
>MDSY01133378.1_pt1 | contig 12131 bp, 9 predicted proteins | sample 811131 | NCBI WGS metagenome assembly MDSY01 (sample SAMN05326643, study PRJNA326480) | marine metagenome | isolation source: seawater | place: Atlantic Ocean: South West | collected 2010
ACTGCAAAAGACACATTAATTGCCCCTTATAATGATTTAGATTATGTAAAAAAACTTTTTGAAAATAATAAAAATGAAATTGCTGGAATTATTATTGAACCGGTTGCTGGGAACATGGGTTGTATTATTCCAAAGAATGGATTTATTGAGGGATTGAGAAAATTATGTGATGAAAATAATTGTCTTTTTATTTTTGATGAAGTAATGACTGGCTTTAGACTTTCTAAGGGAGGCGCACAGGAATTACTTGGAGTAAGTGCAGATATAGTTACTTACGGTAAGGTAATTGGGGGAGGACTTCCTGTAGGTGCATTTTCATCCAATAATAAAATAATGAAGGAATTATCACCTGAAGGAGCTGTTTATCAGGCAGGAACTCTTAGTGGAAATCCTCTTGCAATGTCAGCAGGTATAGCAACTTTATCGGAATTAAAAAATAATAATAAAATTTACCAAAGTTTAGAGGATAAAACATCTTATTTAGAAAAAGGAATGCGTGAAGTATTAGGTAAAACAACTTACGACTTTAGAATAAATCGTTTAGGGTCTATGATATCTTTACATTTTTGTTCACAAGATGTAGTTGATTTTAAATCTGCTCAAAAAGCAAATAACAAAAGGTTTAAAAAGTATTTTCATGGAATGTTGAATGAAGGAATATATCTCCCTCCAAGTGCTTTTGAAAGTTATTTTTTAAATGATGCTTTAACCTACAGTGATATAGATTTTACAATTGATGCTCTGAAGAAAGTTTCAAAAACTCTTTAAATAGGCTTTCCAGCTAAAATTCTATTTATTTTCGCCGTAGCCTGTACAAGATGCATTTTGGTCATTTTATCTGATTTGTTTTTATACTTTCTAATATCTTTTCTTAACTCAAGTAATTGACCAACAGCGATGGTTCTAATATCTGATTGACCAACTTTCACTGTAGTGATCCGACTTCTAAACCTTGGAGAAATTGAACCTTGATCTTCATTCATCAAATAATTTATTCTGTCCAAATAAGCTAGTTGTAAATTTCTTCTATAAACATCAATTTTTTTATTATTAAGCAGCTCTTCCCAAATCCCATTTTTTAAATCGGACATCATATCAATTAATTTATAAGCATTGTCTCCGTTAATTGCTTCGTTTTCAATCATTCTAGCCATTCTTCCAAAATCTAAAATCCTGTTTAATGTTCTTGATTGAGTTGCTCTTATTCTGTTAATATTTCCGGCAAACTCTATTTTGTTTAAAATATTTTTATCAATCATCCATGTTGGAGTTTTGAACAGTTCTCTCTGTATAAAAATCATGCAATTTTTTTGATGAGATTTCTCAACATGAGTGTATACGGGACCCAATTGATCATATGTTTTGTAAAATTGATAAATGCCACCAATATTTGAACTAACATGACCCATATATCTATTAAACTGAGATAACACTTGTCCATACATCGTGTTTAAATCTCCGTAATCTTTTCCTTTTTCAGCAGTCCATTCAATTAGATTAGGTATTATTCTTTTTAAGTTAAGTATTCCATATTCACTAGCCTTAATTGCATCATCTCCCAAGTCTTCAGTTTGTGAACTTGGATCGATTCCTGCACTACCAAATCTGTGTAATCTACTATCTTGGTTTTCAAGAATCCATTTGTCTAATATTTCTTTTTCATCTGTTGCATTTTCTACCTCCAAAATTGGACGATAACCCCACTTTACTGCGTATTTATCATAAACTCCTACATTAGGCATTAGTGCGACACCCTTATCTTCAGGTTGTGCTATATAATTAAATCTAGCATAATCCATAATTGAGGGTGCAGTACCGTATTTTTTGGTAAATGTTGCGGATCTTAATGAATCTACCGGGTATGCACTACTACTCCCCATGTTATGAGGAAGCCCAATTGTATGTCCTACTTCGTGAGCTGAAACAAATCTAATTAATCGTCCCATAACTTCATCCTTAAATGCTACTCCTCTGGCTTCTTCATTTATAGCTGAAGTTTGAACAAAAAACCAATTTCTTAAAAGTGACATTACGTTATGATACCAGTTAATATCTGATTCTAATATTTCTCCAGATCTTGGATCACTAACATGGGGACCACTTGCATTAGGAATAGGGGAAGCTAAATATCTAACAACAGAATACCTTGAGTCTTCTGGACTCCATTCTGGATCCTCTTCTTTTGAAGGAGCATCCTTGGCTATTATCGCATCCTTAAAGCCAGCTTCTTCAAATGCCAATTGCCAATCTTCAATTCCTAACTTAATGTATTTTCTCCATTTGAGAGGAGTTGCTCTATCTATATAATATACTATTTGTTTTTTTGGAGTTACAAGTTCCCCTTTTTTAAATTTCTCTAAATCTTCTTCTTTAACTTCTAATCTCCATCTGTCTAGATATTTTAAAGATTTGCTTTCTTGGGCATCAAGACCATAATCTACTTGACTTCTTGCAAACCAACCAACTCTTTGATCAAAATATCTTCTTTTCATCGGTATTTTTGGAAGTAAAATCATAGAATTATTAATTTCTAATGAAATTGCACCTACACTAGAATTTGACGGTGGATCAGATGATTTATAGGTCTTAACATGTCTTGATTCAATATTTGTAGGATAACTTTTTATAGATTCTATAAAAGATCTTTTAGAATCTATACTAGAAATTTTATAAGACTTTCTTCTTGATTGCGGAAAGCCTAGAGGCTTAACATCATCAACAAATAATTTGGTAACATCCAAAACAGTGGATGTAGAATCTGTATTTACTGTTGCTATTTTAAAATTATATAATACTGGTTCAAAATTAGAATTTACTACCGCTTCACTAATTGGTAAAGAATCATTAGCTACAACATTATGTGAGACTACTCTTAATAATATTTTATTATTTTTTTTTTTGCCATCTTAAAACTTGCGTATTTTGTTTTCCTCCACCAAAACCAATTCCAGATGCGGTTTTGGAAATTCTTGTTACCATCAACATTTCTCTTCCAAATAAGGAATCACTAATTTCATAGTAATATTTATCTTTGACCTTATGAACATCAAATAATCCTTTATCTGTAATTGCATCTTTAGTTATAATGTCATTGTAATTTTTAGGCTTATTAGTTTCTTTAGGATTTTTTTTATCACTAAGAGAAGTTTTTTGAGCATTAATTTGAAAACAAACTAATAACATCACAACAATTAAAGACGATAACTTTTTTTTCATAAGTTGTATTTTTTAAAACGAAGTAATATATTAAATATTTCTTAATTTAAAGGCTCAAAAATACAAATACGTTAAATTTATAGATAATTTAGTGTGAAATTGATAAAAAAATACTTAATAGAATATATTTTATTAATTCTAAAAATTATTATTTAAACCATTTAGTTACTTCATCTAGTTGAAGAGCTTTAATATTTAATTTGTGTTTTTTTCTAAACCCATTTAGTTTTTGGTGAACTTGAGTTGATTTACTTGAAAGTAAATTATCTATATTAGAATAAATTTCCACTACATGGTCAACCCATTCTTGATTAATCCCTAAATTTATAAAATCTTCTTTTTTAGGTTTTGGCTTAGAGTTTTCCGGTTTCATTTGTGGGAAAAAAATAACTTCTTGAATAGATTTATTATTTGTAAATAACATTACTAAACGATCGATTCCTATTCCAATTCCAGATGTTGGAGGCATACCATACTCAAGAGCTCTTATAAAATCATTATCAATAAACATAGCTTCATCATCACCTTTTTCAGAAAGTTTAAGTTGCTCTTCAAATCGAGATAATTGATCAATTGGATCATTTAATTCAGAATATGCATTTGCTAATTCTTTTCCGTTGACTAAAAGTTCGAATCTTTCGGTTAATCTGGGATTATCACGATGTTCCTTAGTTAAAGGACTCATTTCTTTAGGATAATCGGTTATAAATGTTGGTTGGAGGTAGTGTTTTTCGCACTTTTCGCCAAATATTTCATCTATTAATTTTCCTAGACCCATCGTTTTATCTACATTTATTCCTAATTTTTTGGCAGTTTCAAACATTTCTTTTTCATTAAAATTTGAAACATCAATTCCTGTATGTTCTTTTATGGAGTCTAGTATACTAATTCTTTTATATGGAGCCTTAAAATTAATTGTATTGTCTCCCAGCTTTACTTCACTTTTTCCATTTAATTCCCTTGCAATTTTTTCAAGTAGACTTTCAGTTGTTTCCATCATCCAGAAATAATCTTTATAAGCTACATAGAGCTCGACCATAGTAAACTCTGGGTTATGGGTTCTGTCCATTCCTTCGTTTCTAAACGCTTTTGCGAATTCGTAAACTCCATCAAAACCACCAACAATTAATCTTTTAAGATATAATTCATTAGCTATTCTTAAATAAAGAGGAATGTTTAAAGCATTATGATTAGTGATGAAAGGTCTAGCCGAGGCACCACCCGGAATGGATTGAAGTATAGGAGTTTCTACTTCTAAATACTTTCTGTCATTAAAAAAGGACCTCATTATATTCATAATTTTGGTTCTTTTTAAAAATGTATTTTTTACATCAGAGTTGACTATTAAGTCGACATATCTTTGTCTATATCTTAACTCAGAATCTGTGAATTCATCAAACATATTACCATCAGCATCAGTTTTTGGCAAGGGAAGAGGTCTTAGAGACTTACTTAAAACGGTAAATTTTTTAACCAAAATGGTTTTTTCCCCAACTTGAGTTATGAACAAATTTCCTTCAACTCCAATAATATCTCCAATATCTAAAAGTTTTTTGTAAACATCATTATACATGGATTTATCATCACTAGGACAAATTTCATCTCTGTTAAAATATAATTGAATTTTACCTAAACTATCTTGAATTTCAGCAAAGCTAGCTTTACCTTGAATTCTTCGGGACATTAGTCTACCTGCAATAGACACGGATTGGTCTTCTCTGAAATCTGAAATTATTTTATTTGTATCCGTAGAAATAGTAAACAAAGCTGCTGGATAAGGATTTATACCATATTCACGGAGCTTATTTAATTTTTCTCTTCTTATAACTTCTTGCTCAGATAGCATATTTAAATATTTTATTTTTCAAATATAAGGAATCGAATAGAAGGTACAACTAAGATATTTTAATTCATATAGATATATTTATCTTAGCACATATATTATTTATAGTATGAGTTTTTGGAGAGTATTGTTGTCAATTATATTTCCGCCTTTTTCCGTTTTAGATAAGGGTTGTGGATCCTTTTTAATTGTTTTTTTTTTAACCCTATGTGGATGGGTTCCTGGTGTAATTGCTGCATTAGTAATTTTAAATAATACTAATAATAAGTTTCAATGAACAATTCCATAATAATTCACGATTTAGGTTTACTAGAGTATGAAGATGCTCTAAAATACCAATTAAAATTATTTAATGAAATAGTAAGTAATAAAATTAGTAATAGAAGAAATAAAACTAAAATTCAAACAAAAAATCATCTTGTTTTTGTTGAACATAATAGTGTTTATACTTTGGGTAAAAGTGGTGAGATAAATAATTTATTAATAAATCAACAAGATCTAGATAATAAAAAAATTAAATTTTATAAAACAAATAGAGGGGGAGACATTACTTATCATGGACCAGGTCAAATAGTATGTTATCCAATTTTGGATTTAGATAATTTCTTCACTGATATTCATAAATACTTAAGGTTCTTAGAGGAAACGGTAATATTGACACTAGAGGATTATGGAATTAATGGTAGTAGAAGCCAAAATGAAACTGGAGTATGGTTAGATCCTAATTCACGCGATGCTAGAAAAATTTGCGCTTTAGGAGTAAAGGCTAGCAGATGGGTAACAATGCATGGATTGGCTTTAAATGTTAATAATGATTTGAGTTTTTTTAATCATATAATTCCTTGCGGAATAAAGAATAAATCAATAACCTCTATTTCTAAAGAATGTAAAAAAAATATTGAGATGGAATTAGTAAAAGAGAAAATTATAAATAATTTTTTAAAGGTATTTTCAGCAAAATTGAGTTAATTTAATCTAAAGAATAAACTAATATTTCGTTTTTTTCTCCACACACAGCAATCACTTTTTTATTGTCTTTGCTAATAGTTATATCAGCTTCGGAAGATCCAAAAATTGGAAAAGATGAAAAAGCTGTTCCATCTTTTTTAAATAAATAAAGCTTGCTTTCATCCAAATTAGTAATTTGAAATAAATCATCTGAAAATATTATAGGTTTAGAATAATTTCCGTATTTCATTTCAATATTTTTTTTATTAATAGTAAGTGTATTTTCAGAAATATAAACGGTATTATTGTTAGTTGCAGAAATCAAATATTTTGATTCTAGCGGAAGAGGTTTTTTGGAAACTTTTCCTCGCAAATCAATTCTGTTTAAACTATTATTATTGTCTAGGCTGAATAAAGAGTTGTTGTTTAAGAAAATTTCATTTCCAGAAATATTAAGATTCTCATTTATTTTAATCCTTGTATTTCCCCTTCTGTCAGTTATGTACAATTTCTTTTCAGTATTAAAAATGAGATAATCTTTAGATCCTATCCTAAAATGCTTTGGAGAATTAGTGATTTTATGCTTAATAGTATTTTTATTAAATCCTTTAACTATTTCCATTTTGGAGTCTAACATTTTTATTTGATTATCATAACAAATTAAAAAACGATAATTTTTATTTTTATCATAATCAAAAATAGCTAGTCCTAAAACTTTAACATTATTTTTATGTTGTACTTTTTTTACTTCTTTTCCATTTTTATCTAAAATCATTAAACTATTTTTTGTGTTAAAAGCATATTGTAATCTTCCGTTTTTATAAAGATCTATTTGAAATATGTCTCCAATAATTTTGCTTTTCAAATCTTTTTCCCATATAATTTCACCATCATTTGAAATTAAATACAAAATATTTTTATTATCCTGAACTACTAATTCTTTTTGTTTGGTAACATAATTTTCCACCCATTTGGGTTTAAAATAAATATCATTGTTTAATTTTGTGTTAAATATAATTTTAGGTCCAATTTTATTAATTTCCTTCTCGGTTTTTGCTATTGATTGAGTTTTGTAAATAAAATTTTTATCTAATGATAAATGGCTAATCCAAAAACTATAGTTTTCTTTTTTTAATTTAATTTTTTCGAATAGTGAGGGCTGAAAATGATCTAAATTATAAACCCTCAGTTGATTACTTTTTTCAGGAATATTATTGTAAGCTTTAATAAACTTTGACGATTTTTCTAAGTTAGAATTATTGTTGTAGTTTAAAATTATATTTTCTAAAGACAGTTTGTTTTTAGATAAGATTAAAATGTCTTCTAGGATTGTTCCATAACTTGTTTTGGAAGGTGAATATTTATCTAAGTGATTTTTAGTTTTGAATATTTTTTTTGAAAATTCATAAATTTTATTGTTTCTATATTCATATTTTGAATTTAAATTTTTTGTAATTTTTTCAATAAGTAATTGATTGTTTTTGAAACTATAGGTTAAAATAGAATCATTTTCTAGTATCATAGAACCAATTTCATTTATATCATATAACAGAGAATCATTAGTTATTTTTTTTAGTTCATCTATTGAAATTTCACTTTCAATAGATGAAATAAAAGCATAATGCTCATAGGCTTTTCTTTGAAAATATTTAAAATTTGTTGGAATTATTTTATTAATTTTTGATGAGGTTGGGGTTGTATTTTTTAATAAATTAATTTTTTTGAAAACAGAATCTTGCAAAATACCTAGTCCATTTAAAGTAAGAGAGTTTTTATTTATTTCTATATCATATTGCATCCAATCTGTAATTTCAGAGAGATTAAAAATATTATTAAGATTTAAATCATTTAAATTTTGAGAAAAATTTTCTGAAACAAATATTGTGATATTGGAGTCAGAAATATCATATAACTTTTTTAAATCACTGCTTTTTTCTGTTGACATGTGATTGGAATTCCTTAAAGTATTTTCAATTAATAATTTACTTTTGGATTCCATATAGATTCCATTTTTGACACTACTGAAATGATCAATATTTTTAATAATTTGCTTTTTTATAATGTAACCATTGTATTTTGAAGAATCTTGAGCTTTAAAATGATTTCGGATGTTTTGAACCTTCGAAAAAACAATGCTTTCTATATTTTTTTTTCCAATCTTATGAAAACTAATAAGGACAGGATCTTCAAAAAATCTTTTTGAAATAGAATCTGTTTTGTGATTTATTAATAAATTAAAATTTTTATTAAAATTCTCCGTATTAGTTTTTATAGTGGAATTATATTTTACTAATAATACTGGATTTGTTGGAACAAAATCTATTAGGTTTAATTCTTTTTTAAAACTATTATCACAGCTAATAATTAGTAAAACTAAAAAAAATAGTAGCGTTTTTTTCATTTGAATTATATATGTAAATGTAATGAACTAATAAATGAATTTCTAATTCAATTTAAAAGTCTTTCTATGATGTATAGTTATGTCATTCTTCAAAATTGCTTTTTTATGTATTTCTGTAGGATAGCCTTTATTTTGAGCCCAATTGTATTCAGGATAACTACTCGACAGTTTAATCATATATTCGTCTCTGCTAGTTTTAGCAAGAATTGATGCTGCTGCAATACTCATGTATTTTGAATCCCCTTTAATTATACAGCTATAAGGAATCTCTTTTTTTGATTCAAATCGATTGCCATCAACAATAATGAATTCAGGTTTAATTTTTAGCTTTTCTATTGCTAGATTCATTGCTAATATGGAGGCATTTAAAATATTTATTTCATCAATAGTTTTAACAGAAACATGTGAAATCGAATAATCTAAAGCATTTTTAATTATGATATCCCTCAAAATTTTTCTTTTTTTTAAAGAAATAACTTTGGAGTCATTTAACATACTATTTTTAAAATCTTTTGGAAGAATCACAGCTGCTGCTGTCACTGGTCCTGCAAGACACCCTCTCCCTGCTTCATCAGTTCCACATTCAATATAATCTGAAAAATACTGCTTTAACATTTTTTAATTTTAAAATTCGATAATAAATAAAATATAAATAAAAGTAAAACTATAACTTTACTTAAAGTTAAATAATGAAATTTCATTACCTTTTTATAATAACATGTGTAGGCTTTTTCTCATCTGCTTATTCTCAAGATCCAATAAATATTAATCTATTACAAAAAGGAGGCGATTCAATTGTTATAGTTAAACCTAGTATCAAAAAGTATGTAATTATTAATATGCTTGGTGATTCTACATATGTAGATACAACTTTAACTATTAAAAAACACTACAAGTTTAATTATCTTAAAAAAGATAATTTAGAATTATTAAAATATTCAAATATTGGTCAGACTTATAATACTTTAACTCACAATTTTGATGACTTGTCTTTTTTACCTGTGTTTAGTTTTTCTTCAAAACATCACGCATATTTAGGGATTCAAGATGTTAAATATTTTCATGTTCCAACTCCTTTTACTGAGCTACTATTTAAAACTGTTATGAAACAAGGTCAATTTACAGATGCTTTGTTTTCTACCAATACTTCGAAAAAGTTAAATTTTTCCATAGCGTTTAAAGGATTAAGATCATTAGGCAAATATCAAAATATTCTTTCCGGTTCAAAACATTTTAGGTTTACAACCAGATATAATTCTTTGAACAAGAAATATAATTTTAAAATCCACTATGTCAATCAATTTTTAGAGAATCAAGAAAATGGTGGTTTAAACCCAGAATCTATTATTAATTTTGAATCAGAGGATCCATTATTTAAAGAAAGATCTAAATTGTCTGTTAATTTTGAAGATGCCATCAATTATTTTTCAAGTAAAAGGTACTTCTTAGATCATGATTTTCTTTTAAATAATAGTTTTTCTATTGGTCACAGTTTTGAATATGAAACTTTATACAATGAATATGATCAAATGAAAGCTTCAACGGTTTATGGAGAAATTAGTCCTGGATTAAGCAAGATTAATGATAGAACAGAACTAAAAACAACAATAAATAAATTTTATACAGATATAAATTCTAATTTTTTAGGAAAAATAAAAGTTATATATACAAATTATAATTATGATTATAAAACGAATACTTTATCAAATAATGCTAAAGGATTTAAGAAAAATGAAAATGCTATATCGGCAAAATTAAATAGAAATTTTTTTAATTATAATTTAAAAGTATATGTAACAAAAAATCTTTTAGGAGATAGATTAGGTGATTTAATTAATTTAAGCATTTATTCTGATAGGAATAAAGATTTTAAATATTCTTTAGGCTTAAATATTTCAAGTAAACATCCAGGGTTATATTATGAATCATACAATAGTGGATATTCTGGTGCGAATTGGATAAATAGAATAACTAAAACTAAAGTAAATAATATTTTTTTAAATATTAAATCTAATTTAATTGGAAATACTAGATTAGATTTTAGATTAATTGATAATTACACGTTTTTCTCTTTAGTTTCAGGTAATAACAATTTAATTCCAGTTGTAACTCAAAATAATTCTACAATTGAATATCTAAAAATCAAATGGCAAAAAGAATTTAATTTTGGGAAATTTACTTTTGACAATACTCTGGTTTATCAAAAAGTTAGTCAAGATAAAGATGTTTTAAATGTACCTGAAATTTTAACTAGAAACACCATTTATTATTCGAATTCTATTTTAAAAGGTGCTATGTTTTTTCAGACTGGAGTAAGCATCAAATATTTCTCTAAATATTTTTCTAATGAATATAACCCATTAGTTAGTTCATTTCATGTACAAAATGATAAAAAAACAGGGGGATTTCCACTTATAGATATATTTGTTAATGCTAAGATTAAACAGACTAGATTGTTTTTAAAAGCAGAACATTTTAATTCAACTTTTGCAGGAAATAATTTTTATTCATCACCTTCTTACCCTTACAGAGATTTTATAATTCGGTTTGGACTGGTATGGAATTTTTTTAATTAAAAAAACTATCTAACAAGAGGAAGGTCTCCTTTTTCTTTAGTTTCTAATTGGGACTGACCAGTCAAGTATTTATCAACTTGAACTGCAGCTTCTCTTCCCTCTGAAATAGCCCAAACAATTAAAGATTGTCCTCTTCTCATATCTCCGGCTGAAAAAATATGTGGAATATTTGTTTGATATTTGTTTGATATTAATTGATTTCTATCATTAGTTTCAATTCCTAATTGTTCAACTAAACTTTTTTCATGGCCAGTAAAGCCTAAAGCCAATAAAGCCATATCACATGGCCATAATTTCTCACTTCCTTCTACTTCTTTTAACTGAGGCCTGTCCCCTTCTTTTTTTATCCACTCCACCTCAACAGTCTTTAAACCGATAACATTACCATCTTTATCTCCTATAAACTCTTTTGTTAAAATACTCCATTCTCTTTGAATTCCTTCTTTGTGAGAGGATGTGGTTTTTAGTTTAAATGGCCAATAGGGCCACGGATTTTCATCTGTTCTTGAAGATGAGGGTTTTGACATTATTTCAAAATTAGTAACAGATTTAGCTCCATGCCTATTAGATGTTCCTATACAATCAGAACCAGTATCTCCACCACCAATAACAATCACATTTTTTCCTTCTGCATTTAATTCTTTTGAGGTTTTTTGCAATCCATCTACTACTTCATTTTGAAGCTTTAAAAACTCCATCGCTTGTTTGATGCCATTTAATTCAGACCCTTTAATAGGTAAATTTCTTTTAATGGTAGCTCCAGCACATAATACTACAGCATCATAGTTTTTCAATTTTTCAATAGAAAAGGTTTTACCAACTTCTGTGTTGGTTTTAAAAATTATTCCCTCTTTTATTAAAACTTTGACTCTTCTATCGATGATGTTTTTTTCCATTTTAAAATCTGGAATTCCATACCTTAAAAGTCCACCTACTTTGTTGTCTCTCTCTAAGACTTCTACAAAATGCCCAGCTTTATTTAACTGTTGGGCTGCTGCAAGTCCAGCTGGACCTGACCCTATGATTGCAATTTTTTTTCCAGTCCTATTAAGTGGAGGCATGGGCTTTATCCACCCCTCTTTAAATCCTCTTTCAATTATATATTTTTCAATCATTTCAATTGATACCGGAGGATTGATAATTCCAA